>JAABUL010000141.1_pt1 | contig 145484 bp, 126 predicted proteins | sample 5559151 | NCBI WGS metagenome assembly JAABUL01 (sample SAMN10711876, study PRJNA513368) | rock metagenome | isolation source: Antarctica rocks | place: Antarctica: Victoria Land, Pudding Butte sud | reverse complement strand
CCCGCCGCTCCAACGAAACATAGCTGAACATCCCGTCCTGAACCCGCTCATCTCCACGCATATTCCATAGACGAACGCCACTTTAATCAAGTCGCAACGGGAACTTACTTCTTCAACAAGTTCCTAAAGGAGCGCGCCACTGTTAGAAGCATGATCAACTTCAACCAAGTTCACATCTTTGAGTCTGCGCTTGGCCAGCACAACATGATTACGGTGCTACAGAAGGGAAGCTCGCCTGAGCAAGAGGCGCAGACGTGCATTACACGCCGCAGGGGGTTTGCGGACTCTGAGCTTCTAAATTCCATATTCTCACGAACCGATGCCGAAACAGAGTACTTCTCCGTTCCACAAAGGCTACTGTATGAATCAGACGCTAACTACATTTCATTGAGAGGAAGATCAAGCGGCACGTCTGAGGAACCCGTGCAGCGCGTTCTCTCGAAAATGCAAGGAGCCTCTGAGAACCTTGGGCAGTTATTAAGCGTGAATCAAGGGATTGTTACGGCGGCAGATAAGATTAGCCCGAAGCACCTAAAGAAATATGCTTTGAATGCAGCTGTTGGAGATGGCATTTTTGTCCTTTCAAATGAGGAAGTTTCTCAACTTAAACTTGCTGATGCTGACGTGAGTATTCTGAGACCTTGGTTCAAGAACTCGGATGTCCATCGTTGGGTTACATCTACGGCTACAGATGAGCGATTGATCTTTGCGGATAAGAGACTCAATAATCTAATCGAGGCGAAGGCACTGATGCGGCACCTTCAGCGTTTTAGGGTTATTTTGGATGATTGCTCTTCGAATTCTCCTTACATGCACAGGCCACGGAGTATCGATTTCGATGGACCCAAGCTGGTGGTACCGCAACGAGCAATGTCAAATGTTTTCGCTTTCACCTCTAAGCCTTGGTACGCGAGCGCAGATGTTTACTTCATCACGGATCCGAAAGCGAACGTAGGTCGACTCAAATCTATTCTCGCCCTCCTAAATTCCCGGCTCTATTTCCTGTGGTTTTATCACAAAGGGAAACGCAAGGGTGAAATGCTCGAGCTATACCAAACGCCCTTGTCAGAGACTCCGATTCCCTACATGGACAAGACGATGCAAGTGTCACTGGCTGCTCTTGTTGATCATATTCTGGAAGCGAAGCGGAAGAATGTCGAAGCAGACGTGACCCAAATGGAACATGAGATTGATCTTCTTGTCTACGAAGTCTACAAACTCACACCCGTTGAAATTGAAGATGTTGTAAGTGCGACCACACGGCGGCCTATTCGGATGTGAAGAGCTGCCTCAACGCCTCAACCGCACTACGGCTGCGCTTGACCGTGCTTGCTTGCGTCGTAGTTGGGTATACCCATACGAGACGCCATTCGTGTGACAGATTACTGGCCCACAAGGGTTGCGATTCTGCTATTGTGACACAGGATGGCGAGGGCTAAAGAACCTAACGTGACAAAAGGGAAGCGGAGGGCCGGTCAGATGGTCGGCTACCTGCGGGTGAGCGCACTCGATCAGAAAGAGCTGCGTCAGCTCGATGGGATCGCGCTCGATAAGCGGTTTACCGATAAGGCGTCTGGGAAGGACATGCATCGCCCGCAGCTCCAGCAGCTCATTGAATATGTGCGCGAGGGTGACACCGTTTTTTGCCACGCGATGGACCGGCTCGCCCGCAATCTGGATGACCTCCGGAAAATCGTTCTCGGCCTGACTGAGCGGGGCGTCCACGTTCGGTTTGAAAAGGAGAACCTCACCTTCACCGGCGAGGACTCGCCGATGTCTCATCTGCTCCTGAGCGTCATGGGGGCATTCGCGCAGTTTGAACGCGACCTGATCCGTGAGCGCCAAAGAGAGGGAATTGCCTTGGCTAAGCTGCGCGAAGGGGCATACGTTGGGCGAAAGCATTCGCTCACACCAGCGCAAGCCAAGGAACTGTGTCGCCGCGTGGCGTTGGGTGAATCAAAGACCAAGCTCGCCGATGAGTTGAGCATCAGTCGGCAGACCCTCTACCGATACGTCGCGGGAGAAGGGAAGTGAAGCCCGGCCGCCAACGTGTCATGTACTGTCCCTGCGGAAACGCGAAGGTGCTTGCCGTTGGTTTGTGTGCGACTTGCTACACCCTCAAGCGGCAGGACGAAGAACACTTCGGTGGGTTGCGTGAAGCTGTCCTTGAGCGCGACGGATATCGCTGTCGCGTGTGTGACGCCTCAGGACGGGACAAGCGCTCCATCATTGTTCATCACCGTGTACCAGGTAGATCAGTGTTGCGGCTCATGCTTTCCCTCTGTCCGGGGTGTCATGCAAAAGTTCACCGCACCAAGGCCGTCGTTGCCGAGATGCCGCCGCTGCTGCTTGTGTTGTGGCGTGAGCAGCATCCGTATGGTCATGAGCAGACGACGCTCTGTTTCAAGACGTTAACTCCGCAGGCCAAATCGCTTTCCCTCTTCGAGACGAAAGAGGTGCAGAAAGCGTGACGCGATCCGGCTTAACCCTTTGCCATCGGCGTTTCGCTGCTCAGCAACTTCATCACACGACAACGTCAGATTCAGCGCACGACACTGTCGACGCGTCCGGCACTTATCACATGCCAAATGACACTATTCTGGCGGCGACGTCGTTCCGCGGAGGAAACCCTTCGTACTAAGCGTGGATGGATCCACTTCAGCAGTCGTGTGAAAGGGCAGTCCGGGCGGAAGGAATTTTGCAGCCGCCGATTCCACCACATTAATCAATCCGATATGCTCAGCCTCGGTCAGAGCATCATCCCAACTGGAGTAGTTTTTGTTCGACTCTCCTGAGTCTGCTCTGATCTGCGTTCTAACTCCCTCGTCCATGCGCGTGATTGTGACTTGAACCTTCATATCGTTTATACCCTTGCACTAGTTATATGCCGCTGCCAACTCCAACGCCGCCCTGAACGGTGCCATTGGATCAAGAAAGCGGCGCTGCACGACAACAGCAGGAACAGACCGTCAGCTCGCTGAAGACCCAAGGCCGTTATCATACTTCTACTGTGATCGGATTTGCTTGCGACGTGAGAGCGGGCCGAGTTAATGGCCACCCAAGGGCTCTCGGTTCACCGGTCATGGATCGCGCGACCGGGCAGATTACCGGAGATATTACACTTTTGGGCATTTATAAAGTTGACGAATCAAGCCTGGGAGAGGACCATTTAGGTGTGCCTTATGGGGTGGTGTCCCTTCTAGACGTGTTGAGGTTTAGTGGAGCTGGATTCTACGGCTTGTCGTCAATACTGAGCGGGTTAGATAAAAGGAATGAGGCTGGAGCAACGCCTGACGACAAGGCCACGCTTTCAGCTAGGGATATTGATGTTATCCGGCGTCTGGTGCTCGACAAAGTAACCCCCACATTAGCCGCCATGGGGTTGACATCGGCTACGGCTCAAATCGCAAGAATCGAGCACCGGTTGAATGTTCTCCAGGACATCACTTGGCTTGAGTTTTCTGCGATGGTGCGGTCTCTTACGGAACGCATAGAGGACGAGCTAACCTCTGAGCGACTATTCCACGTTTCCAAGGATAGAATCCGCTACTTGGAATATGGTCACCGACCAAAAGATCCCCTAGTGGAAAGCTTTCCCTCTTCGTTCACCGAGATGTGCGCTGCGGGACGGTGCGTCGCCTATGGAGAGGGTACAGCTGCGGTCTTCCATTTGCTGCGGGCGATAGATCACGGGTTACGTTCGGTGGCTCACTCCCTAAACATTGTCTACGACGCTTCTAATTGGTCTGGAATCGGAAAGAAGATTCAAACTGCAATGGAGGTGAAATATCAGGATAAGACCGATGCGTGGAAAGCCTCGGAGTCCCTCTATGCTTCGGTTCTAACCGACATCCAGGCGATCAGCCGAGCACATCGAAATCCCGTGTTTCACCAATTGGAAACAAAATACACGGAGGCTGAAGCGGAGATGTTGTTTACCATAACTGAGGGCTTTCTGCTGCATTTGTCTAGCAGCGGAATAAAGGAGATTCCGTGAGCCGAGAAGATGAATTTGAGAAGTTCGATGCTGCAATGGACAAGCTTCTGAAAGCTTCCCCGCAGGTAGTCAAGGATGCGATGGAAGCCGAGAAGAAAGAGCGGGCGGAAGAGCGCAAAGCAAAGAAGTCGTCACAAAAATAAAGACCCCACCCTGGCAGGAGGAGTCTTTGTTGGTTCAGCGCATCCACGCGAATCTTCGCATGGAGTGTGCCTGAAATGCAAAACGAAACCTTTGAATTCGCTACCTTATTCGACTTCTATACCGAAATTACTCGTCAGGTTTACGAAATGGCGGCAGAAGTTGAGCGTTCTTCGCTTGTAGCTGAGGCCTCTGATTCTGAACCATCTCACGAAAAGAACTCAGTTTGCTTTCGCTAACAGGTTTACCGATAGCTAGTGCAAGCTTGATCGCTGATAGTTCGAGGTCCATCTCGGTCAGAATCTCAATGGAACCTTTACGAAACTGTGCGAATTGCTGGAGCAGGTCATCGTATTCTGCGGACATCAGGTGCCTTTCTTTCATTTGGACTTGCGGCCTCTCTTTTTCCAGCCGTGATGCTTAGTTGATCGTTTCTCCCACCTTGCCGGTGACTTCGGCGTAGGTGAGGCGTTTGCCAGCAACCTGAGAGAGGACAGCATCGAAGCGGTCCGCATCACTCATATTCTTCCGGTTGTTGTACCGGAAGGTCTGTTCATCGAGGTAGCGAAACAAATGGAACGGCTCGACACTCACGTAGGTTCCGGCGATCCCCCTCTTCAGGAGGCTCCAGAAGTTCTCCAGACCGTTGGTGTGAACGCGACCGTTGACGTACTCGACAGCGTGGTCCACAACCTTGTGTGCATAGTCGGACGCGAGTCCATCGTAGGAGAGGAGGAAATCTGTGTAGAGTGCCGATCCTGCCTCAACATGCTTACGTATCTCAGCCTGCAGGACAGGCTTCCGTCGGCTGGAAACGACAACGGTTCGAACCTCGCCCCCGCGCTCAAGGATTCCCATGACAGCGACCTTGTCTTTGGTTCCAGTACCAGTGATGCGTCGCGCCTTGACGCTCAGGTGCATGTTGCGGGCCTTGCCTCCGATAAAGGTTTCATCCGCCTCGATCTCGGCCCCACCCTTACCGCCCAGCTTCATCAAAGAACCGCTCTGCATGGCGAGACGGATGCGGTGGAGCATGAACCATGCGGTTGGCTGTGTGACGCCGAGACTACGGGCAAGCTCACAAGAGGAGACGCCATTCTTGCTGTTGGTGATGAGCCACACAGCGGGAAGCCACTTCTCAAGGCCAAGAGGGGAATCCTCGAAGATGGTCCCGACCTTGGCAGAAAACTGCCGCTTTGCGTGAGCACTCTTGCACTGCCACTTCTTTTGGTTCGCAAGCCACGAAACATCGCTCCGTCCACAAGTAGGGCAGGTTACGCCGTTTGGCCAGATCTTCGCCACCATGTAGGCGATGCACTTGTCGGTACCGGCGAAGTAGATGATTGCTTCTCGGAGAGTGGTTGGGCGGTTCATGTATCTAGACTAGGAGTTCTATCTTGATTTGTCAACCATATAATTACCCACTTTTGGGACTATTGCAGGCGAGAAGCAAGTCCATTACGCGTGAGCAAGAGCGCCTCGACTCTTCGGTATGCCAGATGAAGCAGAGTTGTGACCGGCTTGGTCAGCATTGCGCCGGAATGGAAGTGAGTACGACCTCCCGATACAGGATGAGCCAAATGCCGTCAACGCTCCACACCTTGCTGACGATTGGACACTCGACGTTGCCGCTCGCTTCGTTCCTCCGCGCCCTTAAGGAGAACGGATGCAGGCGCTTGGTCGATGTACGAAGATTCCCTGGCTCGCGTAAATATCCCCAATACGGGCAGGAGCAGCTCTTTGCCTCTCTCAACGCAGAAGGAATTAGCGCTGTGTGGCGGGAGGAACTCGGCGGCAGGCGTCCGGCGCAAAAGGACAGCATCAACACAGGCTGGCGAAACGAAAGCTTTCGAGGGTATGCGGACTATATGCAGACACCGGTCTTTGCAGAGCAGACGGATTGGCTGACGGAGCAACTGGAACTGAGCGCGGTTGCAATCATGTGTGCTGAGGCTGTTCCGTGGCGCTGCCACCGTTCCTTGATAGGTGACGCTGTGCTCGCCCGTGGAAGTGCCGTGGAAGATGTCTTTGTGCTGCCCGACGGCAGATCATCCCGCAAGCCCCACCGCATGACACCTTTCGCCCAAGTGAAAGGGCGTCTTCTCTTCTATCCTGGCCCAGCTTCAGAGCAAGCCGACCTCATGGGCATACTTCCGTAGAGCCTCAGCGCTCGTACCGGCGAAGCCGATGTAGCCATCCGGGCGAACCATGTAAATTCGAGGTCCGGTGCCCAGGAGGCGTTCGATGGAAGGTGTCCATTCGCGCGAACGGGAGTTGAGCGCCACAGTGGTTATTTGTCTTAACCCTTTTGTGATTTCCGAGAAGGAATCATCAAGTGTAATGAGCAGGTGCTTCGGTTCGCGCAAAGCTTCCAGCAACGTGTGGCCCGTCTCCTTGCACACTGCATCCGGCATACGGTCCCCAACATGGAGTGGTCCATTAACCCCCTGCGTGCGCACTATAGATGATCCACGGTAGCTGATCGAAACTTCAGAAATCGTTTGTCCCATCGCGGTCTGAATCATCTGGAACTGAGTCGCACGGTGGATGAGGAAATCGCGCACCCACCCAAGGAGAAGATTCGTGGCTGTCGCAAGCCTCAGACCACGCGCAGTGCCTCGCAGCAGTTCTTCTCCCACCTTGCCGCGCTCCTCGTTATAACTATCCAACAATCGGGCATTTGCGCCCTGTTCCACGGCGGCAAGCTTCCACGCCAGGTTCGCCGCGTCCTGAATGCCGGTGTTCATTCCCTGACCACCGACAGGTGAATGGATATGAGCAACATCTCCGGCGAGGAACACGCTTCCTTGACGATATTGTGCGGCTTTCCTCTGATTAACCGAGAACGGTGCCATCCATATCGCGGATTCGGCCCTGGTGTTTAGGCCGCAGCGTTTGAAGGCTGTATTGAAGTCCTCAAGCTCAGACAAGTGTCGCTGATCGCTCGCCTGCTGCTCGTGTAAAGCCAGTACAACTCGATAGATATCATCTCGCAGCCGACCCACTGCCAGCACGTCGCCGCCTCGATGCAGATGAACCTGGAGTTCATCACCCGGAAGGTCGTCTCCTACAAGGCGAAGGTCGCCCAACTGAAAACGCAGGCTTGATGTGGTGCCCTCGAAAGCCACACCCATCCCCGCCCGGACGGTGCTGTGGGCTCCATCGCAGCCCACTATCCAGCGAAAGCGAGTGTGCTCTTCACGCCCATTCGGATGCCGCATTGTGGCCCATATTCGATTGTCATCATCTGCGTTTTCGAAGTTGATTAGTTCAACTTGGCGTTCAATCTCTACCCCCAGCAACCGCAGGTGAGCTGTTAGCAACTCTTCAGTTTCGTTCTGGGGAAGGAAGAGTAGGTAGGGGAAACGGCTAGGAATTCGCCCGAAATCAAGAGAGGCGATCTGCTTTGCGCTACTCCAGATTTGCGCCTTCGATATCTTTCTTCCTTGAGCCACTGCCTGATCAGCGATTCCATACCGATCGAATTGTTCCAACGTCCGGGCCTGAACGACAAGTGCCTGCGACCACTGCGCCGGATGCTCTGCCTTGTCTATCAATCGAACTGGCAGGCCAAATCGCCGGAGTTCTATGGCAAGGGCAAGTCCAGTTGGTCCTGCGCCGACGATCAGGCTGTCTTCATCCATACAGCAGTCTAGGCGTTTCAAGAAATCATGAAGCCTATACTCGGGGTGGCCAGTTCTGGCCTTTTTCGCACCTCGTAGCAGCATCAGACAGTACGCTGGGATACGGCTCCCCGCAGCGTTTCCGCTGCTATTCATACCCTTAGTTACTCTTTTTTACTTATAGCGTCTCGGAACTCTTGAAGTTTGTGTACCAGATCCACCAGCGGGTAGCTTCCATTCGCACCGCTTGGGCTGGGGAGCAGCCATATACCAGTACCGGCCAGCATATTCGGCTGCTGACCTATTCGGGCTTCCGGCTGTTTGAAGGCACTCCGATAGGCTTGGGCGCCGAGCACCGCAACCCAGCGCGGGCGGTAATCGCGGACCTTACGGGCGAGCCTATTTTTGCCGCTTACAAGCTCCGACGGGGCCACCTCTCGAGCGTTTGCCGTGGCGCGACGGACCAGGCTCGTGATTCCATATCCCGCTTCGAGAAGATCAGCACTCTCGTATGGTGTTAGTACACGCGGCGTGAACCCGGCGAGGTGCAGCGCCGGCCAGAATCTATTGCCGGGTCGGGCAAAGTGATGTTTCATGGCTGCCGAATACAGTCCTGGGTTAATGCCACAGAAGAGGACCGTGAGGTTCGGCGCGATGAGATCGGGTATGTGGCAGCCTGCCGCAGCAAGGATCGTGTCTGGAGTTGGCCGCCGCGAGCTTGGTTGTGACCTCATGCCTCTCCATAAGCGAATGCGCCCACCGCACTCTCAAAGCCTGGTCAGTGCGGAGCCCTTGTGCATTGCGATGTGGTCCGTTTTGTCGCTCTTGATTTCGTATTGCGGTTCATCCTTGCTTGCATGGACCTTATAACCTTTGAACTCGATCTCTGACTTGATCACATTTGTAATCGTACCGCTGACATGACCGGCCTCAGAATTCCAGGTTACGTGGTCGCCAATCCGAAGATGTTTTGTTGCCATGTCTACTCCTCTTACGGGGAAGTATCCCGCGCTGTTGTCCCATCCTTGGATACGCGGCATAGACTCGTCTGAATCGAAAGATGAGGATCGATTTAGCCCCGTCAGAACTTACGGTACTCGAATCATCAATATAGGTGCTAATTGGTCCACAAACATAGGATTCCCATTCGCATGCCGTATCGCCTAGACCTCACGGTGAGTGTACTCCGGCGACTCTCAACCAATGTTGTCGATCTATTCACGCCAGAGGGACAATACGTACGCGCCCTCCTCGGCTTTTCCGGGCCTGTGATCGTACGCGCCGCCGAGCTCCCGAATGAGGACTTCCTCTCCATCGATATCGAAAGCGATGGAGAGGACGATGGTGCACTGCTCGCCCTCGTATGCCAGATGCTCGGAGCCGACCGCGACCTTACAGACTTCAATCGTTCTGCTTTGCAGATCTTGTGGTTGGCCCCACTCGTCACCCGGATGAGTGGTGTAAAGCCACCTCGATATCCTACGTTATGGGAAGCATGCGCCAACGCCATCGTTTTTCAGCAAGTGAGCCTGCGCGCGGCAAGTGCCATCATGCAACGTCTGGTTCTTGCACTTGGTCTGCCGGTCGAAGTTGCTGGCTTGCCGAAGCCTTGCCTCATCTTCCCATCTGCGGACAGCATTCAGAGCGCGACGGACGATTTGCTGCGTGCTACTGGGCTTAGCACGGGCAAGATTGCGACCTTGCGGCGCATGGCCGAAGCACTCGCTTGCGGCATTTTCGATGAGTCAAAGCTGGAAACTCTCCCAAGCCCGGATGCGGCGGCGGCCCTCTGCCGCATCAAAGGGATCGGCCCATGGACGAGCGCCGTGATCCTGCTGCGTGGACTTGGAAGACTGGATGTGTTTCCAGCCAACGACACGAGCGTCGCAAGCAACCTGGCATTGGTGGCGGGAACCGCCCCGCTCGACACTCAGGCCGTTCTGCACGCGCTCGGACCACAACGCGGGATGCTTTACTTCTATCTCCTGCTCGCGCGCTTGGAAGCCCGTGGTGAGATTGCGCTCCCATCGTATGCGAACCCGTTAACGGATCCTATTGAGTTTCAGAGCTGGAGAGGCAGCCCCCTCCGCCCATGATCTGCTGATGGGCATATCATCATAGATTGGCTGATGAAGGGCCTGCAATGAGGAGGAGAAATGGCGACAACCCCGGACATCACTGGTGGTCTTGATTGCGAGGAATCGCGGATACCTCAGCTAAAACCTATCGAGGAGAGTCTACAGAAGCTCGTCCACAAGGCGTTCGCCAGTGGAGGTGAGCGAGGGCAAGCAGTTAAAAACTTCCTGAACGGCACCTGGATTGGCGAGCCTCTCCACGTCATACTCACGGACATTCCTATCGGTGCCTGGACTGTCGCGCTTGTATTTGATGGGCTGGAATTGATAAGCAACAAGCGCGAGTTTGCCGTAGCTGCCGATGCTTCGATCGGAATTGGACTGGCGGGTGCTGCTGGCGCGGCAGTAACCGGCGTGACCGATTGGCAAGACGCCGACGCACCGGCTCGCCGCATTGGAATGATTCATGGGTTGCTGAATGTAACTGCTACAGCGCTTTTTGCGACCTCTCTCATTCTCCGCAAGCGGAAGTCGAGGGTCAGCGGACGCATCTTGGCCGGGTTGGGGTATGGAGTGATGACCTATGCCGCGCATCTCGGTGGCAAGATGGTTTACGACTACAGAGTGGGCGTCGACCGGACCGATGGCGAGGTGTTCCCCGAGGATTTCGTCGCCGTAATGCCGGAAACAGGGTTAGCAGAGGCCACTCCAACCCGCGCCGAACACGATGGTGTGCCTATCCTGCTGGTTCGCCGTGGGGATCAAATCTTTGCTCTGGCAGAGACCTGTTCTCATTTTAGTGGGCCGCTCTCGGAAGGCAAGCTGGTCGGCGACAGCATTGTGTGTCCATGGCATAAATCCAGGTTCGCGCTGGAGGATGGCCGTGTGCTCGATGGACCTGCTGTTCATCCTCAGCCGTGTCTCCAGGTCCGCGTTCAGAATGGACAGATAGAAGTCCGTAAGCCTCTCTGTGATGTTGCGACATCCACACCGTCTGCAACCTCAACAACAGCAGTAGCAGGCCAATCTGCCTAACGGAGCTTGGAATGATTCAACTGGAGCGAGCATACGATGCCGAGAGCCGCACAGATGGCACACGATTCCTGGTCGAGCGACTGTGGCCAAGGGGAGTGAAGAAGAGCACGCTCAAGATTGAGAGCTGGCTCAAAGATGTTGCGCCGAGCACCAAACTGCGGAAATGGTTCAGTCACGATCCAGCGAAATGGGAAGAGTTCCGGCGCCGCTATTTCGCCGAACTCAAGGCTAACCCCGATGCCTGGCATCCTCTCCTTGAGGCTGCTCGCCATGGAACGGTGACCCTCGTGTATAGCTCACACGACACGGAGCACAATAACGCAGTGGCACTCGAAGAATTTCTCAACCATCACCTCCATGCGAAAGCCTCTTCATAAAGGTCTGCAGGGTAGCTTTGCATCAGAGCACTGCAATAAGGAAGGCGTATGAAATCGACTCAGCAGCTGCACGACCTCGGCCAGAGCCTTTGGCTCGACAACATCACGCGCGGGCTCCTGAAGAGCGGAACACTTGGCCGGTACATCGACGAACTCTCGATCACCGGTCTCACGTCGAATCCGACGGTCTTCGATCATGCAATTAAGAACTCGAACGATTATGACGACGCAATCCGACAGAAGACAAAGGAGGGGATGGCCGGCGAGGACCTCTTCTTCGATCTGGCCCTTGAGGATCTGAGGCAGGCCGCCGATCTCTTTCGCCCGGTTTACGACCGAACCAGTGGCAACGACGGTTGGGTATCGCTGGAGGTCTCGCCCCTGCTCGCGCATGACTCGGCAGGTAGCTTTCGCGAGGCCCGGCATCTTCACACTCGCGCCGGGCGGCCCAACCTCTTTATCAAGATTCCCGGCACTAAGGAGGGTCTGGTAGCGATTGAGGAGGCCATCTTCTACGGGGTTCCGATCAATGTGACATTGCTCTTTTCGCGCGAACAGTACCTTGCGGCTGCCGAAGCGTATATGCGTGGCATTGAGCGACGCCTCGCAACGGGCCGTGATGCGGACGTATGCTCCGTGGCGTCTGTCTTCATCAGCCGCTGGGACAAAGCGGTGATGGGCAAAGTTCCCGCCGAATTGCGGGATAAACTCGGCATCGCAATTGCTCAACGGACCTACAAAGCATACCTCGAATTGCGTAATTCGGAGCGCTGGCAGCGGCTGATCGGTCTTGGAATGCGGCCCCAGCGCCTACTCTGGGCGAGCACTGGCACCAAAGACCCCAATGCACCCGACACTCTTTATGTAAAAGCGCTTGCGGCCCCATTCACCATCAACACCATGCCTGATGCGACATTACTTGCGTTCGCAGACCACGGCACATTGGGCGAGTTGATGCCTGCCGACGGTGGCGACGCAGAGGCGACGCTAGCCAAGTTCGCCCAGGCAGGCGTTGACTGTGACCAGCTCGCTGACGATCTCCAGCGTGAGGGTGCCGAATCCTTTGTGAAGTCTTGGACCGAGCTGCTGGCCAGTATCGGTTCGGAGGTCAGGCTCAAAGCATCTGGCTGAAATTCAGGCTCCATCCGCACCCCGTCGCCCGAGTTTCACCGTTCTGGAGTCTCTGCTGATGATCGCTTTCGATGCCGCTCACAAAGCCGTTCACTATCCACCGGACCGGCGTTTCCGCATCTGGATCAGCACTCGAACGCTGCTGCTGATTATGGCTTTAATCCTGGGACCGGTCGTCCTGGCGTGGTTGCAAAATGCCATCTTGGGCCTACCCTACATCGCTCCCTCCTCAGCATCGGCCGAAGGGACTCCCAGCGGACCTCACGGATTTCCTTTCTGGATTCGTTGGAGCCACTTCTCCAACCTCTTTTTTCTTTTCATGCTGATCCGTAGCGGCCTTTCGATCCTCATGGATCACCCTAGGCTTTACTGGAACGACCATTGCACTCCGGGCACGGAATGGATACGCTTCACGCCGCTGAAGGTGCCGAAGGACCGGATTTGGACGGCAAAGGACGATGCCCGCTATATTTCTCCGTTGGTCTCGACTCCAGGCTATCGCCATACGGTTGGGGTCGCGCGGTCATGGCATTTCATTACGGTATACGGGTTTGTGCTTACCGGCGTCTTCTTCGTTATCGGTCTTTTGACCAGCAATCAGTGGGAGCGGCTTGTACCCACTTCATGGGGTGTCTTCGTGCAGGCGTGGAGCACCTTCGTGCTTTATGCCAACTTTCACTTTCCGCCCGAGCCTAACGGCTTCTATGGTTACAACGCCCTGCAGCAGCTTGCATATTTCGCGACTGTCTTTGTCATGGCTCCATTGGCGATCCTTACCGGCATGGCGATGTCGCCGGCACTGGTGAACCGATTTCCGCTCTATACGAAAGTTTTCGGTGGCCGGCAGGGTGCGCGCTCAATTCATTTTCTGGTTCTTGTCGGCTTCATCGGCTTCATCGTGGTCCATGTCGCTCTGGTTGCGCTGACAGGGTTTCAGCGCAATATGAACCACATAGTCCTTGGGACAGACGAGTTTGGTCCGTCCGGCATGATTCTTGGGTTCATTGGGATCGCGGTGGTGCTGCTGTCATGGGTCGCCGCACACTACATCTCCTGGTTCTTTCCCCGTGGGCTTCAGCACGCACAGAAGGCCGTCACTCACCCTGTCATGCTTCTCACCCTCGACCAGTTGATCCCGCGTGAGCACTACACCGCCAAGGACATCTCGCCGCACTTCTGGCCAAACGGCAAGATGCCGGTGCGGGAGGACTGGAAGCAGCTCGTTGCGGAGGACTTTAAGGGTTACAAGCTCAAGATCTCCGGCCTGATTGAGAATCCAGTTGAGCTGTCATTGGATGATCTTCGCGTGTTGGGACTCGAAGAAAATATCACCATGCACCACTGTATTCAGGGGTGGTCCGGGATCGCGCAATGGGGCGGCGTCTCCATGCGCAAGCTCATCGAACACGTCAAGCCTCTACCATCCGCCAACGTCGTCGCTTTCTATTCCTTTGGCGGGTCACTCTATGGGGATCTCTACTACGACACTCAGACCCTGTTCAACGCCCTCAAACCGGAGTGCCTCCTTGCACTGTCCATGAACGGCGCGCCATTGCCGGTTGAATATGGAGCGCCGCTGCGGCTCCGGGTGGAAAACCAGCTTGGCTACAAGATGGTGAAGTGGATTGAGCGCATTGAATTCGTGACCTCGGAAAAGACCCTGGGCGAAGGGGAAGGCGGGATCAACGAAGACGACGAATACTTCGACTTGCTCCCCAACATCTAGATCGAATGACGAAGCCGACCCCGACACCTTCACTGAACCATCGCGCAGAGCACGCTTTCGCGTTCATCGAACGGCTGCGCCTCGGTTGGCTGCTGGCTCACCTGCCAGCGAAGTTCGTCTGGGCGGCGTACGTCGCACTCAATAGCTTCGTGACAATCGCATTGCTGACGCTGTTGACGTTGCTGACTCACAGCCCCTTTGTGTTTCCCTCGCTGGGTCCAACGGCTTACCTTTTCTTCTTTACCCCGCTCGCCGAATCTGCCAGCCCGCGCAACGCGGTGCTCGGACACGCCATTGGACTGCTTTGCGGCTTCGCTGCCTATAAGGTGACGGGGATGCATCCGTTTCCCGAAGGCTTCGGCGGCGAAGTCTACTGGCCGCGCATCCTGGCGTCTGCCCTGGCTCTTTCGCTTACCGGGGCCATCATGGTCCTCCTGCACGTCAATCATCCGCCTGCCGGGGCGACCACCATGATCGTTTCGCTTGGAATTCTCGCGAAACCCGGCTATCTGCCAGTCATCGAAATCGCCGTCGTGCTGCTGGCTGCACAGGCGTTCGTCATCAATCGGCTCGCGGGATTGCCATACCCGGTCTGGCGAAGCCAGACACCACCTGTCGGAGGTCGTCCATGAACGCAACAAGTCCCATTACCGAGCAAGAGATCGCGCTTCTTGTGGACAGCTTTTACGCCAAGGTGCGTGTGGACCCAGAGATCGGTCCAGTCTTCAACGATGCCGTGCAGAACTGGGATGCTCATCTGGCTCTCCTGAAGGATTTCTGGTCTACCGTGCTCCTGACCACGGGCCGGTACAAAGGCAATCCACTTCTGGCGCACTTTCGGTTGCCGATCGAAGAAAGGTATTTCGCCCGTTGGCTGAGGCTGTTCAGCGAAACTGCAAACGAAGTGATGACCGCCCCGCACGCTGAAGTTGTCGCCCAGAAAGCAAACCTGATCGCCATGAATATGAAGCGCGTGCTCGCTTCCCAGACAAACACTCCAACGTGATCGGTCCTGACTCGCAACCAGTCCGAAGTTGCCTGAGACACCACCAACCAGAAGAGAGGATGCTATGACAACCGAAGGCTTTGCCGAGGATGGAACGATGCTAAAGGACTTTGCGCAACTCGATCTTGCGCGGGAGATGCTCACCTCCGAGCAGACCAAACCTTGGCAGATGGGTCACACTGCCAGAACCCTGTTCAAGAAGTCAGACTTCAGAATGGTCCTGATCTCGATGGAGAAAGGCTCCGTTCTGAAGGAACATCATGCCGACGGGACCATCTCCGTGCAGGTATTGAAGGGGTCGCTACGCTTTACCGCGCAAGGAGGGACGCATATTCTCCAGACGAGCAGTCTGGCGGCGCTCGGCGCGTCAATCAAACACGAAGTGGAAGCGCTGGAAGAATCGGCATTTCTGCTTACGATTGCATGGCCAAATGCGGACAAGCTTCAGAAGATGCAGCATAGGGGCTACGGAACGTAGCGGTTTTGAGCGGTCGGGCCGGAACATGGCCCAGACGCAACTTCGCTCCACCTCGTCGATTCCGCTGAGAATCGAGGGCACGGCTGTATGTACTTGGCTGATCTGGTCGTTTCAGAGAGTACAAGCGGACGGAGTAACCGTCTGCTATGGATATACTCAGCTTTTTCGCTCTCACCATTACTGGCTTTCGTCTTGTGCGGAGTTCAGCTCTTTTGCCTTCGTGCATCCGGTGATTCGCCATCTATCGCCGGAACACCATATTCGCGTCAAACAAGGACTTCTGAGGACATTCGGGCGCGTGATGTCCATCCTGATGACGTTGTGCGTTCCTGAGCTCTCCCGCGAAGCGGTTGAGCGAAGAAACGAGAAAGCGCAGAGCCGGATTTTGCAAAATGGCGAAGAACCGGCGGCCAGATAGAAAGGACGGCAAGATGACGCGGCATGAGATGGCAGCGGCGGAGCTCTCGGCAGCGCTGGCGGTCGGTATAGATCCTTTCGCCTACCGGGGTGGGATTGTGGCCCCGGCCGGTTTTCTGGAGGGCGGCATCTGGGCGCTGAACAACATGGACACAACCCAGCGCGAGGCCGACGAGCGGGAACTGACCACCTTTGCCTGGTCGCAGCAGCGGCACCAGCTTTTGCTGAAGCATCTAGGGCCGCAGTGGGACATCCATGCCGTGGATAAGGCGTTTCGGAAGTCTGAGACCGAAGTGGGCCAGTCTCGAGACAGGGAACCGCTCGAACCATATACGACGTGGAAAGCACAAATCACGTCGCGAGAAATCGACTTTAGCGAAGCGATCCACCGGTCTCAGGAACACTTGGCGGAGCTGTTTATGACTCACTTGGATCTCGACCGGGAATCGATTGCCGGGCGGATCGCGGCAGCCAAAACCAGCTTCCGATTGCTACGCAAAGCGCGGTTTCAACTGCTGGGCTACTGAGTACGTTGGTAGCTCATTCCCCGGTCGGGCCGGGCCGGGGTGTTAGTGCTCGCGCTCTGTGTCTGAGCCGCACGGTAGAGAAGCCCCAAAGCGCTCCCGAATAGACCTGAACCCGCGAAGCCAAGCAAAGGCAGAAAGAAGCCCGTTCGCATCGTCTGCATCGGGAACACCCACGGCTTCACCGAACCAGCGCGCGCTCACCAACGCACCGACCGTCGTTGAACTTGCCCGGTGATTTACACCGGTAACTCTCTGCTTAGGCGGCGGTTCTTCTTTACGGCCAAACGACAGACAGGCGAACACGTCTCCGTCTCGCTGCCGCTTTCGATCGATTGCAGGAGACGCTCCGAGGCAATCGGAGCGCTACAAAGAACACATAGCTTCCGAACATGCAGATCGAGCGAAACCGGCTGGATGTGCGGCCATACCTTCGCCAGCTCGTTCCATTGCAAAAACTCCGTCAGTGCCGGTGCCCGGTCCGCTTTACGCCGGTTGCAGGGAGCGCAGGCCAGCACCACATTGCTGAGGTTGTCCCGTCCCCCCAATGCGAGCGGAATGAAGTGATCGACCGTGGCGCAGTGCGGATCGGTGGAGAGTCTCAGAAAGGCGATCCACTTTCGGCAGTAAAAACAGCTTCTTCCCTGGACGGCATGAAGCTGGTTGAGCCGCCGAAGCTCCCCCTCCAATCTGAAGTCGGTTTCTCTCATTCTGAAGCGTCCGATCCCCTTCCCTCCACTTCGCCTCAACCTGTTCGGCGTTAGAGATGGCGTGGCCCCCTTCGCCCCAGAACTTCCTCATCTTCTCACGGTCGATCAGCTCGGAATCCATCACGAGCGACCGCACGGCAAGAACGAACTGACCGTGGCTGAAGGCGTACAACAAGGACTCGGCCGACAGTGTCGCTAGCCGATCGACGCGGCCCTAGCACAACTGAGCATCGCTCGAAAGCTCTTCGCACCCTTGCCGTCTCAGAACTCCGGTTTGCAGCCGTTCTCCACGTCTGCGGCCCCATACCCGTGAGTTGCTTACGCTTCGCGTCATGTGTGACTGATGGGCGGAGCCGAGGTGAGCCGCAATCTTTGCTAGTGGGTCTCCTGTGTATCAAGTAGCCGGCCACGCGTAGCACGCGCGGGTACCCAAAGCCCGCCGTAACGCACATCAGGGCGCAGGGTCATCGCTCATTTTCAGTTTGGCGCTCAGCTTCAAGAAGCTTGCTGGCATGTGAGGAAAATCTCTTGTAAGGTCCGACGTTCTTAGATTTGCCCGGCGGGCGATGCAGAGGAAGCGATCTGGCCAGGTCTTCATAAGCCAATACGCGGCACCGAGGAAAATCCTCCTGTCGGCGAGTTGCATGGCGTCGAATGAGATGGCGATCGGGTCCTTCTGTTTCCACGACATCAAGAGGGGCGCGCCTAATTCTTGTGCCACCGTCGCGCGTAAAGGACCAAGGCGGCTTCGTCGACTGGCCAGCATGGAAAGAAGGTGTCGGAGAAGACCAAAGTGCTCTGCTCCGATCTCATCCCTCTCGTTCCCGTGCTTTAGATACGCGTACGATTCGTGTTCGCATGTCCATTGGGTGCTCACCTCGAAGCATGCGGCAGACGACGCCCTCAGGTCGAAACTACACGTACTGCAGACGTACAGCGGCCGATCGGTATACGGATTCCGGCTGCCCACCTCAACTCGATGCGGTTGAATCGGCGCATTGCAGTTCGGGCACGATTCCTGGAGAGGAGTGCCATGCGTCAGACAAACTGTCGCAAAGAAAGACGCCATCGTTGGCGGAAATAGGGCTCTGTCTCCGACAGACAATGTGGGCAGAACACGAGACCGCTTCGACGGAACTTGCGATGAAAGATGCCGAGCGGTAGAACCCATGGTGTATTCCCATTCCGCACGAGCTCGGGAAAGAGCACACCCTCGAATGATGCGAGTGAAAGCTGCGAGAGTGATTCCACCGGTGTCGCTGTGGCGAACGACAACTTCTCCAAGGTTTCGAGGCTAAGGTGACGGTCGATTGAGCGATTCCAGAAAGTCTTCTCCGGCCATAGCAGCTTGCAGAAACTCTGAGGCTTCATCCCATTGCGCAAAGCGGTCCGAAGTAGCCAAGAAGACAGCAATTCGTCTACATATGGTTTTGGACGACATGCAATCAACTTGGGTCTCCGAAGAGGCTCACAAGCGACTTGTCTCACTAGAGTTCTCGTGCTGCGAAGTTTCTCCGCTCTGACGCAGGTACCCAAGGCAGCTTTTCGAGCAGCGCCAACGAAATGTGCTCACTTTTGTCTTTGATCGCCTTTTCAGTCGCGAGGGCAAGAATTTTTGCCAGTTCTCCGATCGAGCCTTCAGACATTGATAGAAGCCGAGTGGCGAGCCTCGTTTCTGTGATCATTGAGGGCTGACGCAATGGCAAGAGCTTCTCGAATGCCCTCAGAAGACCGAGGTATTCGAGACCATGCTTCCACTCGGGAAGTACAGTGGGTACGAACCGACTGGCGAGCTGAGCATCAGCCTGCAGCGCATGAAGGGCGTCAACTGTCCCAAGAGCGACGATTGGAATTCTCAGTTCGTTGCTGATGTACTTCAGGACCTGCAAGAACACGCGTTGCCTTTCTCGGTTGCCCGCAAGTATGTGGTGAATCTCGTCGATCATGAGCATTTTGACTCCCAGGTGCGGCAGGACTATCAGAAGCTGCTGCATCATCCTGTCGGCTCGTTCGTTTGTCTTATGTGGTACCCGGAGTGTATCGAGCAGGACCGCATTGAAGCGCCGTTCGTCAGGAACAGGTGGCGCTTGCACATAAAGTACTGGAACGACATCTGCCTCAGCTGATGGTTCGAGAATGGGAGGATGGAGGGAAAGGAATTCGTGAGCGACTGCGCTCTTACCGTTATTTGTTCTCCCCACGATAAGCATGCAGGGCATTCGATGAGTTTTCGGGTGCTTCAGTAGGTCTTCGAGAGACGTTAAGATCGCTTCCGCCTTGGGATACCAGATAAATGGCTCGTCCCGAGCATAGAGGATCCGTTCCTCGTCGCTCAGTGTGAGGGCTCTCTCGGCTGAAGCGCAAAGATGCGCGGTCATCGCTCTCGAACCTTGAATTCAGGAATGTCCTGAACATGGAGCTCGCCTGCCTCCTCTTCTTCAACTGCGGGACCTCTCGTCACGAGCTCCGCAACTGCGGGTCCCTGCTTTTTCCGGCCTGCCTGGCGCGCAGCATCTCGACGCGCCGAGCGTGTCTTTGCGGCGGCAGACTTCACTTCCGCTTCTATGAAGCGGTGCGCTTGGAAGATCGCATGCTCGTCGATTGTTTTCCTGCCATGCTTTTTGAGTCGCTTCTTTGCCTCTCTGAGTTCCCAGAGGCTCATTGAGGGAAGAGCGATGTTCCGGTAGGGGATTTGATGGAACGCGTTGCTCACAGGATCTAGGAACTGAATGGTGGAGACGTCCCGCGGATCTCGCTTGAACAAGAACAGGCGCTTACGATTCCTACGTTCCGGATCTGTCGCGTTGATCCAGGGTCTCAAGATGTCGCTCCAGTAATAGATGTCGTCGATGACGACCCCGTATGGCAGGATGCATCGCTCGATTGAAGGCATGAAGTCGGTTCGCAGCCGATCAGGATCTTCGGGCAGGCGCACTTTCGATGGAGAGTCGCCGTCTGGCGAACCCAAGCGGCCTAGTCTGTATTTCTCCAGCGGGCTCATCAAAAGAGCTCGATGTATCGTCTGGTGATAGGAACCGGTAAACCAGACGGTGACGATCCGCTCCGTTTCGGCTATCGTTAGGCACGCGTTTCCTTCTGAATCGTACTGACCCTTGGCCGCTACATTTGAAAACGTCGAACCAGGGAGCGAATGGACGAGCTGCTTCAGCGTCGTCCCAAGAAGTCGCTCGATATGCCCCCCGTAGTGCGGCTGTCGCACGGGCCTCCTTTTAAGGGTAATCCCATACTCTGCGGCGGCACGCGCTAGGGTCTTGCCCCTAAACTCCCTCGCATTATCGGTGTGAATGACGTCCATGAACCCGTGACAGGGCCACTTCGCGTCCACGCCAACCTTTTCCAACCACTCCCGCTTGGGCAGGATCGTGTGGACTAGACACAGTCCTGTCGAGAGGTCGCCAGTAGGGTCGAGCGAAATGTAAAAACCTGCCACCATCCGGCTGAAGACGTCGATAGCCAGGGTGATGTACGCTCTCCCGATTGGCTTCCGGTACTGTTCATCCACCAGCTGTATATCAAGGTCCGTGTGGTCTATTTGAATGACGGCGTACGGATGATCGACCTCTGGAAAGTTGCCAACCGCTGGAAGAAAGCGCCGTTGCGCTTTGGTGCCGTGCCGCCTCCTGCTCACAAGAGAGGGATCGATCTTGGAGATGCGATCGCGGACAGTCTGCGCAGATGGACCTTTGATCCCAGCCTCGACGGCACGGATTCTAAGCTCGCGGTAAACCGCTTGCGGAGTGAGCTTTTGATTGTTCAGGAAGTGCGACTCGATCGTCTTGAAAATCAGGGCCTCACCTTCGGAGGACAAGCGAGATCGTCCGCGACCCCCAGACCTGTCATGCGGCAACAAAGAACTCAATAGCCCGTTCGTCCCGAATCGCCGTATCCAAGCGTAGAGCGGGCCGTAACTGATGCCGAGCTCCTCGGCTCGCGTCCGGACTGATGCTTTTGTCCTCGTCGGCTGGTCCAGCAACGGCCGGATCGCCTCTAACCGCTTCTCCGCGATAGCCCAGTTCTCTGAAGAGATACCATCCAGAACAGCGTCAACGCGAGACACGCTCTCAAGCTTCGACTTCTGGCGAAGCGCAGAGATCGAAACTGTTCTTCGGCTGCGGTCTAGGCTCGACTCGACAACAACCCGTTCGAGGTCAAGGACGGCTACTATTTGGCACTGATCTCCATCAACGAAAACCGTCTCTCCAACACTGAGCTTTAGACCACGTTGTTCGAGCATTGTGGCGACCTCTCTGGCCGGGGGAGCCAGTCTAGCGCAGTTGTCACTTCTTCCGTCTAAAATGGAGACTGTGACCGACGGGTTACATCTACTCTCGCTTATCTCAGCGTTCCGTGACATTCAGTTACGTCGACTTCCAAAACTGACAGGAATGATCCCGCGACCGGGCGAGGTGAGCCTGGCTCATAACGGGCTGCTGTTTTTGGACGAGCTGCCGGAGTTTCCGCGCAACGTGCTGGAGGTGTTGCGCCAGCCGTTGGAGGACGGCGTGGTGACGATCTCGCGAGCGTCGATGACGTTGAGTTTCCCGGCGCAGTTCATGCTGGCCGCGGCGATGAATCCCTGTCCGTGCGGGTACTTCAACGACAAGAGCCGGGAATGTATGTGCACGCCGCCGATGATTCAGAGGTATGTGAGCAAGGTGAGCGGGCCGCTGCTGGACCGGATCGACATCCATATCGAGGTGCCCGCGGTGCAGTACAAGGAGCTGCGGGGAGTAGCTGCGGTGGAGGGATCGGGGGACATCCGGGCGCGGGTCCTGGCAGCTCGCGAGCGCCAGCATGAGCGATTTGCGGAGTGCGGTGAGCGGACGAAGGGATTGGCAAAGGGCGCGTCGAGAGCGGTGTTTGCGAATGCGCAGATGTCGACTCAACAGATCCGGATCTTTTGCGAGCTGTCGTCAGACGCGGAGCGTCTGCTGGAGCGAGCGATGCAGCAGCAGGGGCTGAGCGCTCGAGCCCATGACCGCATTCTGAAGGTGGCCAGAACGATCGCCGACCTGGGCGACGAACGGGACATCGCGGTGAAGCATATTGCGGAGGCGATCCAGTACCGGACCCTTGACCGGAGTTACTGGTCGTAGCGGCCGAGCGGACTCGAGCTGCTCACTTTTCGGGGCAGGAACCTTGTTTCTGGGAAATTCTATAATCGGGAGGATGCCGGGTGAGCATTTCCCAAAAAAAGTATTGACCATCAGCGGAACCCGGTTTACCTTCCAAGGAGTGCGTTGACCCGTTCAGCCTATGTGAGCCGAATGCGTGCCTGATCAGAATGAAGAGACTTTGTATTGTTTCTCCCAGGCATATTGTTTTCAACTGGTTAGCGTCTCTATGGAATGACGGCTCAAAGAGGGGCTTCGAAGGAAGCTTCTTGGGATTGTTGTGTCTGAGCAGAGGACTTGAGGTGGTATCCGGTGTTTGAAAGTGAGATCCACCTTTTCATCAAATGGAAGATTTGCGAAGCATCTCGTGTGTCGCCGCAGGTAACTTCTGCGTCTAAGGACTAGATCACAGTAAGCATGATGTAACAACATAAGCATGATGTAACAACGAAGGCATGATGTAACAACGAAGGCAGATGCGGGAATGACCACTCAAGTTATTGACTGAGGGGAGCTTCTGGAAAAATTTTGCAAACAAATCAGAAGGAGAAATGATGCGTTCAGATCTTATCTTTGGAGCACTTACCCACGTAACAAACCGCTATGAGCTGTGCCAGTTGGCGTCCAAGGCGACCCGGAAGCTCCACAAGCCGAACACGCGTCTTCAGGACACAACCAACGAGGTTTTGGACCGATTCAAAGATACCGTGCCAATGAACGAGCCGCAGGAGCCGGTGGTCGAGAGAGTACGATTGCAGGAACGCCGCGCGGCATAACGCGCGGCTGTACCTCTTCCCTCGTTTGTCCGGCAACCCGCGGGACGAACGGAACCATTTACCTAACCCTCCCCCCGCAACGACCTCCTTCTATTCTCTGGCCTTCCGCAAGACCCCCTCGTCACGCAGATCCCGCCTCAGTTCCAACTTCTTCCCCTCGTATTCTCATTCCTATTTAGGTAAAACATGACGATTTCTGAGCTAAAAGAGCACAATATAGCGGAGCTGGGCAAGCTTGCGCGTGGTCTTGACATCGGTGGTACCAGCGGCCTCCGGAAGCAAGACCTTATCTTCAAGATTCTGCAGGCGCAAAGCGAAAAGGAAGGGCATATTTTCGCGGAGGGCGTACTGGAGATCTTACCGGACGGCTATGGTTTCCTCCGCTCTCCGGATTACAACTATCTGCCTGGTCCGGACGACATTTACGTCTCGCCGTCGCAGATCCGCAAGTTCGACCTTAAAACGGGCGACACGATCAGCGGCAATGTTCGGCCGCCGCACGAGGGAGAGAAGTACTTCGCGCTGGTAAAGATCGAGGCCATCAATTTTGAGAGTCCCGAGGAGACCCGCAACAAGATTCTGTTCGATAATCTGACGCCGCTGTATGCGCAGGAGCGGGTGAAGATGGAGACGGTGCGGGAACACATATCCGGCCGCGTGATGGACCTGTTGACGCCGGTGGGCAAAGGTCAGCGTGGCTTGATCGTTGCTCCGCCGCGAACGGGGAAGACGATGCTGCTGCAATCGATCGCGAACAGCATTACCTCGAATCATCCGGAGGTCGTGCTGATTGTGCTGCTGATTGACGAGCGCCCGGAAGAGGTTACGGACATGCAGCGTTCGGTAAAGGGCGAGGTCATCAGCTCGACCTTTGACGAGCCAGCCGCGCGTCACGTACAAGTTGCCGAGATGGTGATCGAGAAGGCGAAGCGCCTGGTGGAGCACAAGCGAGACGTGGTGATTCTGCTGGACTCGATTACACGTCTGGCGCGGGCGTACAACACCATCGTTCCGCCGTCGGGCAAGGTGCTCTCAGGCGGTGTGGACTCGAATGCGCTGCAACGGCCGAAGCGCTTCTTTGGTGCGGCCCGCAATATTGAAGAAGGTGGAAGCCTGACGATCATTGCGACCGCGCTCGTAGATACGGGTTCGCGGATGGACGAGGTGATCTTCGAGGAGTTCAAGGGAACGGGCAACATGGAAGTGATTCTCGACCGCAAGCTGGTCGACAAGCGGGTGTTTCCGGCGATCGATATTCAACGCTCGGGAACGCGTAAGGAAGAGTTGTTGATTCCCAAGGAGGATCTGCAGAGGACGTGGATCCTGCGAAAGGTGCTGAATCCGCTAAGCCCGACCGAAGCGATGGAGCTGCTGACGGACAAGCTGGCGAAGACGAGGAACAACCAGGAGTTCCTGCACAATATGAGCTCGATCTGAGTTTTGTGCCGCATGAGCGGGAGTTTGGCGCATATGACGGCGTAGCGGAAAGCGTCAGTAGCCATTGGCGAGGAGATATGCGGTCGTGAGCCACTCGTCGCGCGGCCGCTTTTCTGTTTGCTGCGCGGAGTAGCGGGCGAGGACATCGGTTTCGATGTTGAGAGGTGCGCCGAGCTTGAGGGTGTGGAGGCTGGTGGACCTGTAGGTGTGGGGGATGATGGCGGCCTCGGCCTCGGCGCCGGTGGGGGTGGGGCGGAGGAGGGCGACGGTAAGGGAGATGCCATCGATGGTGATGGAACCCTGCTGGACGACGTTGCGGGCGAGCTCTGGCGGGAGCGCGAGGGCGAGGCGCCAGTCGGTGGAGTGGGACTGGCTCGGGTGGATCGCGTCGAGTGCGAGGAGGGTTGCGGTGCCGTCGACGTGGCCCTGAACGACGTGGCCGCCGAGCGGCGAGCCTGCGGGGGTGGGCAGCTCGAGGTTGACGGTGCTGCCGGGTGCGAGGCGGGCGAGGGTGGTGCGGGCGACGGTCTCGGCGGCGAGGTCGACGGAGAAGCAGGGAGGATTGGCGTTTGGCTGGATGTCAAGGGCGGTGAGGCAGGTGCCGCTGACAGCGACCGAATCGCCGGTGCGGAGCTTGCCGGCGATGGCTGGCGCGGCGATAGTGATGCGCGTTGCGCCGGCTGAAGGCGTAAGGGAGAGGATGGTTCCGGTCGCTTCGATCAGGCCAGTAAACATGCTTTCAGGTTAGAGCATTGGGTACGTGGATGGAGTCGGTTTGGGCCAGGGGTCGTGCAGGTAGCCGGTGACGACGGTGTCGGAGCCGAGTGTGGCGCGGGTGAGGCGAGTGAGTTGGGACTCGACGACTTGGGGCGTCAATATGCCTTGCGCGAAGGGAATGGCCTGCGGACCGAGCGGGTCTCGGGCGTAGAAGAGGATGGCTTTGTCAACGAGATGTTGATGGAGGAAGGCTCCGTTGAGGGCGGAGCCGCACTCGAGAAGGAGGCTGATGCAGCTGCGGTCGGCAAGGAGATCCAGTGCGGCTGGGAGACTGAGGTCGCCGGTTTGCTGCGGGAGGATGTGGACCTGGGCGCCGGCTCTCTGAAGTGCGGCGATGCTGGAGGCGGGGGCCTCCGGACCGCAGAGGAGGAGGAGGTCCGATTCTGTGCCGCGGGTGGCGCGGGCGGAGCGGACCAGCTCCGATTGGAGGGGGGTGCGGAGGTGGGTGTCGAGGATGACGCGGAGGAGGGGGCGACGGCGGGGCAGGGAGGTGCGGTCGGTGAGAGCGGGGTTGTCGGCGAGCACGGTTCCGATGCCGGTGAGGATGGCGTCGGAGCTGTGGCGGAGCAGCTGAACCTGCTGGCGGGCGGCGGGGCCGGTGAGCCAGTGAGGCTGGCTGGGGAGGCGCTCGGCGGGCGGTGGCGCGAGCTTGCCGTCGGCGGAGAGGGCGGCCTTGAGACTGACGAACGGGCGCCGGGTCTGGATGAAGCAGGCGAAGGAATCGTTAAGGTCGCGGGCCTGCTGGCGGCAGATGCCGAGGTTGACTTCAATGCCGGCGGCGCGGAGCTTCGCGAGCCCCGTGCCGCGAACGAGGGGGTTGGGGTCTTCCGTTGCGACGACGGCTCGGGCGATGCCGGCGGCGATGAGCGCGTCGGCGCAGGGGCCGGTGCGGCCGTGGTGGGAGCAGGGCTCGAGAGTGACAAAGGCGGTGGCGCCCGTGGGACTGATGCCGCGGGCCGCCGCTTGCTGCAGGGCGACGATTTCGGCGTGGTCGCGCCGATCGAAGAGGTGGGCGCCCTCACCGATGATCTCCCCGTCGCGGACGAGGACGCAGCCTACCTGCGGGTTGGGGCTGGCCAGGGCGGCGGCGGCGGCGAGCTCGAGGGCGCGCTGCATGAAGTGGATGTCTTGGGGATTGGGGGGCATGGTGTGTGACGGGGGGGGCCCTCGGTGTTTCTTGTAAGTTCCTTGATTTGTTGGAGATGCTGAAAACAGGTGACCGCAAATTATTCAAAACTATAGGGTTATAGGCAAAGTATTCAGTCCATGAGGTTTAATTACGTTTCCTGCCTTGGCGCGCGGTTCTTTCTCCGCTTGCCCTGGCTGGCTCTATTTCTATTGTAGTGAGCGGTAACGGAGATTGCGCCAACCGTGGGCCGGATACGGCTGGCGGCACTGGTCAGGGCGGCCGCAGAGGCGAGCGGCAGATTTCTTCGCAGTTTTCCTAATGAGGTGTGGCGGCGAATAGCCCGGGCCTCGAGCCCTGCCTTTTCGGTTTGATATGGGACCTGGGGCTTCGCCCCAGGCTGTTATGGAGTCGGGCCGTTGGCATCAGTTCCAATACTTACATTCAGAACTTCCCTAGTGTCCGGTTACGACCCGATCGGCGTGGAGGGGTAGACCCAGGGTGGTGAAGGCCAGGACGTGGATGGTGGTGTTGCCGGCGGCTCCCATGGTGAAGCTGAGAGTCGATGTGCCGGCGCCGGAGGTGAGGGTTCCGTTCTCGATGCTGCTGACCGAGAAGGCTCCGGTGGGGAGGGTCAGGGTGGCGGTCTGGGAGGCGCCAAAGGGGGCGCTGGCGGGGGCGGACAGGCTGAATCCGGAGAGGTCGGGAACGGCGGCATCCTGTGCCTGGAAGAGTTCGGCGGATGAGAGCGGAGCGGCGTCTGCGCCGGTGCCGCCGACGATGAGGACACGGCCGGTTTGGAGGAGGGCTGCGCCTGCGCCGAAGCGGCCAGCGCCGAGGCTGCCTGCGGGGACGAAGGTCTGGGTGGCGGGGTCGAACAGCTCAGCGCCGGATATGGGTGTGCCGCCGGCGGCGCCTCCCGCGAGCAGGACCTTTCCGCCGGCGAGCAGGGTTGCGGTGTGCTGTTCGCGTGCCGTGGCCAGGGAGCCGGAGGTTGGGATGAAGGACGAGGCGGTGGAGCCGCCGGTGTAGAGCTCGGCGGTGCCGAGGGGGTTGAAGCCGTCGAAGCCGCCGGAGAGGAGGACCTCGCCCGAGGGGAGCAGGGTGGCGGTGTGACGGGTGCGGGCGGAGCGCATGGGGAAGGAGCGGGTCCCGAAGGCGCCGGCCTGGAAGAGCTCGGCGGAGGCGATGGCGGCTGCGCCGGGGCCGGCGCCGCCGGTGACCAGGACGTCGCCGTTGGGCAGAGCGGTGGCGGTGGCGGATTCGCGGGCTTCGGCGAGCGTGGAAGCGAGAGCGGTGAAGGCGCCGGTGGCGGGATCGAAGACTTCGGCGCTGGCGAGCTGGTTGCCGGCCGAGTCAGAGCCGCCGAGGAGGAGGACGCGGCCGTCGGGAAGGAGAGCGGAGGCGTGGTTCTGGCGAGCGTGGATCATGGCGCCGGTGGTGGCGGTGAAGGCTCCGGTGGCGGGATCGAAGAGCTCGGCGGAGGAGAGCGCGGTGACGCCATCGAAGCCGCCGGTGAAGAGGATTCTGCCGTCGGCCAGGAGAGTGGCGGTGTGATGCTTCCTGGCGGCCTGCATGGATGTAGCGGTGGCGGTAAAGGAGGCGGTGCCGGGGGTGAAGATCTCGGCCTTGCTGGCTGTGGCGGTGCCTCCGGCGATGATGACTGAGCCGTCGGGGAGCTCCGTGGTGGTGTGGCCGGAGCGTGCGAGAGCCAGGGAGCCAGCGGGGGAGAAGGGCTGGGTAACGGTGACCGTGATCGACTTGATGGCCGAGTCTCCGGCAGCGTTGGTGACGGTGAGCGTGAAGGTGCTGGTGGAAGTGAGGGCGCCGGTGGAGATGGGGGCACCGGAGACGGCTGTGCCGGTGATTTGGAAGGAGCCTGCGGCGATGCTGGCCTGGCTTCCCGCCCCTGCGGTGAAGACGGGCGTGAGCGAGGTGGTCTGGCCGTAGTTGATGGCGGTGGGAGAGGCGCTGAAGGCGGTTATAGACGGGAGGGCGACGACGGTGGCGGAGGTGGTGGCGGAGGTGAGGTTGTCGGCGGCTGCGGTGGCTTTGATGGTGTAGGCGCCGGGGGTGGATGGAGCTGTCCAGAGGCCGGTGGCGGGATCGATGACGCCGCCGGTGGCGGACCAGACGATGGCGGTGTTGACGGCCTGCGCGACGGTGGCGGCGAAGGTCTGGGTGTGTCCGGCGGTGACGGAGGTGGAAGCCGGGCTGATGGGGGAGAGGAGGACGGGTTGGACGTTGACGGTGAGGGTGGAGCTGAGCTGGTTGCCGGCGACCTCGGGGAGGGTGAGGGTAAAGGCGGCGGCGGTGGTGAGCGGACCGACGGTGATGGGGGTCGCGCTGGCGGCAGAGGCGGAGATGTCCGAGCTGCCGTAGCCGGCAGTGCCGAGTTTCGCGGAGGCGGCGTTGCTGAAGACGGGTCTCAGCGTGGTGGAGCCGCCGAAGGGAACGGGATTGAGGGAGGCGGTGAAGCTGGCGATGGCGGGTGCGGGGTTACCGGCGACGAGGGCGCGGCCGTGCGAGGGGATGAGGCGATCGGTGACGATCAGGACGTCGATTGTGGCGCTGCCGGTGGCCGGCATGTTGAAGGTGATGCTGGGCGTGCCCTGGCCGGAGACGAGGGTGCCGTTGCTGACCATCCAGATGTAGCGGGCGTCCGCGACTGCGGTGACGTGTGCCGCGATGGAGGTGGAGGCCTGCGGGACGGAGGTGGCAGCGGTGATGGTGGCGTCGGCGGCGATGGCGGGGAGGCCGTCGGTGGGGTTGTAGAGCTCCGAACCCGCGACCGTGGCGGAGCCGTCGCCGGTGCCGCCGGTGACGAGTACCTGGCCGGAGGCGAGCAGGGTGGAGGCGGAACCGGTGGAGGGGCTGCCGGTGGTGCTCATGAAGTCGGTCTTGAGGAAGACGCCTTGCGAGGGGTCGAAGAGCTCGGCCTGATCGATGGCGTTGGTGGTGAGACCGCTGTTGCCTCCGGCGAGAAGGACCATGCCGCCTGCGAGGAGCCTGGCGACGTGCTCCTGGCGGGGCTGGATCATGTCGGCGGCGGCGACGAACTTCAGGAGCGAGGTGTTGAAGAGTTCGGCGCTGCCGGTGGCGGTTCCGCCGGTGCCGCCGGCGAGGAGGATCTGGCCGTCGGGGAGGTTGGTGGCGGTGGCAAGCGCGCGGGCCTGCAGCATGTCGGCGGCGATCGAGAAGGCGCCGGTCGACGGGTCGTAGATCTCCGCGCTGGCGAGACGGGTGGAGCCGTTGAGGCCGCCGGCGACAAGAACGCGGCCGTCGGGCAGGCGGGAGAGGGTGGCGAACTCGCGGGCAGAGGCCATGGAACCGGTGAGCGTGAAGGCGCCGGTGAGGGGGTCGAAGATCTCGGCGGAGTTGAGCGCGGCGCCGCCGACGAGGAGAACCTTGCCAGTGTCGAGGAGAACCGCGCGGTGGTTGCGGCGGGCCTGTTTGAGCGCGGCTGTGCTGGTGAAGGTGCCGTCGGCGGGGTTGTAGAGCTCGGCGCTGGCGAGGGCGGCGGTGCCGTTGAACCCACCGGCGAGGAGGATGAGGCCGTTGGGAAGCAGGGTTGAGGTCTGGCCGCTGCGGCCGGTGAGAAGCGTCGCGGGGTTGGAGGAGAAGGAGAGCGCGGCGCTGTCGAAGACATCAGCTGCGTTGCTGGAATTGCCGCCGCCGACAATCAGGACGTTCCCGTCGGGGCGCAGGGTGGCGGTGGGGAGGTCTCGTGCGGGCGTGAGAATGTTGGAGGTGGCGCTGAAGGCTCCGAGGAAGACCTGTACGGTGGTCTGGGCGGTGGCGGTGTCGCCGGCATCGTTGGTGACGGTGAGGGTGTAGGTCTGGGTGGCGGTGAGAGCGCCGGTCGAGACGCCTGAGCCGCCATTTGAGAGGACCAGGGCGCCAGGGGTTACAGCGGCGGTCGCGACGCTGCCAGTTCTGGCTCCGGTGAAGGCTGCGGAGAGCGATGAGCTCCCGTTCTTGTTGACGCCCGTGGGTGAAGCGGTGAAGCTCGTGACCGCGGGCGCGGCGACGGCGGTGACGGACAGAGTGTTGAGGGCGCCGTTGATGGCGGTGGCGGTGATGGTGTAGATGCCGGGGTTTGCGGGAGCGGTCCAGGTGCTGCCGGAGAAGGAGCCTGCGCCGCCGGAGCTCCAGGTAAGCGAGGTATCGACCGCACCGGTGACGGTGGCGGTGAAGGTGGCGGAGTGACCCTGGGTGACCTTGCCAGAGGCGGGTCCAGTGATGGCGCTGACCGCCACGGTCTGCGGGTGAACGATGTAGGGGGTGGTTGCCGTGACGCCGGAGGGACTGGTGACGGTGAGGTTGAAGGCCTTATCGGCGGTGATGGCGCCGGAGGTGTAGGCGACGCCCGCAGTGACGGCGCCGATGCCCTGGTCGATGACGGCGGCGCCCCCGGAGAATTGCGCGGTGATGGTGGTGGAGCCGCCGTAGGGAACGGGGTTGGTGGCGGCGGTGATGCCGGCAGCGACGGGCGGTCCGCCGACATGCACCGTGACCTGGTTGTGCTGCGCGGGATCGGCGATGGAGGTGGCGGTGATGATGATGTCCCCCGCGGCTGCCGGGGCCGTGAGCAGGCCAGCGGAGGTGATGGCACCGCCCGAGGTGGACCAGGTGACGGTCTTATCGACCGCGCCGGTGACGACGGTGGTGAACTGGGCGGAGCTGCTGCCGATGCTGACATCGGCCGGGCCGGAGATGGAGCCGACGACGACGGGCATGACGTTGACGAGGAGGGTCCTGGTGACCGCGGTGCCGACGGTGTTGGTCGCGGTGAGGGTGAAGGTGGTCGAGCTGCTGAGATTTCCGGTGGGATAGGCGACGCCGCTCAGGACGGGACCGACGATGTTGTTGATGGTGGCGGAGCCGTTGGTGGTGAAGATGGGGAGGATGGTGGTGGAGCTGCCGCGCTCGACAGGGTTGACCGCGGCGGTGAGGCTGGAGGCGCCGGGGCCGGCGATTGCGTTGAGCGTGACCGAGCTTGTGGTGGCGCCGTTCGCGTCCGTCGCGGAAAGGACGTAGGTGGTGGAGGCCGCGGGTGTGATGACGGCGATGGAGCCGCCGAGCGCGGTGACGTCGCCGACGCCGTTATCGATGCTGAGGGTGAGGCCGGAGGCTCCGGTGGCGGTCCATGCAAGCGTGCTGGAGTGGCCTGTGGTGTTGGTGGAGGGGGTGACGGTGAAGGAGCTGATGGAGGGAGCGGTGCTGACGGTGGCGGAAGCGCGCACGGGGATCTGACGGTCGCTGATGACCAGCACGCTGAGGACGGAGGGGCCGCCGGAGCCCTTGGTAAAGGTGATAGAGCGCGAGTTGAGGCCCGAGGTGATGGCGCCGTTGGTGACGGACCAGACAAAGTTGACATTGGCTTGCGCGGGGACCGAGGCGGTGAGGCCGGTGGCGCCGGCGGACGCGTGGGTGGGCGCGGAAAGGGTGGCGCTGGGGAGGACGGGGATGAGGCTGTCCTGCGGGTCGAAGAGCTCGGCGGTGTTGAGGCTGGAGGAGGGAGCGCTGGAGGCTGCGGCTGCGCCGCCTGCGATGAAGATGTTGCCGTTGCGGAGAATGGTGGAGGCGGGCTCAAAGCGGGCGGTCCCGAGGCTGGCGGTGGCAAAGAGCTGGTTCTGGGTGGGGTCGAGGATCTCGGAGGAGGTGAGGGCGATGTTGCCATCCGCAGATCCGCCGGTGAAGAAGACCTGACCGCTGGCGAGCAGATTCGCGACGTGACGGAAGCGGGCGGTGATGAGGTCTGCCCTGGCGGTCGAGGACGAGCCGGTGACGGCTTCGGTGGAGGCGAGTGCGGTGGAGCCGCCGGAGGTTCCGCCGGCCAGGAGGACGCCCCCACCGGGGAGAAGGGTAGCGGTGTGCCCCGAACGCGGCTGAACGAGGGAGAAGGAGGTGAACGCGGCGCCGTTGAAGGTTTCAGCGATGTTGCTGGAGGTGGTGACATCGTCGCCTCCGGTGAGGAGCACGGAGCCGTTTTGGAGCGAGGTGGCGGTGGCGAACTCACGGGCGGAGCTGATTGCGGGCGCGGGGGTGAAGGTGTCTGCGACGGGGTCGTAGATCTCGGAGGTGGAGAGCGCGGCTCCGGCGGCGTCGACACCTCCGGAGAGGAGAATGCGGCCATCGGGAAGGAGGGCGGCGGTGTGGTTTTTGCGAGCCTGCGCCATGACGGTGGAGGTGGGGGAGAAGGCGCTGGAGGTGGGGTCAAAGATCTCGGCGGTGTTGCCCGGTGCCACGCCGTCTGAGCCACCGGCGAGGAGGACGCGACCGTCGGCCATGAGGGTGGCGGTGTGGTTGTAGCGGACGGCCTGCATGGGGGAGCCAAGCTGCGTGAAGGTCTGGGCGGATGTGTTGAAGGTTTCAGCGGTCTTGGAAGAGCTGCCGCCGGTGATCAGGACGTCGCCGGTGGAGAGGAGGGTGAGGGTATGGCCGACGCGGTTGAACGCCATCGGTGTGGGCAGGGTGGAGGTACTGCCCTTGATGACGTTGATGGTGAGGGAGCGCGTGACGGTCCTGGGCGTGCTGGCGGAGTTGCTGACGGAGAGGTTGTAGATGGTGGTGGAGGAGAGGGCGCCGCTGGAGAAGGAGGCGCCGCTGACGGGGGTGATGGCTCCCGGGCTGACGTTTGCCGCGCCGCCCGTGAAGTCTGCCTGGAGGGTGGTGCTGGCGTTGGCGGCGACGGTGGTGTAAGCGGCTGTGAACGAGGCGATGACGGGAGCGTCGACGACGGTGATGGAGGCGGAGGCGGAGAAGCCGGTGGGGGCGACGGAGCTGGCGGTAACCGTGTACGTGCCCGCGACGGGAGCGGTCCAGTCGCTACCGGAGAAGGCGCCACCGGACGCGCTCCAACTGACGGAGGTATCGGCCGAGCCCAGGGTGGAGGCGGTGAAGTGGACGACGTCGCCGGTGGTGACGATGGGGCCGGAGCTAGTGTTTGGTGTGGTGACGGAGAGAGAGCCCTGCTTGACCGTGAGGTTTTGCGAGACGGAGTCGCCGGCGAGGTTGGTGACGAGGAGGGTGTAGGTCTGGGGTGCGGTGAGGGCGCCGGTGGAGACGGGCTGACCGCTGGCGACGGAGCCGAGGCCAACGATCTGGCCGGTTCCGTTGGTGAACACAGGGGTGATGGAGGTGGAGCCGCCGTAGGTCGCGCTGCTTGGATTGGAGTTGAAGCTGGTGATGGACGGCAGAGGCACGATCTGAACGGTGAGACTGGCCGGAGTGCCGCCCCGGACGGAGGTGGCGGTGAGGGTGAGGGGGGTCTGGGTGGTGCTGAAGGGGGCGACGGAGGGAGCGGTGAGGTGGCCCGAGGCGTCGACTGCGCCGGCGTCCGCGGTCCAGGCAACGGCGGTGTTGACGGTGCCGGTTACGGCTGCCGTGTAGGTTGCGGTGTGACCGGTGGAGAGGAACGGAGGTCCGCTGATGCCGGTGACGGCGATGGGCTGCAGGCCGACGGAGACGGATCTCTGCGCGATGTCACCGGCGGCGTTGGTAACGGTGAGGGTAAAGGTGGTGGGGGCGGAGATGGCGGCGGTCGGGTAGGCGGGTCCGCTGAGAACGGGGCCGAGGCCCGCGTCGATGGAGCCGGCGCCCTGCGAGAAGATGGGGGTCAGGGTGGTGTTGCCGCCGACGGGAACGGAGGTAGCCGCGGCGGTGAGCGAGAGGGCGATGGGCGGGGGGACGGCGAGGATGGTGGTGGTGGCGGTGACGCTGCCGCCAGCGTTGGTGGCGGTGAGGGTGTAGATGGTGGCGCCGAGGGTGGCGACGGTGACGGGGGTGGAGGTCCCGGATACGGCGCCGATGCCGGCGTCGATCGAGAGGCTGGTGGCGTCCTGCACGGTCCAGTTGAGAGCGGTGGAGCTGCCGGCGGTGACGATGCCGCGGGCGGGGGAGAAGGAGCTGATGACGGGTCTGGGCGTGACGGCGATGCGGGTGTGGGAGGGGACGAGCCGGTCGCTGGTGACGAGGACATCCAGGGTGGCCGGGCCGGTCGCGGGCATGGTGAAGGTGACGGCGTTGGTGCCGGTGCCGGAGGTGATGGCGCCGCCGGTGATCATCCAGACAAAGGCGACGTGGGTCTGGGCGGGGACGGAGGCGGTGAGGCCGGCCTGGGCTCGCGCGGCTCCGAGGGGGGCGGTGACGGAGGCGATGGGGAGGATGGGGGTGAGGCCATCCTGGGGGTCGATCTGCTCGGCCGCGGAGGTTGCGCCGGCCTGGGCGAGACCGCCGACCAGGAGGATCTGGCCGTTCTGCAGGAGCGTGGCGGTGTGCCCGGCGCGGGCGGTTGTGAGCAAGGCGGCGGGGCCAAAGGCGGCGGTGGAAGGATCGAAGATCTCGCTCGCCTGGACGGGGCTACCCGAGGCGTCGATGCCACCTGCGACGATGACCTTTCCGCTGGCGATGAGGGTGGCGGTGAGGCCGTCGCGGGCGTGAGCGAGGGAGCCAGCGATGGCGAAGGTGGCGGTGGCGGGGTTGAAGATTTCGACGCTGGAGACGGGAGCGGAGGCGCCCTGGCCGCCGATCATGGCGACGGCGCCGTCGTTCAGGAGGACGGCTGCGTGGCGCTGTCGCGGGCTGGACATGCTGCCGACGGCGGTGAAGGAGCCGGTGGAAGGATCGAAGAGCTCGGCGCTTTGGAGGGCGACACTGCCGTTTGAACCTCCGGAGAGGAGCACCTTTCCGTTCGCGAGGAGGGTGGCGGTGTGACTGTAGCGGGCGGTGTTGAGGTTTCCGGCGGTGTAGGTGAAGGTGTTGGCGGCGGGATCGTAGAGCTCGGCGGTGACGACCGGGGAGCTGCCGTCGAGGCCGCCGACGATGAGGACTTTTCCATTGAGAAGGAGGGTGGCGGTGTGCTTCTCGCGGGGCGTGCCGAGAGCGCCGGTCGCGGCGAAGGCCCCGTTCCAGAGCTCGGCCTGGGCGGTGGTGGAACCGTTGTTGCCGCCGGTGAGGAGGACGGTGTTGTTGGCGAGCAGGGTGGCCGTATGTCCGAAGCGCGCGGAGAGCATGGCGCCCGCGTCAGAGAAGGTCGCAAGGGAGGGATTGAAGATCTGCGAGGAACTGAGCGGGGACGCGTCGTCGCGGCCGCCGGCGATGAGAACGCGGCCGTCGGGAAGGAGTGTGCTGGTGTGGGCGGAGCGCGGGCCGGAGAGCGGGGCGGTGGGGGAGGATGAGCCGGCTACGACGGTGACGGTGACGGTGGCCGAGGTGCTGTCGCCCGCCTCGTTGTAGACGGTGAGGGTGAAAGTCCTGGTGGCGGAGAGCGAGCCGGTGGCGATGGCGGCGCCAGAGACGGCGGCGGAGGTGAGATCGGAGCTTCCGGTGCCGGTGGCGCCGATGACTGCGGTGCCGGCTCCGTTGGTGTAGACGGCGGTGAGGGTGGTCGCGTGATTGAGGGAGAGGAGGGCATCGGCGGCGGAGAAGGAGGTGATGACGGGCGGATTGACGACGGTGATGACGGCGGAGTTGGACTTGGTGTTATCGGCTACGGAGGTGGCCTTGATGGTGTAGTCGCCGGGCGTGAGGGGGGCGGTCCAGGTTGATCCAGTCCAGGTACCGCCGGTGGAGGTCCAGGTGACGGTGGTGACGACGGCTCCGTGGACCGCGGCGGTGTAGGCCTGGGTGTAGCCCGCGGTGAGGGTGGACTTGAGGTTGGCTCCGACCGGCACATCGACCGAGACGGTTTGGGGTGTGATGAGCGGAGAGGCGGCGGTGGCGGTCTGGCCCGCGGTGTTGGTGACGGTCAGGGTGTAGGTGACCGGCAAGGTGAGGGCGGGCGAGGTCCTGGAGGCGCCGGAGGTGACATCGCCGATGCTGTTATCGACGATGCCCGTTCCGGAGGAGAAGGTAGGGGTGAGGTTAACCGTGCCGCCGAAGAGCGGAGTGGAGGTGCTGGCGGTGAGGCTGGCCGCGAGAGGGAGAGAGACCACGTTTAGGAGGATGGTGACCCTTTTCGTGGGATCCGCCGCGCTGGTGGCGGTGACGGTGTAGGCGCCGGGTTCGGAGGGGGCGGTCCAGGTGGTGTTTGCGCCGCTGGCGGTGTTGGCGGGCGCGAAGGTTCCAGCCGTGGCGGTCCAGTTGATGGAGGTATCGACTGCGTTGGTGACGGACGTAAGCAGAGTGACGGGGGATCCGGCGCTGAGCTTGTTGGTGGAGGCGGTGATAGGGGCGATGACGACGGTCTGGGGGGTGACGGTGACGGAGGCGTCGAGCGAAGAGCCGCCGGCGTCAGTGGCGCGGAGCCAGAAGGTTTTGGGCGAGGTGAGTGCCGAGGTCGTGATGCCGACGCCATTGGAAGCGGAGCGGGAGATATCACTGCTGCCCCTGCCGGTGCCGATGGTGGCGGTGGCGGCGTTGGCAAAGGTGGGCGTGAGGATGACGGAGGCGCCGAAGAGGGGGTTTAGGGTGGAGGCGGAGAGGGAGGCGGTGGCCGAGGCGACGAGGTTGAGGGTGAAGCTGACGGGCTGGCTGGCGCCTCCGCTGTTGGTCGCAGTGACGCTGTAGATTGCCGGCGAGAGCGGAGAGGTGGGCGTGCCGGTGATGATGCCGGTGGCCGGATCGAAGACGAGACCCGGGGGGAGGGCTGGCCCGATGGTCCAGGTCTGGGCGGCTCCGCCGGTGTTGGATGGGGTGATGGGGGAGATGGGCGCGCCGACGGTGAAGGTATAGGCGGGCAGGTAGGAGATGACGGGGGCGACGTCGACGACGGAGATGGTGATGTGCAGCGGCGTGCCAGCGCCGCCGGAGTTGGAGGCGGTAACGGTGTAGCTGGTCGCGGAGGAGAGGGCGGCGGGCGTGCCGGAGATCCGGCCGGTGGAAGGATCGAAGCTAAGACCGGCGGGAAGCGGCGTGGCGAGGGTCCAGGAGAGCGCCGAGCCGCCGGTGTTGACGGGGAGGACCGGGGCGATGGGCTGACCTTTGATGAAGATGAAGACGTCCGGGCTGTAGCCGATGCTGGGAACAGTGTCGACCACGGCGAAGGAGAGGATGGCGGGATTGCTGGCGCCGCCGCTGTTGGAGGCGGTGACGGTGTAGGTGGCCGAGGCGCTGAGAGCGGTGGGGGTGCCGGAGATATTGCCGGTGGAGGTATCGAAGGCGAGGCCAGCAGGGAGGCCTGGGCTGATGGTCCAGCTGATGGCGGGGCCGCCGATGTTGGTCGGAGAGAGGACGGGGAAGTTGACCCCGCGGGTGAGGCTGAAGGCGGACGGACTGTAGCGGATGACGGGGGGCTTGTCGAGGACCGTGAGTGTGATCGGTGCGGTGGAGCTCGATCCGTTGATGTTGGTGGCGGTGACGATGTAGGTGACGGCGGCCGCGAGACCCGTGGGGGTTCCGGAGATGCGGCCGGTCAGGGGATCGAAGGAGAGGCCCGCGGGCAGGGGAGCGCTGATGCTCCAGGAGACGGCGGCGCCGGCGGTGAGGGTTGGCGCGATGGGCGCAATGGCGACGCTGTTGGTGAGGACGTACGCGGCGGGGGTGTAGGAGAAGACGGGAGCGAGATCGGCGACGGTGTAGGTGAGGACGACGGCGTTGCTGACGCCGCCGGTGTTGCTGGCGGTGACGGTAAAGGTCGCGGTAGGGGCGGGTGTGGTGGGCGTGCCGGTGATGATGCCGGTCGCGGGGTCGAAGGCAAGGCCTGCCGGGAGCGATGGCGTGATGTTCCAGGAGATCGCGGGGCCGCCGGTGTTGGTGGGCTGAATGCTGCCGATGCTGGTTCCGGGGACGAAGGTCTGCGAGGTGGGGATGTAGTGGATGATGGGCGGGGCGTCTACGACGCGGATGGAGAGGCCTGCGGTCGCGGAGCCTCCGGAGTTGGAGGCGGTGACGGTGTAGGCGACGGCGGAGCTGAGGGTGGTGGGGGTTCCGGTGACGATGCCGGTTGCGGGATCAAAGGCGGGGCCGGCCGGGAGGGCGGGGGCGATGCTCCACGAGGTGACGGCGGCCCCGGAGACGGTGGGAACGACGGGCGGGATGGCGGCGCCGCGGGTGAAGACGAAGGTGGACGGGATGTAGACGATGGACGGGATCGCGTCGACGGAGGTGATTGTGACTGTCGCGGTTACAGAGCCACCGGAGTTGGAGGCGGTGACGGTATAGGTGACGGCGGAGGAGAGGGTGGTGGGCGTGCCGGAGATCTGGCCGGTGGAGGGATCGAAGGTGAGACCGGGAAGGAGGCCGGGGCTGATGCTCCAGGTGACTGGAACTCCGCCGGTGCTGACGGGGCGGATGGGGCTGATGGGTTTGCCGCGGATGACGGTGGCGGGGGCGTACTGGATGGCGGGGGGAAGGTCGACGACGTTGACCGACTTGTGCCCGGTGGCGCTGTCACCAGCCGCATTGGTGACGGTGCAGGTGATCTGGACGGAGCCAAGGGTGGCGGAGGTGAACTGGATCTGCGGCGTGTTCTGGCCGGTGGAGATGACGCCGCCGACGACTGTCCATACGTACTTCGAGCCGGGCTGGGTGGGCACGGACGCGATGTCGGAGGTGTTGACCGTCATGACCGGGGTGAGGGTGGTGATGGTGGCGTCGGGAGCGGCGACAACCTGGAGGATGGCGGTGGCGGTATAGCGGACATCGTTCTTCCACATGGCGACGATGGTGCCTGAGGTCGGCGTCATGGAGGCAGTAAAGGCGCCGTTGGCGTCGATCGCGCCGGCGGCGGCGGGGAGCACGGACCAGACCGCACCGGAGCCCCAGCGGCTGGTTGCGGTGAGATGGACGGTGTGGCCGACGGTGACGATGGGCGCCGCGGGATCGATCTTGAGCGCGTAGTTGTCCTTGTCGAGGTGATCGCCGGTGAATTTGAAGCCGTTACCGCAGCCGGCGAGCGCCAGGACGAGGAGGATGGAGGCGAGGACGGTCCCGGTGGGCAGCCCGTGCGGCTTGGACCTGGAAGGGCGGATGTGCTCCCCGAGGCTTGAGGGCGTGAGTCTGTGAGTTGGCATTAGAGTCTCCACCCCCCGCCGAGGATGGCGACGTTTTCGGGGATGTTTTCGTAGCCGTAGTGGCTGTGGATCCAGCGGCCTTCGAGCTCCAGGCGATGAGAGAGGCGGTAGGTGGCGGCGAAGCCGTCGCCGAAGCGGAGCCAGCTGCTGGCGCCGGAGGCGTGGGCGGTTCCACCTGGGGTGAAGGTGATGGTGTTGACGCTGTCGACGGACCAGCGCATGAGGTAGACGCCTCCACCGGCGGAGAGCCGTTTGGAGGGTCCGCCGAAGCGATAAAGGTATTCGCCGCCGAAGACGAGCGCGCGGACGCTGGTATCGATGACTTGAGCCCTGTTTCCGTCGACCGAGGACTGATGACCCTGGCGGAAATACCACCACTCGGCGGTGGGCCTGATCTGGTGGATGCCGTGGACGAGGAGCTCGGAGTGCGCGCCGACGGAGACCTGGGGGAAGCTTCCGGTTGTGAGCCCGAGGTCGTTCTGAGGGAGGAGGAAGCCGACGCGGACGCTGGTGGAATGCCGGGGATCGACTTCGCCATCGAGGCTGCGGGAGGACTGCGCGAGCAGAGAGGATGCGGCGAGAAGGAGAAGGAGGAGGGAGGCGGAAGACGGGAGGCCACGTCCTTTGATCCAGCATGCCGATGTCGGGAGGTAGCTAGCGCGCGTTTTGTAACGTCCTCAGGCACATAAGTCGCAGCCATGCGGCCCAATTTGGGAGCGATGGCGCGACTGCCCTGACGTTAGCTGGTTACTTCGGGTGCGTAAGTACCACTTCGGAGTGAGGGAGGCAAGCTGGATGTGTAGGTGGCGCGTACCGGGAGGCGCCGTTTTTGTGGAGGGCGGACTCGGCGCCGCACCTGCGCGGATCGGGGTTTGCGCGCCGCGATGCCCCCGGGAGGCTGCCGACTGTCGCCTATAATTCTGGGCAGAGCACGGCTCTCCCCAAACTATGTCCGAAGCAACGAGAAGAGGTGACGCGAGAGGCGCTGAGGTCCAGAGTGCGCATCGCGACGACCTTGTGCCTGATCTGCCTGCTGCTGAGAACAAGCGGTTCTACCCGGCGCTCGACGGGCTTCGGGCGCTGGCGGTGCTGATGGTCTTCTTCGAGCACTACCAGGCTTCGAACTACCTGGCGCTGAACTGGGGCTGGGCCGGGGTCGACGTCTTCTTCGTGCTTTCAGGCTTTCTGATTACCGGCATTTTGTACGACACGCGGGATGCCCCGCGCCGCTTCCGCACCTTTTATGCGCGCCGTACCCTGCGAATTTTTCCCCTGTATTACGCTGTGCTTCTGTTCGGGGTGGTGCTGACACCGGTATTTCACTGGATCTGGAATCCAGCGTGGGTGTTGTGGTTTGCGTATCTGGGCAACTATGCGCGATTCGTGTATCTCGCCAGCCCGCTGTTTCCGATGGGAGCGATCGAGCACCTTATCGCGCAGGCGCACATCCAGCGGATGCCGGCTCTGTTTCTGGGGCATTTCTGGTCGCTTGCGGTGGAAGAACAGTTTTACCTGGTGTGGCCCTTTATCGTCTTCTCTGTCCGCGATCGCGTGCGGCTTCGCAATCTTTGCGTGGTGATCTGCTGCCTGACACTGGCGGCGCGGATTGTTTGCGCCTTTGCCGTGCCGCAACGGTATCTTGCGGCGGAGCTGCTCTACCGCGTGACGCCACTTCGCGCGGATGCGCTGCTGATCGGTGGGCTGGTGGCATTATGTTTGCGCGGCCCCGAGGCGGAGGCGATTCGGCGTCTAGGGAGACCCATCCTGGCGGTGTTCGGCGCGGGATTTCTACTTTGGGATCTGCTGTACCGGCAGCTTTCCGGGGTGCATCACTTCTATCATCCGTACGCCGGTGCGCCCGTACTGACTACGATTGGGTACACGTTGATCGACATCTTTTCCGCGGCGCTCATCGTCTCGATCCTGCAACCGAGCGGCTTTCTGTTTCGCGTGTTCAGCATGAAGTGGCCACGCCGGCTGGGGATGATGAGCTACGGTTTCTACGTGTTTCACGACATGTTCCACCCGTTGTGGCACGTGATCGTTTACTCCCATGTCCAGTTTGGGCGAAAGGCGGAGGCATGCGTGACGCTGCTGGGTCTGGTGAGCACCGTGGTTCTCTCCTACCTGAGCTTCCGGTTCCTGGAGACACCGTTTCTGCGTTTGAAGGACCGGTTCACCGCATGAAGCTTGCGGGCGCCAGCGTGGCCTAGTCGAGGAGGGAGTCGATAAAGGCGTTGGAGTCGAAGGGGAGGATGTCTTCCATCTTTTCGCCGACGCCGGCGTAGACGACGGGGAGCCCGAGATCGGTGGCGATGGCGAGGACGATGCCACCCTTGGCGGTGCCGTCCAGCTTGGTGAGGACGATGCCGGTGACGCGGGCGGCCTCGGTGAAGAGACGAGCCTGGGTAAGGCCGTTCTGGCCGGTGGTGGCGTCCATGACGAGGAGGGTCTGGTGGGGCGCGCCGGGGACGAGTTTTTCGGCGGTGCCGCGCATTTTGTCGAGCTCCTTCATGAGGTCGGACTTGGTGTGGAGGCGGCCGGCGGTGTCGACAATGAGGGTCTGGATGCCACGAGCCTTGGAGGCGGTGCAGGCGTCGTAGAGAGCGGCCGAGGGGTCTCCGCCCTGTTTGGTCTTGATGATGTCGACGCCGGAGCGCCCGGCCCAGACCTCCAGCTGTTCGATGGCCGCGGCGCGGAAGGTGTCGGCGGCGCAGAGGAGGACGGAGCGGCCCTGCGAGGTGTAGAGGGCGGCGAGTTTGCCGGAGGTGGTGGTCTTGCCGGTGCCGTTGACGCCGACCATCATGATGACTTCGAGGCCCGCGGGGTGGGGTACGGGGCGGGCGGCTTTACTCTTGGTCGCGACGCTATCGAGGATGTGCTTGAGTTCCTGCTTGAGGAGGTCTTTGAGTTCGGCGCCGCCGGAGATGCCGGTGCGGTAGGCGCGCTGGCGGAGGTTTTCGAGCACGAGGGCGGTGGTGGCGGCCCCGATATCGGAGCTGAGCAGGATGGGCTCGAGCGAGGCGATGGTGGACTCGTCGACCTCGCGGGTGAGGGCGACGACGGAGGCGATGGACTCGGTAAAGGTTTCGCGGGTGCGGGTGACCGCCTCCTTCATGCGGTCGAAGAAGGAGCGGCGGGCGGCGGGTGCTTCTTCTGACTGGGCCGGGGTGTGGGGGGTTGGTGCGGGTTCGGAGCGGCCGCCGAAGCTGAAGAGGCTGGGGCGGCGGGGTTCGGGCTCGGGGAGAGGGGCTTCGGGGACTGGTGGAGTTACAGGCTCCTGCTCGGGCGAGGCGGTGGGTTCGATGGGCTTGTCGCGCTTGCCGAAGAGGTTGAAGGCCATGTGCTTCAGTTTAGTCGAGCGGGTGGGTTCGACGTGCGCGGCTACGGCGTGGACTAGGATGTGATGAAGAAGAGTTTTCTGTTGCTAAGAAGGGCAGTGCGGGAGGTGAGCGATGGCGACGTTGGCTCAAGGAGTGCCGGCCAAGACAGAGGTCGAGAGGGAGAGAGTTTCGCTCGAAGAATACCTGCGGACGAGCTACCGGCCGGATCGTGACTGGGTGGATGGGGAGGTGAGGGAGAGGCATATGGGGGAAGGGCAGCATGCGGTGGTGCAGAAGTTTCTGGCCATGTTTCTCGGGAACCATGAGGAGGAGTGGGGGATCCTGGCGTTGACGGAGCAGCGGGTGCAAGTTTCGGCGACTCACTTCCGGGTGCCGGATGTTTGTGTGGTGAGTGGGACGCAGGCCTTCGAAACAATTGTTCGGACGCCGCCCCTGCTTTGCGTGGAGATCTTATCTCGGGAAGACACCGCGAGCGAGATGTTGGAGCGTGTGGAAGAATATCGGCTCATGGGTGTGGGAACGGTGTGGATGATCGATCCGCGGCGAAGGGCGGCGTCACTAATCGATGCCAGTGGGGCGATGCTCAGGGCTGAAACGGAGCTGACGGTTCCGGGGACAAAGATACGGCTAGGTCTGGATGCTCTGTTTGCACAGTTGAATCGCCTGGAAGGGCGGTAGTTCCTGGCTTACTCGGCTTATTCATCTTTGCCGGGGCGGGACATGAGGTCGCGGATGGCGTCGCGGGGCGGCTTGCCGTGGTGGAGGATGGCGTCGACCTGTTCGGTGATGGGCATCTCGACGGCGTAGCGGGCGGCGAGTTGGAGCGCGGCGCGGGTGCTGCGGATGCCTTCGGCGACTTTGCCGTGCATGCCGCTGAGGATATCGGGTAGGAGGCGGCCCCGGCCGAGCTCGATTCCGACGGAGCGGTTGCGGGATAGGGAACCGTTGCAGGTGAGGACCAGGTCTCCCAGGCCGGCGAGGCCGGAGAGGGTCTGGCGATGGCCGCCGCAGGCGATGGCGAGACGGGTGATCTCGGCGATGCCGCGGGTGATGAGGGCGGCGGCGGAGTTATGGCCGAGGTTGAGGCCGTGGACGACCCCGGCGGCGAGGGCGATGACGTTTTTGAGGGCTCCGCCGAGTTCGACGCCGGCGACGTCGTCGTTGGTGTAGATGCGGAGAGAGGGGGAGGAGAACTCGCGCTGAACGGTCTGGGCGAGCACGGGCTGGGCGGCGGCGGCGACGATGGCGGTGGGGATGCCGGCGGCGACCTCCTGGGCGAAGGATGGGCCGCTGAGGACGGCGCAGCGATTGGGAGTAATGGCGGCGATGATCTGCGACATGCGCAGGTTTGTGGTCTCTTCGAGGCCCTTGGAGGCGGTGAGGATGATCTGGTCGCGGGTGAGCAGGGGGGCGATGTCGCGGATGACGCCGCGGAGGTGCTGGGAGGGGGTGACGCAGAGGAGGATGTCGGCCTCGAAGATGGCGGCTGGGAGGTCGGAGGTGACATCGATGCCGGCGGGGAGGGTGAAGCCGGGGAGGTAGGGCAGGTTTTCGCCGAGGTCGTTGAGCTGCTCGGCGAGTAGGGCGGAGTGCGACCAGAGAATGATGTGGTGGCCGCCGCGCCGGGCGAGGGAGATAGCGAGCGCGGTTCCCCAAGCGCCCGCGCCAAGGACGGCGATGCGGCTCAAGCCACGGCCTTTCGGGTGCCGAAGCGGCTTTCGGTTCCGGAGAGGAGCCGGCGGATGTTGGCGTGGTGCTTGGCAATCACAAGCAGTGGGATGAGGAGGAAGGCGGTGATGACGAACGGGGTACGCGCGGAGACGAAGAAGGCGGCGAGTATGGGAATGGATGCGGCGGAGAGGATGCTGGCGAGTGAGACGAAGCGTGTGAGCGAAAAGACGGCGAGGAAGAGAAGAAGGGCGATGGCGAGGGTGCGAGGGGAGAGGACGAGGAAGACGCCGAGTGCCGTGGCGACACCTTTGCCGCCGCGGAAGGCGAGCCAGACCGGGAATACGTGGCCAAGGATGGCGGCGATGGATGCGGCGGAGGCGAGGTCGAAGGCGGCTGGGCGGGAGAGGGAGGTATAGCGGGCGATCTGAAAGGCTAGCAGAACGGCTAGGATGCCTTTGAGGCAATCGAGGAGGAGGGTGGCGACCCCAAGTCCTTTAGCGCCGGAGCGGGCGACGTTGGTGGCTCCGATGTTGCCGCTGCCCAGGGAGCGGATGTCCTGTTTGCGGAACACGCGAACGAGCAGATAGCCGAAGGGGACGGAGCCCAGCAGGTAGGCGATCGCAATGGTGAGGAGCCAGGAGGTCATGTTTGCAGAGATGAGTTTAGCAAGCGGGATCGAGCGCTGGTGCAGTGGAGAAGAAGCTCACCTGTCCGGGGTAAGAAAGCAGTGCATTGCCTCGTCGACGATGGAGTCCGGCACGACGTGTCCACCTACGAATTCGCGATAGGTGAGGTCATATTTGAGGGTCTGCAGCTGGGGTACGATGCGCCTGCTGCAGCGTGCAATCGGCAATACCTCGTCCTCGATGCCGTGCGAGATGAAGATACGGGGTCTGCCTTCGAGGCGGCTCGGAGTCATGAAGCCGGGCGAAAAGGCGATTACGTCCGTGAAGATGCGACCATTGATCAGGCCCAGCGTGAGCGCATAGGATGCGCCGTCCGAGAAGCCGGCAATCGCGATCCTGCTGGTGTCTATGAGACAGCTTGAGAAAACCAGCGCAAGGGCGCGATCAAGGAACTCGATGTCCGGGCCGAAGCCGCCGATGATGACGTCCCAGGTGTGCTCACGCGACTCCGGCACAAGGAGCGCGCATCCGTGTTCGGCGGCTTTGCGCTCCAGGAAGCCGATGGTGTTGGTGGCGTTGCCCCCGGCTCCGTGGAGCAGCACGATGAGGGGATAGGGGGAGAGGGCCGGAGAGGGTGGAAGGAAGAGCAGGCCATCGCGGCTTCCGCCCAGTCCCGATGGCTGCAGCCCTCCTTTCGCGGCTCCGGTTGGTGTTCCCGATGGAATGGAGAGTATGCCTTGTTGCGAGGGGATGCTCATGAGACCTGCTGAGGGAGCCTGGGGTTCTTGTTAGAGGAGCTTGCGGCGGAGGATTTCGAGGGCGTGCTGGGAGGCCCAGAGGCGGACGTGGTCGCGGTCGCCGGTGATATGGAGCTCCCTGCAGTCGGTTCCCGCGCTGTGCGCGAGGGCGATGTAGACGAGGCCGATGGGTTTCTTTTCGTCGGGTCCGGGAGCTCCGCCACCGGGCCCGGCGAGGCCGGTAATGGAGAGGCCGAAGGAGGATCCGGTGCGGTTGCGGATGCCCTCGGCGAGCGAACGGGCGACCTCTTCGCTGACCGAGCCGGCGGAGTCGATGAGCTGTTTGGGGACGCCGGCGAACTCCGTCTTGAGCTCGGTGGTGTAGACGACGACGCCGCCGAGAAAAGTGCCCGAGCTGTTGGGGATGGCGGTGAGGCGCTGGGAGAGGAGGCCGCCGGTGCAGCTTTCGGCGACGGTGAGGGTGAGCTGGCGCATGCCGAGCAGGCGGTGGACGATCTCGGGGAGGGTCTCACCCTGGGCCGAGAAGACGGCGTCGCCCATCTCGCGCTCGATGCGATCGGCGAGCTCGTCGACGCGTGCCTGGGCCTCGGCCTCGGTGGGCCTGGTGCAGATGAAGTGGAGCTGGATCTCCCCGGAGCCGGCGAGGATGGTGGTTTCGACGTCGGGGAACTGCTTGTAGATGGGCGCGGTGCGGGCGTCGACCTGCGACTCGGGGATGAGGGCCATTCTGAGGACGCGGCGGGCGATGTGGCTTTGCGGGAGCGCGGCGGCGAGACGCGGCCGGCACTCGGCGGAGAAGAGGGACTTCAGTTCACGCGGGGGGCCGGGGAGGAGGACGACGGTTCTGGGCCTGCCTTCGAAGGAGGTCTCGAGAAGCTGGCCGGCGGCGCTGCCGACGAGGTTGGGGAGGATGGTCGCGCCTTCGAGGACGTCGGCCTGCTTGTGGTTGTTGGGCGGCATGGCGATGCCGCGGTCGCCGAAGCGCCTTTGGAGGCCGGCGAGGAGAGAGGGGTCGCGATGGAGACTGATGCCGAGGGCGGCGGCGACGGCTTCGCGGGTGAGGTCGTCCTCGGTGGGACCGAGGCCTCCCGAGAAGAGGACGAGATCGGCGCGGGAGAGGGCGATGCGGGCGGCTCCGGTGAGGTGATCGAGGGAGTCGCCGACGATGGTTTTGAAGGCGACCTGGACGCCAAGGTCGTTGAGCTGCTCGGTGAGGAAGAGGGAGTTGGTGTCCTGCCGGTGGGGGGTGAGCATCTCGGAGCCGGCGGCGATGATTTCAGCGATCATGGATGATGAGATGTTCCCGGTGTGGTGTTGTGTTTCGGAACGGGTTTGCGGCGAGCGCGTGCGCTAGCCCACCCCTGCTTTATTCGCAAATTTGCGATAAAAGCAGCTTAGGTTGGACCTCACGGGCGGTCCTCCACCTTGATCTTGTTCCGGACGGGAGCTGTGCCGAAGTTCTTCTCTCCCCTGCATCGATTGTAGCCGGTGGGGAGGATGGGTTACGCCATTCAGGGGCAGGGGTGAAGGGCCTTGCGTTTGAGCGGCGCGGCAGAGGGGTGTGGATGCGCGCGGACAAGAGCAAATACAGGGGTCTCTCCACCCCGCTGCGCTCCGGTCGAGATGACGGTGGTGAGGGCAGCGGCAATGTTCTAGGGCAGGGGGCGGCCTTGGATGCCGAGGTCGATATGGAAGAGGGCGTCGCGGGTGGCGAGGGCGGCGCAGCCGTCTTCGAGGAAGGCCAAGCCGACGAGGTTGGAGCCGGAGAGGATGACGGAGGCTTCGCGGGCGGGGGTGATGCGGACGATGCCGCGCTGCCCGTGGAGGGAGGCGGCGACGTAGAGGTTGTCGTCGACATCGAAGGCGAGGCCCTGGGCGCGGCCGAGGCCCTTGAAGAAGACGGTGGTGTTGCCGTCGCGGTCGATGGCGTGGATGGCCTGGCTGGAGGAGGTAGTGGGGCCGGTGACGAGGAGGGTGCCGTCGCTCGAGAAGGCGAGGTGGTAGGCGGCCATGGAGGGCTCGAGGGTGGCGAAGACGAAGATCTCGCGGCCGGTTTGGGCGGGCTCAGCGATGCCGCCGCCGGGCTTGTCGGGATTGATTTTGAAGATGGTGCCGGAGCGGTCGCCGACGTAGAGGCTGCCGTCGCGATCGAAGGCGATGCCGGTGGCGAAGCCGAGGCCTTCGGCGAAGGTGGAGACGGCGCCCTCGGGGGAGACGCGGAAGACGGCGCCCTCGGCGCGGGAGCTGATGTAGAGGTGGCCGTCGGGACCGAAGGCGAGGCCGCTGGCGTTGAGGAGGTCGCGGACGAACGGACGCATCTGGAAGTCGCGTTCGACGCGGAAGACGGAGACGGGAACGGCCTGGCCGCGTGGGCCGGAGAAGGTGACGAAGACGTTTCCGTTGGCATCGACGGCGGGATTTGCGACGGGGTGGAGGTTGTCGGACATGGGGACGGCGACGCTGAGATGGAGGGGATTGGAGGCGCCGCCCGCGTGATGGAGGACGAGGTCGCCGGAGATTGACCCCTCGGGAACGCGGATGGTGGCGTGGAGGGGGCGGCTGAGGGTAGGGCGGGCGGCGATGTCGCCGATGGTGGCGTGGGGGATGGTGTGGTCGCCGAGGTTGAGCGAGGAGCCGTGGAGGATGACTTCTCCGCCGGGCATGGCGGCGGGGGGCGAGAGCCGGTCAAGGTGCGGCGCGGGGGTGGTGTGCGGGGGCTGTTTGCCGGATCGGAGGAGAGGTGTCATTGGGCCTGCAGTTAGCGTAGACCGCGGGTGGGGCGAGTGCAAATGGGTTGGGGGTTAGAAGTGAAGCAGGTGGGTTGCGGCGTGGGCGCAGAGGAGCGCGAGGATGCCAGCGGCGACGTCGTCGAGCATGATGCCGGCGCCGGCGGGGAGGCGCTCCAGCTGACGGATGGGCGGGGGCTTGAGGATGTCGAAGAGGCGGAAGAGCAGGAGGGCGAGGGCGGCGTGCCGCCAGTCGGCGGGGAGGGCGATGAGGGCGATGAGCTGGCCGGCGACCTCGTCGATGACGACGTGGCCGGGGTCTTCACGGTGGCTTTCGCGAGCGACGACGGTGGCGGCGGGGATGCCGATGGCGATGGCTGCGAGTGCGGCTGCGAGGGTGGCGAGGGCGAGGGCGAGCGGGGTTGGGTGGAGGGCGTGAGCGGCACCGAACCAGAGGAGGACGGCGGCGACGGAGCCGTAGGTGCCGGGGCCTGGGCGGAGGAGGCCGGCGCCGAAGAAGGTGGCGATGAGCCAGGCCCACTTTGTTTTGGGAAGGTCGCGGAGGTCTTGCGGTGGTTGGGGGGACATCTCTTGGTGAGTTTACGTCGAGAGGCGGTCGCGCTTTCGCACGAGGCCCACCTTAGCCGCGATGAGACTGCGGCGAAGATGGGGCACGCCGGTTCAGTGTCGTGACCGGGGGATGTCCGAGTCTTCGTGGAGGGGCTTGCGCTGTTGCTGGGCGTGCTCGATCTCTTCGAGGAGGTCGGGGTCGAGGATGGGGGAGGAGATTTTGTAGTCACCCGAGGCCCACTTGCCGAGGTCGAGGATGCGGCAGCGGTCGGAACAGAAGGGGAAGTCTTCGGAGCCGGCGAGGACGACTTTGCGGCAGGTGGGGCAGAAGAGGGCCTTGGGTGTGGTCATGGGATTTTAATCAGTTCTTTCGACAATTCCTGAATCGTGGTCCAAGGTTTGCGGTGCAGCATCCGATGACAGTTTGAACAAACGACCGCTAGATCGTCCAGCGTCGTCTCTCGCGGACCGCCATCCGCCAAAGGCGACCGGTGATGTACTTCGCAGAACGCTTCTCCCCTTGCACCATACCGGTCATGGAAGCTGAAAGAACATACCTCACACTGGAGATTCTGCGTTCGTGACAAAACCTTCATTTTCTTGGCTTCGATTAATTCGCGATTCCGTTCACGCCGGAGGTGGAGAAGGAACGATTCTTCTCCCTCGAATCCGGAGAACAAATCGATATCGGCAACGGGCGAGAACGATTGCTTATCGGGCAAGAGGTCTGGCCAGATGGCGACGAGACTGGGGTTTCTAAGCGAAGCGCGTGTGAACAAAGCCTCAGCTTCGAGCGAAGTCAGCGGAAGCACGGTTTGCGCCGGGCCGCTTTTCAGAAAGGAAGCTTCGTTTAGTTCTGGGACCAATCGCAAGTCGGCAAGAGTTGGTCGGTCGATAAGAGGACGAGTAAGGTAGCGCAACTCGAAAAACTGATCCCCATTCCTCTCTCCGGAGTGAGCTCTTGAAACGTTTGCAAGCCCAAGGAGACTCTTGGCAGGACTGGATTCCCAAAGAAAAACTCTATCTCCATCAGCGAGAGATTTAGGGCGCTGCCGCGTTTGCCACGATCCGAGAGCACCTGGTATCAACATCGAATCAAAATTGTTGCGACCTGACCTCTGCGTTCCCTTTACTACCCAGTATTTCATTGACCTCCTGATTGGACACTTGCACCTCTAGTCAAGGATGCGGGCGACGAGGTCGTAGTCGTGGGACTCGGTGATTTCGGCGCGGTAGAAGGTTCCGGGGACGAGGGTTTCGTGGGGGCCGAAGTCGTTGATGAAGATCTTGCCATCAATCTCGGGGGCGTGCTGGGCGGAGCGGGCTTCCCAAAGGAGGTCGGTCTCTTCGGAGGGACCTCCGACGAGGATGTCTAGTTCGCGGCCTACCCAGTCTCGCTTGGCGCGGGCGGAGATCTTCTGCTGGAGGCGCATGAGCTTGCGGCGGCGGGTCTCGATGGTGCGTTTGGGGAGTTTTGAATCGGCGGGGAGGTTGAAGGCTTGGGCGCCGTCCTCGTCGGAGTAGGTGAAGACGCCTAGCCAGTCGATTTTGGCGGTCTGGACGAAGCTGCAGAGTTCGAGGAAGTCGGCTTCGGTCTCGCCGGGGAAGCCGACGATGAAAGAGGTCCGGAGGACCAGGCCGGGGACGATGGCGCGGGCCTTGTCGATGATCTGGAGGAAGCGGTCGCCGGAGCCGCCGCGCTTCATGCGTTTGAGGACGTCCGCGCTGGCGTGCTGGAGGGGGAGGTCTAAATATTTTGCTATAGAGTCGTGCTTCGCAATGGTTTCGAGGAGGCGGGTGGTGATTTTGTTGGGGTAGGCGTAGAGGAAGCGGAGCCAGCGGAGGCCGGGGAGGGGGGCGAGGGCGTCGAGGAGGTCGGCGAGCTCGGGACGCGACTGCGCGTCGGGCGAGAGGCTTCGCGTGGCTCCAGACGGAAAGGATTGCGGAGGGAGATCTTCGCCGTAGCAGGTGGTGTCCTGGCCGATGAGGGTGATCTCGCGGACGCCCTGGGCGATGAGGGACTGGGCTTCGGCGACGATGGAGGCGAGGGGGCGGGAGCGGAATTTGCCGCGGAGCTGGGGGATGATGCAGAAGGAGCAGGGGTGGTCGCAGCCTTCGGCGATCTTGATGTAGGCGCTGGCGCGCGGGGTGGTGAGGATGCGCGGGGTGTCTTCGCTGTAGAGGTAAGTGGGGAGATGGGCGGTGGCGCCGTCCCAGGATTCGCGGGAGAAGCGGCCGGACTGCTCGCGGGCGTTGCCTTCGGGGCGGGAGGTTTGGGGTGGTCCGGAGAGGTTTGAGGCGGCATTCCCAGGTAAGCTTCGCGTACCTGGGGCACCCGGTTCTTGGGCGGCGTGATCGGCGGCGGCCTGGGAGATCTGGAGCTGGGGGCTGTTGGATTCGGGGCGGGAGTGCTGGTGGACGGCGGAGGGGGCGCGGTTGGCGGAGACGGGCTCGGAGAGGATGTTGAAGGGGGAGTTTGTCTGGGCGGCGTGGATCACGGGGGTGAGGCCGGCGGCGGCCAGGATGTGTTCGAGCTCGCCGGTGCCGACTACGGCGTCTACCTCGGGGATGTTTTTGCGGATCTCGTCGCGGTAGCGCTCGACCAGGCAGCCGGCGACGATGATGCGCCGGGCTTTGCCGCCGTTTGCCTGCTTGTGCCCGACCATCTCGAGGATGGTGTTGACGGATTCCTGCTTGGCGGAGTCGATGAAGGAGCAGGTGTTGATGACGATGATCTCGGCGTCGGCGGCGTCGGGGGTGAGCTGGGCGCCGTTGTGATGCAGGAGGCCCATCATGACCTCGGAGTCGACGAGGTTTTTGGGGCAGCCGAGGGAGACAAAGCCGACTTTGGGGCGAGTTGCGGCGAGGGTCTCGATGTCGAGGATGGGGGGGAAGGTCACAGGCTTTTAGTTTATACAAGTTTGTGGCATGGGCGGTTGAACAGCCACGGCGAGGGCACCAGCAGGTTTCTCCGCTGCGCTCCTGAATGACAAGCAAAGGAACTGACAACGGCGAGGGCAAGAGCAAGGGCAAGTGCAACCGCAAGTGCCAATACAGGGTCCTTCGCTTCGCTCAGGATGACGGCGGAAACAGGCACCGGCAAGAGCAAAGGCCAATACGGGGTTCTTCGCTTCGCTCAGAATGACAGCGGTTCGGGGGTTGGGGTTGGAGGCATGGGGTTCGGGGTTGACGGTTGGAGGTATGGGGTGGCGTTAGGTGGTTGAGGGGTGGTTGCGGTGGCGGCGGAGGGCGTCGAGGTGGATGACCAGGGCGATGAGGCCGCCGAGGATGGTGCACAGGCGCGGCGGTGGGCGATGACTGGGCCGGGGATCTGGTTGAGGGAGAGGAGGAAGACGATGTAGGAGGTGAGGAAGGCGGTGAACACGGCGTAATTGACGGCGTTGGTGGCGAAGGCGAGGAAGGCGGAGAGGGTGGCGGCGGCGGCAAGGATGGGGAGGGTGAAGGTGACGTGCGCGAGGAGGAGGGTGCAGAGCCAGGCTCCGGCGAGGGTTCCGAGGATGCGGGCGGCGGCGCGGGTGAAGGTCTCGAAGAAGGCGGGCTTCTGGACGAGCAGGGCAGTCATCGGGATCCAGTAGCCGGACTGGATGCCGAGACGGTGGTAGAGCTCGGAGGCGATGCCGACGGTGAGGACGAGGCGGAGGGAGTAGGTGAGGGCGTCACGGTCGGTGAGGCCGGGGAGGGCGAGGGGGAGGTCCTGGAGGCGGTGGAGGAGGTTGGCGCGGCGGATCTTGAGAGTGTCTGAGAGGGTCGTGGAAAGGGTGGAGTAGACGGAGCGGGGAAGAGCGATGAGGTTCTTGTGGAGCTCGGGGAGGAGGCGAAGGCCGACGGAGGTGAAGAGCAGCTGGGCGGCTCCGCCGGCAAGGATGAGACCGGCGCGGATGAGGGCGGGGCGAGGCGAGCTGGGAAAAGCGGAGGCGACGAGGAGGGCGACGGAGGCCTGCTGGCCGACCCAGGAGAGGCCGGTGTTCTGGGCGGTGAGCACACCGTAGATGAAGGCGGAGCCGCAGGCGGCGAGGACCAGCTCATAGCCGTGGTGGCCAACGATGGTGCCGGCGAGGGTGGCGCTGGCGCAGGCGAAGATGGCGGCGAGCATGGGGATGAGGCGGGAGTCGGCGATGCGCTGGTTGGCTCCGAAGCCGACGGTGAAGGCGCCTCCGCCGGCGATGAGGCCTCCCGAGGGATGGCCGGCGGCGATGCCGACAAAGAGGCAGAGGGCGACGGCGGAGGCGCTGAGGAGGGGGAGGCGGAGGTTGAGCTCGGTCCAATGGAAGGTATATAGGTCGGCGAGGAAGTGAGTGGGCTCCGGTCGGTCGCGGGCGGGAGCGGAGCTGAGCGGGGCGGCGGTGTTCGAGGGAAGGAGAGGAGAGCTGGGCACGGTGTTTTTATGATGAGGTAAAGGAAAGATCGAGATGACCTCGGGCCAGGTAAATCAATGCGGGCTGCTGGGCAACATCTTGTCCGGTTCTCACACCAAACCATACAAGAGCACGACAGAGCAGAAGGAATACGAGGAGATCTAGGGATGAAACACAATGGTATGCGTATCGCGGTTCTAAGCGGGATTGGCGCACTCTGCTGTAGCGGAAGCGCGTTTGCGGGGCAGGACAGCACCGCTGCCCAGGACAAGACGTTTCTAGCGAAGTCGGCCGAGGGCAGCATGGCGGAGATCCAGATGGGCAAGCTGGCCGCGAAGAAGTCGAAGAACGAAGAGGTAAAGGACTTTGGGCAGAAGATGGTTACGGACCATAGCAAGCTGCTCAGCGATATGAAACCCTATTGCGAGAAAATGAGCGTGAAGCCGCCGATGAAGTTGAACAGTGAACATCAGGCGGACTACAAGCGGCTCTCCGCACTTTCAGGAGACAAATTCGACAAGGAGTACATCAAGATGATGGTGGAAGACCACCACAAGGATCTGAGTGAGTTCAAGGCGGAGGAGAGCTCGACCAGCAACTCGGAGCTGAAGAGTACCGTCGCGCAGGGAACACAGGTGATTCAACAGCACAGCGACATGATTGATCAGATTGCGCAGAAGAATGGCATCAGCACGTCGCCAACGGGCCAGATGTAGGTCACGAAGCACCGTGTAGGAAGCCGGCCCATTTGGGGCCGGTTTTTTTTGTGTCAGGACATCTGATTTTCGGTCGAAATGAGAGCGAACGGACTCGATCCCCAGGCTGTGCTGACTGGTTGGAGATGGTAAACTATGTTTGTGCCGGGTCCTACGCGACGTAATCCCGCCAATCCCGCCAGGTCCGGAAGGAAGCAACGGTAACGGGTCATTACGGGCGCAGTGGGTCGCCCGGTACACTTCCTCACTTTTCTCTAATTCCGTAGCCGATTGCGCGGTGGCGCAGTGGGTTGCCCCGGTATAGCCAGATCACTTGCTCAGACGTTTGAAGGTTTGTGAGCCTCCGGCTGCCGGTGTGTCTTTGGCTGGCGCTTTTGCTGAACCCTTGATGACATGAAATCTGTTGTCGGCGAGAATGGAGCGTGGGTGGCGACGGTACACGCACCGGCGAGTTTTGTTTGGGAGAGGTGATCAGTTTGAATGTGACGTTGCGGCCGCATGCGCCGGTGAGGGCGAAGATCACGTCGGTGGGAACGTACGTTCCTCCGCGGGTGTTGACCAACGCGGATCTGGAGAAGATGGTGGCCACGAACGACCAGTGGATTACGGAGCGGACGGGGGTTCGCGAGCGTCACATTGTCGAGAAGGGTGTGGGCACGAGCGATCTGGCGACGGAGGCGGCGAAGGCATGCCTGGCGAAACGAGGGATCGAGGCCGATGAGGTTGAGGTGATCATCGTGGCCACGGTGACGCCGGACATGTTCTTTCCGGCAACGGCCTGCCTGGTGCAGGATCGTCTGGGGGCGAGACATGCGTGGGGGTTCGATCTGTCGGCGGCATGCTCGGGGTTTCCGTACGCGCTGCAGGTTGGAGCGAAGCTGGTTGAGAGCGGCATGCACCGGAAGGTGCTGGTGATTGGTGCGGACGTGATGAGTTCGGTGATCGACTACACGGACCGGGCGACGTGCGTGATCTTCGGCGACGGGGCGGGGGCGGTGCTGCTGGAGCCATGCGAGGGCGACGAGGTGGGGCTGATCGACTACTGGCATGAGATCGACGGCGCGGGGGCGACGGCGCTGAACATGCCGGGCGGAGGGAGCCTGTATCCGGCGACGGCGGAGACGGTGGCGGCGAAGATGCACTTTGTGCACCAGGACGGGCAGGCGGTGTACAAGTTTGCGGTGCGCAAGATGGCGGAGGCGGCGGAGACGGTTCTGGCGCGCAACGGTGTGACGGCGGCGGAGCTGAGCTGCTTTATTCCGCACCAGGCAAACAAGCGCATCATTCTTTCGACGGCGGAGCGGCTGGGGCTGGAGGAGAAGTGCGTGGTGATCAACATCGACCGGTATGGAAATACGACGGCGGGGACGATTCCGCTGGCGATGCAGACGGCGCTCGACGACAAGCGGCTGAAGAAGGGGGATCTGGTGCTGCTGGCGAGTGTTGGGGCGGGATTTACGGTGGGGGCGACGCTGCTGCGGTGGGAGTTTTAGCGCGGCAGGGAGTAGGAACAGGCAGTAGGGAATAGGACACGGAGTAGGGAGTGAGTGGTAGGAAATAGGGAACGATCGATTTCTTCTTGAGTATGTATATCTGGCAGAGGTATATCTGGCAGAGGTATATCTGGCAGAGGTATATCTAGTAGATATGGCAAGGGTCGAGGAGCGAGGGATCAGAACGACGACGGCGGAGGCGCTGCTGGGGATGCTGAGTCTGGGCGCGATGTCGGGGTATGAGATACGGCGGACCATCGAAGGGTCGATCGGCAATTTCTGGCGGGAGAGCTATGGGCAGATCTATCCGACGCTGAAGCGGTTGGTGGGGGAGGGGCTGGCGGAGGTGAAGGTGGAACGGGCGGCAGGTTTGAAGGACGGCAGCTCCGGGAAGGTGGTCTCCGGGAACGTGGGATCGAGGAAGGGCGGTGGAAAGGATGGCGGCCGGAAGAAGGGAGGGCCGGGACGCACGGTGTATCAGCTGACAGCGGCGGGACGGAAGCGGCTGCGGGTTTGGCTGAAGACGCCTTCGACGCCGCAGGTGCCGCGCAATGAGTTGCTGCTGAAGATATTTTTCGCGGGCCAGGGGTCACCGGGGCTGGTGAGCAAGCAGGCCGGGGCGGCGCTCGAGCTGCATCGAGCGGAGTTGGAACGATACGGCCAGATCCGGGCTCGGCTGATGCGGGACCATGCGAAACACCCGGAGCTGCCGTATTGGCTGATGACGCTGGAGTACGGCGTGATGCAGAGCGAGGCGGCGATCGCATGGTGCGAACGGACGCTCAAGGTTGCAAAGAGGTTGGAGGAGGTTGGCGATGCAGCATGATCCGATGTGGATGAGGTTGTTTCTGGGCGTGCATATCACGGCGGGCGCGAGCTCGTTTCTGCTGGCGCCGGTGGCGTTGGCGACGGCCAAGGGCGGAAAGCAGCATAAGCGCTGGGGCATGGTTTACCTCTGGTCGATGGGAGTGGTGGCGGGGACCGCGCTGCCGATGGCGCTGTACCGGCCGGTGCTGTTTCTGGCGTTGGTGGCGGTGTTCAGCTTTTATGCGGCGTTCTCGGGGTACCGGGTGCTGAAGTTGAAGGATCTGGCGCGCGAGGGGAGAGCGAGGCCGATCGACTGGATCGCGGCGGTGGTGACGTTTGGATCGAGCCTGGCGCTGGCGCTGCTGGGCGCGTTCCAGCCGGCGATAGTGCAGGGCTTCGGGGTGGTCTCGATCATCTTCGGGTCTTTGGGAATGACGCTGGCGTACGGTCAGGTCAAGAGCTTCCTGTTCAAGCCCAAGGATCGGATGTTCTGGCAGTACACGCACCTGGGGAACTTTATAGGAAGTTACATCGCGGCATGGTCGGCGTTCAGCGTGGTGACGCTGGGACGGTACCTGGGACAGACGTGGTATGTGTGGCTTTGGCCGACGATGGTGGGAGTTCCGACGATTGTGCTGATGACCGCGTATTACAACCGAAAGTATTCGCCAAAGCAGAAGTCTGTGGCCTCAGTTCAGGCGGTCTAGGCGGCGGGCGCCTGGGAGGTGGCGGCTTTGCCCTGGCCCGGCCTCTGCTTGAAGGAGCGGGAGGTCTTGAAGATCTTCCAGAAGGCGATGGCGCAGCCGACGAGGATGACGGTCCAGAGGACGATGAGAATGGTGGTGGCCCACTTATCGGAGAAGTGAGCCCAGATGCGCAGGACCTGCGGACCATAGAGCACGCCGAGCCAGGCGGCGATGATGTGGCGGACGGCGCGGCTGAGGGTAAAGGCCGTCATGAACCTGCGCTTGGACATGTTGAGCGCGCCGGCGGCGAGGACGAAGGGGGAGAGCGGCATGGGCGGCGGGAGGATGGCGGGAAGGGCGACGGCGAGGATGGCGTGGTGTTCCATCCAACCGGTAACGCGTTTGAAGATACGCGGTGGGACGTGCTTCTCGAGGAATTGCATGCCGCCGGCGTGGCCGACCTGGTAGCTGAGATATCCGCCGAGGGCGGAGCCGAGGGTGGAGGCGAGGACGAGGAGAAGTAAGTTGGCATGCTGCGCGGCGAAGAGGACGAGCATGATGTCGGTGACGCCGGGAATGGGGAGTGGAACGAAGGACGAGTCCACGATGGAGACCAGGAAGACACCGATCAGGCCGAAGCGGAAGAGGAGATGAAGGAAGGCGTTCTGGTGATGGGCGGCGGCGATCCAGAGGCCGGCAGAGCGAAAGGCCGGCGGGCCGGCGTGGAGTAACTCTGCGGCAGACAAGGTCATGCAAGTAGAGACGCGGATGGGTGGGGGGAAGTCGCTCCAATATTTGTTTATGCGTGGCCGGATGAACGGTATGCAAGGTGCGGGATGGTGGAGCGGCGGCTCTAAAAAGGGGATTTAGAGGAAGCGGAGGGTTTCGAGGGGTGGAAGGACGCCGATCTGGGCGGCGTAGCGGCGGAAGAGGTGGATGGCGCGGATGCAGTTGTCGTCGAGGTGGTAGTGGATGTTTTTGGTGAGGTAGTGGCGGATGGCGGCGGGGGGGAGGGCGATGCGGGGAGTCCACTCGCGGACGAGGTCTTCGATGTGGGCGAGGCCGTGGTCGCGGGAGTGATTGAGGTCGGTGACGAGCTGGGCGGAGGTGGCGGGGGTGAGGGCCTGGGGGCGGGCGGCCCAGACGGCGGCAACCCAGGGGAGACCGGTGCGGGTGTGCCACTCATGGGCGAGGTCGAGCCAGAGGAGGGGGCCGGTGACGGATTCGATGCGGGGTTGGCGCTCGCGGGCGAGGAGGGCGGGGTCGCCGATGAGGAGGGCGGCGTCGGCGTGTTGGAGCATGGCGATGGGGTCTGCGGATTGTGGGAGGAAGACCGGATCGTTGGCGTGGAAGCTGCGGAGGAGGATGTGGGCGTAGGCGATCGAGGATCGGGAGGCAGTGTCGGCGGCGACGGTGCGCAGGGTTTTGAGGGTAAAGGGCTGCTTGACGAGGAGGAGGATGGAGTGGACATGGTCGAGCGAGGCGATGGTGCAGCCGGGGACGATGGCGAGCGCGGGGGTGAGGGCGGCGATGGGAATGAGGCCGAGGTCGGCGTCGCCCGATAGGAGTTGGTGGGCGCAGAGAGCAGGCTGGGTGTAGTGGAGGGTGTAGCGGGAGGCGAGGGTGGGGGCGAGGGGTAGGTGCTCGAAGTCCCACATGAGCGGTGCGGGGTTGAGGAAGTTGATGGCGGCGACGCGGAGGGGGTTGGGCAAAGAGCGGCTCTTAGGTGAGTTTAGTGGATGGGCGGGAGCAGGTGGCATTGCGCGGGGAAGCGGGAGAATGGGCCGCTAAGAGAACAGGCAACGGCGAGAAGCGGGTTCCACGGCTTCGCTCGGGAAGGGAAGAAGAAGGGCGGGAGTAAATACAGGGGTCCCCACTGCCTTCGGCTCCGGTCGAGATGACGGCGCTAGAGGTGATTCGCGGAAGGCGGCGGTGCTTTGGCGGCGTTGATTGTGGAGCCAGTCTGATGTGGCACTGCCAAAGGCAACCCACCCTTCGCGGTGCGGCTGCGAAGGATGGGCCACCTGGTGGTGGTGGTGGGGGGAGGCGAGTGTGCAGGACGGAAGTTGCATTGATTGTGGAGCGATGTGGTTTTAGTTTCGGGGATCGTAGGAACTCTGCCTGCCGCGAAGCTTGGGTCGCGGGGTGTGTTCGAGGTTTGAATGAGTTTGATGGTGCGTGAGGGTCGGCTGGAAGAAGAGCGGCTGGGCTGGATGGCGTTGACGTTGACGCCGGGCATGGGGCCGACGCGGATTGCGCGGGCGGTGAAGCGGATGGGTGGAGCGGGGCGGATGTTTGGAGCTTCGCTGACGGAGCTGGAGGGGACGGGGATGCCGGCAGCGGCGGCGCAGTTCTGTGCCGATGGGCGGGCGCGATCGGCGGCGGTGGATGAGATGCAGCGGGTGGGGGAGGCGGGCGGGTTTGTCGTTTCGCCAGCGGATGCGACGTATCCGGACAGGTTGCGGGAGATCTACGATCCGCCGACGGTGCTGTGGGTGCGCGGCGATGTGGCGGTGCTTTCGCGGGCGGGGATTGCGGTGGTGGGGACGCGGCAGCCATCGCCGTATGGGTTGGGGATGGCGGAGATGCTGAGCCGGGACCTGGCGAACCGGGGGATGGTGATTTTGAGCGGGATGGCGCGCGGGGTGGACACGGCGGCGCACAAGGGAGCGCTGGGCGCGGGAGGGAAGACGGTCGCGGTGTGGGGGACGAGCATCGACGTTATCTATCCGAAGGAGAACAAGCGGCTGGCGGAGGATATTGTTGCGAGCGGGGGCGCGGTGGTGAGCGAGTTTCCTCTGGGGACGTTTCCGGCGCCGCAGAACTTTCCGATCCGGAACCGGACGCTGAGCGGGATGAGCGTGGGCGTGCTGGTGATCGAGGCGGGGGAGCATAGCGGGACGAGGATCACGGCGCGGTGCGCGATGGAGCAGAATCGGGATGTGTATGCGGTGCCGGGCAACGTGACGAACAAGAATGCGTGGGGGCCGAATACGCTGATCAAGCAGGGGGCGAAGCTGACGGCGACGTGGGAGGATGTGTGGGAGGAACTGCCATCGCAGGTACGACTTGCGCTGGAAGATGAGGCGGCGACGGGAGCGACGGTTGCATCCGGCTTGGGGGCTGGCGCATCACTATTTGGTGAGGCTGGAGCAAATGGGCTTCCGGAACATGAGCGGCGAGTCTATGAAGGGCTGCGGCATGACGAGTCGACGCAGCTGGATGAGTTGATCGAAAGGCTCGAAGCGGAGATGGGGTCCGCCGAGATTTTCACGGCTCTGTTCGAGCTCGAGCTGGCGGGTAAGGTGAGACAGATGCCGGGCAAGAATTATGTGCGGACGTTTTGAAGGCGTGGCACAGGCGAAAAGCAGGTTCCTTGCTGCGCTCGGAATGGAAGAAAGAAAGGCAACAGCAAGGGCAACTAGCAGATGGCTCCGCGTTGCTCCTGAATGACAAGCAAAGAAACACGCAACTGCAAGGACAAGCGAAGAGTAGGCACCTGGAATAGCGGCTGCAAGCCCTGGGTGAGGTGTGGATAAGCCGGTTGAGACGTAAGTGAGTGCCGGCAGTCTATTGAGGGAGATCCGATGGGCTTTCAGGTCAGCAAGGGCGGTACCGGGTTTGGGTTCGGTTTGCTTCGGGGTTTGACGCGACTCCGGCAAAGCGTGTTAGGTTCGCATGGAATCGGTCGATAAAGAAGTCTGAGGTGCGGGGCGGTGGCGGTTTGGAGCCGGGCCGCTGAACTGCTGAAGTGAAAGGGAGCAATGGGAAAGTCATTAGTGATCGTGGAGTCGCCGGCAAAGGCGAAGACGATCGGGAAGTATCTGGGCAGCGAGTACGTGGTGGAGGCCTCGATCGGCCACATCATGGACCTGCCGAAGAATGAGATCGGCGTCGAGCTGAAGATGCGGACGTTTGTGCCGACGCTGATCGTATCCCCGGGTAAGGAGAAGGTGGTCGACCGGCTGAAGAAGCTGGCGGCGAAGGCGGATGCGGTGTTTCTGGCGCCCGATCCGGATCGCGAGGGGGAGGCGATTGCGGCGCACCTGAAGTTTCAGCTGCTGCCTTCGATGAGGGACAAGACCAAGCTGCAGCGGGTGACGTTCAACGAGATCACGCAGAAGGCGGTGCGGGCGGCGTTCACCCACGCTCGCGACGTGGACGAGGACCTGGTGGATGCGCAGCAGACGCGGCGGGTGCTGGACCGGCTGGTGGGGTATCAGATCTCTCCGCTGCTGTGGGACAAGGTGCGGCGCGGGTTGAGTGCGGGGCGGGTGCAGACGGTGGCGCTGCGGCTGATTGTGGAGCGCGAGCGTGAGATCAATGCGTTCAGGCCGGTGGAGTACTGGACGATTGATGCTTTGCTGACGCCCGATGCCTCTTCGAAGAGTGACAGGGGCGGGCAGGAGTTTTCGGCGCGGATGGTGGGGGTTGAGGGAAGGCCGATTAGGGTTTCGAACGGCGTCGATGAGGCTGGCAAGGAGCAGTTTCTGGCGAACGCTCTGCCGGACAAGGAGGCTGTCGATGAGGTGATCGGGCAGCTCGAAAAGGCGACGTGGAGTGTTCGCGGGGTGGAGCGGAAGGAGCGCAAGCGAAACCCGACGGCTCCCTTTACGACAAGCAAGCTGCAGCAGGATGCGGCGGGGCGGCTGGGCTTCAATGTGCGCCGGACGATGGGTGTGGCGCAGCGGCTGTATGAAGGAATTGAGATCGGCAAGGAGGGCACGGTCGGGTTGATCACGTACATGCGTACGGATTCGACGCGGGTGTCGCCGGATGCTGTGGCCGAGGCGCGGGAGTTCATCAAAGGCAAGCTGGGCGCGAGATATCTGCCGGAAAAAGAGAACACGTATAAGAGCAAGAAGGATGCGCAGGACGCGCATGAGGCGATCCGGCCGACGCAGGTGAGTTTTACGCCGGATGAGATCAAGAGGTATCTGAGTGATGAGCAGTACCGGCTTTACCGGCTGATCTGGCAACGGTTTGTGGCGAGCCAGATGGTGCCGGCTGTGTTCGACCAGACGACGGTGGATATAGCGGCCAAGGCGGACCGGACGTATGACTTTCGCGTGAGCGGAAGCATTATGAAGTTCGACGGGTTCCTGAAGGTTTACGAGCAGGCGCCCGCGGTCGAGAAGAAGGACGATACGGCGGAGGCAGGGGCGGAGAGCGAGAGCGCGGACGATGCGGACAAGCGGCTGCCGGAGTTGAACCAGGGGCAGGCGCTGGAGCTGAACAAGCTCGACCCGCTCGAGAAGTGGACGCAGCCGCCGCCACGGTACAACGAGGCGAGCCTGGTGAAGACGCTCGAGGAGAAGGGGATTGGCCGGCCGTCGACTTATGCGTCGATCATCAACACCATCCAGGAGCGGGACTACGTAAAGAAGCTGGCGGCGAAGCTGGTGCCGACGGAGATCGGGATGGTGGTGACGGAGCTGCTGGTGAAGAACTTTCCGTACATCTTCGAGACAGGATATACGGCGCAGCTGGAGGGCGAGCTGGATGCGGTCGAGGATGGGACGGAGAAGTGGACCGATCTTCTGAACGGCTTCTATGGACATTTCGAAAAGGAGCTGAAGATCGCCGAGACGGATATGGAAGACGTGAAGCGGAGGGAGCAGAGCACGGAAGAGATGTGCGACAGGTGCGGAAGTCCTTTGATTCTGAAATGGGGCAAGTTCGGCAGCTTTTTTGCGTGCAGCAACTTTACCAAGGCCAAGCCGATGACGGTGGCGGCGGGGCCCTGGAAGAAGGATCCAAAGGCCCTGACGAAGAAGATTACGTCGGCGTTCCCGTTTCCGATGACGGTGAAGGCGATGACGGAGGATGTGACTGGGTACGCGAAGGAGGTTGCGGACGCCAAGGAGATGGCGGCGGCAATCAACGAGGCTGCCGGGAAGGGCAAGAAGGTGATGGTCGAGCCATTCTCGTGCGACTTCACGAAGGAGAACTTCGCGGCGAAGCCGGACCTGACCTCGCCCGATGCGTTGGGAGACGGCGAGCAGGAGGAGGAGTTCTGCGATAACTGCGGGCGGACGATGGTGCTGCGGAATGGGCCGTGGGGACCGTTTATGGCGTGCCCGGGATATAACGAGGACCCGCCGTGCAAGACGATCCGCAAGCTGACACAGAAGGTGCAGCAGAAGCCGCCGGTGCAGCTGGAGGAGGCGTGCCCGAAGTGCGCGCGTCCGCTGCTGCTGCGCAATGGGCAGTATGGGGAGTTCATTAGCTGCTCGGGGTACCCGAAGTGCAAGTACATCAAACAGGAGCTGCTGGAGGTGCCATGCCCGAAGGACGGCGGGGACATCGCCGTGCGGAAGACGAAGCGGGGCGACACCTTCTACGGATGCGTGAACTACCCGAAGTGCGACTTTGCTTCGAATCTGAAGCTGGTGAACGAGGCTTGTCCGACGTGCAAGAGCGCGTACCTTGTGGAGGTCGCGAACGTAGAGGGGACCTTTCTGGTGTGTCCAAACAACCATGACGACCTCCCGAAGAGGCGCAAGAAAAAGGGTGAGGCGGAGGTCGCGGAGGAGCCGGTGGACGTGGTGTGCCACTTTAAGAAGAAGGTCGGCGGGCCGAAGCCGAAGGAAGAGGCGGCGCGGCCGGACCCGGAAAGAGCGCGGCCGGTGCTGCTGGAGCAGGGGGCCTGAGGCCCGGGTTGCGAGCGCATCTTGGAACCCTTGCGATCTGGGAACTTTTTCACACGATTTGACTGTGACGCGCGAGGGGTTTGGGTGTTGAGGGATGAAGCAGAGCAGTGGCCTGATTTCCATTATTGCATCAACTCTGTTACAAATGCGCAGATGGATGTAGCTTCAGATGTCCTGCTTACCTGCGGGCCGGAGTATTGCGCGCACAGGTAAGTGGTTGATAGATGGCGGGTTGTAGTTATGGCGAAGGCGGTTTGGAACGGACAGACAGTGGCGGAGAGCGAGACTTATGAGACCGTGGAAGGAAATGTTTACTTCCCGGAGGAGTCCGTCAAACGCGAGTTTCTCCGAGCAAGTTCAACGACATCGAACTGCCCCTGGAAGGGCCAGGCGCGATATTTCACCTTGCTTGTGGACGGGCAGGAGAACCCGGATGCGGCGTGGTACTACCCCGATCCCAAGCCCGCTGCTCGATCGGTGAAGCATCACATTGCGTTCTGGCGTGGGGTCGAGGTTACGACCTAAGCGAATGATTTAGCAGCGGTTTAGTAGGCCTCTGCCCGATCGAGGGGAACGCGGATCTGGAAGCAGGTGTAACCCGGCCTGGATTCCACCGTCAGAAAACCGGAGTGGCGGCTGACGATGCGAGATGCGGTATCGAGGCCGAGCCCCAGCCCGCTGCCTGGCGCCTTGGTGGTGAAAAATGGCTCAAAGATGCGGGACTTGATGGCGGGATCGATGCCCGGGCCGTCGTCCGAGATCTCGATGGTGGCCATAGTGCCGGTGAGCCGGGTTGCAAGGCGGAGGTTGCCATGCCCCTGCATGGCCTCGATGGCATTATCGATGAGTGCGGTCCAGACCTGACTGAGCTCGCTGCCGTAGGCGTTAATGGGCGGGAGCTCGGGATCGAAGTCGGTCTCCACCTTGATGCCCTGCAGGCGCGACTGAAACATGACCAGGGTGGTGGTGAGGGACTGGGCGAGATCGACGTCCTGGACGGGCGCCTGATCCATGTAGGAGTAGTCCTTGATGGCGCTGATGAGATCGAAGATGCGAACGGTGGAGTCGAGGACGGTCTCGGTCATGCGTTCGACGCGGACCGCCGCGGTAAAGGTGGAGACGGCGAGGGGGAGAACGTCCACGGGGACGGAGGCGACGAGATCGTCGAGCTGCGCAGCGGTGATGGTGGTTTCCGCGAGGGAAGGAGCGAGCTCCCAGGGATCGGCGACGCCGTGCGTCTGGAGCCACCGGGTCAGGGTATCTTCACGATCGGCGGCGGCGAGAGGAGCTCGGGACGCGGAATCATGGCTGACGTACCGGGCCATCTCGGCACGGGTGCGGGCGAGCCAGTCCCGGTAGCGAAGGGCCTCCTCTTCGGGTAGACAAAGCCTGCCGAGCTGGTACTTCTGGTCGCCGTAGTGACGGAGCTCGTGGAAGAGGCTGGCGGCGGAGCGCTGGGCGGCGGAGGCGGGGTTGTTGAGCTCGTGGGCGAGGTTCGCGGCTAGCTTGCCGAGGGCGGCGAGCTTTTCGGCTTGCTGCTCCATGCGGGTCACCTCCCGGACGCGGTCGAGGAGGGTGGAGACGCAGCGCTGGGCCATGGAGGGGATCGCCCGCAACATCTCGGGGAAGAGGTTCTCGTGGACGTCAAGCGCCCAGGTGGGACCGACCGCGTATCCATCCCCACCATAGTTCTTCATGCGGGAGAAGGGCAGCTTGCCGGTAATCTGGCCGGCGCGGCCAATGAAGAGGGCCAGAGGGCCGGTATGGCGGCGACGGACGTGAACCTCGCCGTGGAGGATGATGTTCATGTGGCAGGCGGGTTCGCCCTCGCGAAAAATGAGGGCTCCATCGACTCCCATGCGCTCGTCCCCGTGCTCGCTGAGCCAGAGGTACTCCTCCTCGGTAAGGCCGTCGAGCAAGGGGATGGTGCGGAGGGCGGCGAGGACCTCCTCGCGACGCGAGGGTATGGCGGGCCGGCCGGCCCTGGGGGGCGGCTCCGTCGCGATCGAGTCAGCCCCGCCGGTGAGAGAGTTCGGCAGGGGAGAGGCCGAGGGATGTCCGAACGCGATATACCCGGTTTCTGGCGTCATGAGTCTCCTGATCTCCTTCTGATGCTATCGCGGGAGAGTGACTGGCACTGTTTATAGCGCAGAGCGGCTGCGATGTCAGACCGGATCATTCGTGTCCAACATCCATTTAGTCTAATTCAGACTCATTTGGTCGCCATTCAATGAAAAGCGCTTCGTGCGTGGAAGGCGGGCGGCTATGGTGCAAGAGATTGAGACGGATCCGCAGAACGGTGGAGGGGATGGGAATGGCTTTTGATTGGAGGCTTGGGCTAGCGGCCGGTCTGGTGCTGGCTGGCTGTGGTATGGCGAGGGCACAGGAGCGTCCGTATCTGGTGACGTACTCTCACGCACTGGAGGAGCCCGGGAATCTTGAAGTGGCGGTGAAGGGAGTCGGGGGTTCACCCGCCGGAGCGAAGGCGTTTCGGAGCGGAACGCTGGAGCTGGAGTATGGGGCGACGGGGTGGTGGACGACGGAGCTCTACCTGAGTGGACAGACGACGGCGGCGGACAGCACGGTATTCACGGGCTGGCGGTGGGAGAACCGGGTGCGGCCGCTGCTGCGGGAGCACTGGGTCAATCCGGTGCTGTATGTGGAGTTCGAGGATATCAATGGGGCTGACCGGAGCCTGCTGGAGGTGGTGGGGCATGACGGTGTGGCGGACCTTGGCGGCGGCAATGCCGCGGGAAGGACGGAGAAGAAGCGGGAGGTGGAGCTGAAGCTGCTGCTTTCGCGCAACTGGAAGGGATGGAACTTCGCCCAGAACACGATCTTCGAGAAGAACCTGGCGACGCAGCCCTGGGAGTTCGGATACGCGCTGGGGGCGAGCCGGGCGTTGCGTCAACGGGCGACCTCCGGGATGTGCGCCTGGTGCCAGGAGCGGTTTGCGGGTGGGGTGGAGATGTATGGAGGTTTGGGCGACCGGTACACACCGGGGCTGCATGACACGTCGCACTACCTTTCGCCGGTGGTGCAATGGGAGTCGCCGCGGGGAACGACGTTGAGCGTGGGGCCGGCGTTTGGGTTGAACTCGAACAGTGCCGGGACGCTGCTGCGGATCAAGATGTCGGTTGAGATTTCGCAGGTTGCGAGCCGATTGAGGAGGGAGCGGTGAGGGGGGCGGCTGGGATCTTACTTGCCGGGATGGCGGTGGGGTGGGGTGGGGCGGTACATGAGTGGCGGCCGCAGGTGCCGGAGCGTGCGCGTGCGCGGGTGAATCCGGAGGCAGGAAGCGAGGAGACGGCGAGGGCGGGTGCAAAGGTCTATGGGGATCGGTGCGCCTCGTGCCACGGAGTTACGGCGGCGGGGCGGGGACGGCGTCCGAGTCTGCGGACGGAGCGGGTGCGTCAAGCTGCGGACGGTGAGCTGATGTGGCTGCTTGAGAACGGTGAGCTGCGATACGGGATGCCGTCGTGGTCGGGCCTGCCAGAGGAGCAGCGATGGCAGGTGATCCGGTATCTGCGGACGTTGCCGGAGCAGCCTTGAAGGCGGCGGCGAGGATCGGTTCGGGATTTAGTGGGTACCTTGGGAGAGAGGCACCCCACCCTTTCGCGATGGGGCTGCGAGAGGATGGGCCACCCGGATTTGGGTCCGCTAGGCTTTGACTACGGCGCCGTTTTCTACACGGACGGGGTCGAGGAAGGGCATGGCTTTGCGGAGTTCGGCGCCTACTTTTTCGATGGGGTGTTCGCGATCCTGGCCGCGGAACCTCTCAAACTCCTCCCGGCCGCTGTTCTGGTCGTCGATGAAGCGCTTGGCGAAGGAGCCGTCGCGGATGTCGGCGAGCAGAGAGCGCATGGCGTCCTTGACGGCGGGAGTGACAATGCGGGGGCCGGCGATGTAGTCGCCCCACTCGGCGGTGTCGGAGATGGAGTAGCGCATGTACTCGAGGCCGCCGCGGTACATGAGGTCGACGATGAGCTTGAGCTCGTGGAGGACCTCGAAGTAGGCGAGTTCGGGCTGGTAGCCGGCCTCGACGAGGGTCTCGAAGCCTGCCTTGACGAGGGCGGAGGTGCCTCCGCAGAGGACGGCCTGCTCGCCGAAGAGATCGGTCTCGGTCTCTTCGGTGAAGGTAGTTTCGAGGACGCCGGCGCGGGTGCAGCCGATGGCTTTGGCGTAGGAGAGGGCAAGGGCCAGAGCCTTTCCTGATGTGTTCTGCTCGACGGCGACGAGGCCGGGTGTGCCGCCGCCCTCGGTGAAGACCTCGCGGACGCGGTGGCCAGGGGCTTTGGGGGCGACGAGCGAGATATCGACGGTGAGGGGCGGGGTGATGGTGCGGAAGCGGATGTTGAAGCCGTGCGCGAACATGAGGGTGACTTCGGGCTTCATGTTGGGGGCGATGTCGGCGTGGTAGACCTTTGCGGCGGTTTGATCAGGCGTCAGGTTCATGATGACGTCGGCCCACCTGGAGACTTCGGCGACGCTGGCGACTTCAAGGCCGGCGTTGCGGGCCTTGTCTTCGCGCGGGGAGCCGGGGCGGAGGCCTATGCGGACGTCGACGCCGGAGTCCTTGAGGTTGAGGGCGTGGGCGTGGCCCTGGGAGCCGTAGCCGATGATGGCGACTTTTTTGCTCTGGATGAGGGAGAGGTCGGCGTCCTGATCGTGGTAGGTCTTGGCCATTTGGGTGTTTTCCTTTTAGGTGGGGGTGCCCCCCGTACTTATTGTGCAAAGTCTTCGAAAGAATCGGGTTAAGTCTGAACTTCGGTTGAGGTGCTTTGCTGCGAATTTTTGCGGGGTCAGATCCAGTTTACTTGGGTGATTGGGGTGATTGCGCCAGGGGTTTAGTGGAAGGGGGAATACGAGGGTTCTTCGCTGCGTTTAGGGACGTGGGCTTGGAACGAGAGGGGCTAAGGAAGGGCAACGACAAATACAGGGGTCCTTCGCTTCGCTCAGGATGACGGCGTGAAACGGGCAATGGAAAATGCAAATGCAAGGCAAGCGCAGGCGAGGCTCCTTGCTTCGTTCAGGATGACTGCTTGAAACGAGGCGTCTCGGAGTAGAGGGTGATTGGTTTGCCCCAGTCGGCGCCTAGATCGCGCCAATCGGGGTTGGTCGAGATGATGAGTTCGAGCTTGCGGAGGCGGAGCCAGCCTTTTATTTGTTTCTCGCGGTTTATGGCGCGGATGCTGGTGAAGCGCTCGAAGTAGACCAGGCTGTGGATGTTGTAGCGAGCTGTGTGGCTTTGAGGGTCTTTGTTGGTTTTGTGTTCATGGACTCTTCGCTCGAGGTTGGTGGTGAGGCCTATGTAGAGCTTCTTGAAGCCGTTGGCGAGGATGTAGACGTAGGCGTATTCGGGCATTTTGGGTTCGGGACTGGAAGGGCAAGAGGAAAGTGCTGAGGCAACAGCAAGGGCAAGGCAAGTGCAGCGACAAATACAGGGGTCCTTCGCTTCGCTCAGGATGACGGCGTAAAACAAGCAACGACAACGGCAAGAGCAAGGGCAGCAGCAAGTGCAATGGCAGGTGCAATGGCAACGATAAAAGCCAAGGCGACAGGGACCTTACAGCGTATTAGCGGTTTTCTTCTTCGTGGACGTCGGGGAACTGGTTTTCGAGGAACTCGTTGGCGGTGGGTTTGTTGGGGTAGTCGGGGTCGGCGTCGGTGGGTGCGGTGGTGGAGGGTTGGTCGGGTTGGGTGCCGAGGGCTTTGAGGACACGGCTGGTGTGGTGGCCGCGGCGCATGGCCATGCGGCCGGTGCGGGAGACCTCGAGGATGTGAAAGCCGGACTCGCGGAGGACCTGGATAAGGCCTTCGATCTTGCTGGCGGCGCCGGTCATCTCGAGCATGATGGACTCGGGGGCGAGGTCGACGACGCGGGCGCGGAAGACGGTGGCGAGTTCGAAGATCTGGGAGCGGGAGTGCTGGGCTTGCGGATTCTCGGGCGGGGGGGTGGGGCCGGCGGCGACCTTGATGAGGCAGAGCTCGCGGATGACGCCTTCGGAGCGGCCGACCTCGTCGACGTCTTCGGTGATTTCGAGTTTGTAGAGCGAGGCGCGGATGCGGTGGGCGGCGTGCTCGGGGGCCTCGCAAACGATGGTCATGCGGGAGGTGTCGGGGCGCTCGGATTCGCCGACGGTTAAAGAGACGATGTTGATGTTGAGGCGGCGAAAGAGCGAGGCGACGCGGGTGAGGACGCCGGGTTTGTCCTGGACGAGGGCTACGAAGGTGTGGAGCATGAGGGCCTTTCTGAGGGCGTCGACGGCGCGACTGGATACGAGCATGGGCGGAAGCGCGAGGTACGCCGTTCGGGGGATGGTGCGGGCTCAAGGCCCGATCTATCGTATTTGCGATGCCGCAATCGCTCTCGTATGTGCTGGTGCACCTTGTCTTCAGTACAAAGGACCGGCGACCGTTGCTGGACGGCACCATTCGCCCGGAGATGCATGCGTACCTTGCGTCGGTCCTCAGTGGTTCCGAGAACGTTTGCGTGCGCGTGGGCGGTGTGGCCGACCATGTGCACGTGGCGATGTTTCTCGCGCGAACGGAGTCGATCTCCCGTGTTGTGGAGAGGCTGAAGGTTTCGTCGTCGAAATGGGTCAAGACCAAGGGGCCTGAGTTCGCGAGGTTCGGGTGGCAACGCGGGTATGCGGCATTTTCGGTTGGTTTGCGTGATCGTGCGGCGTTGGTGCGGTATATCGATGGGCAGGCGGAGCATCATCAGCGGCGGGACTTTCAGGAGGAGATGCGGGCTATGTTTGTGAAGTATGGAGTTGGGTTCGATGAGAGGTTTGTGTGGGATTAGACGTTTAGCGCGGGCCTTCAGCCCGCGGGATGTGGGGGCGTGGGGACCTGGGGCTTTGCCCCAGGCTAGGGTAGCCCGGGCCGTTGGCCCGCAGGTGTTGCTGGGGGGTTGGTCAGATACATCGCGGATCAGGAGGGGCACCACCGTCGGCGTGGATTCCAGGAGGAGATGCGCGGGTTTTTTGCGAAGTATCATGTGGCGTTTTATGAGCGGTATATGTGGGATGTGGCGTTTTATGAGCGGTATATGTGGGATTGGAGTTTGTGTGGGCCTGGGCGTTTATGGGTCGGACCTTCAGCCCTCGCGTTTTGGTGGTCTGGTACATAGGGCTTCGCACTAGGCTGGTATGGGGCGCGCCTTTGGCGCTCGTTTGAGGGTAAGTTGGGGGCATCGGCGCGGGTGCGTGTTGGAGTGTGTCTTGGATCGGGGGTACGAGGCGTGGAGCATAGTTTATCTTCCACCCTGATCGATCATCGTAAAGAGATCCGCTTCGATCCGAATGAGATCACCACTTTGCATTTCTATCTCGAGTGATTGACGTCCGGTCTCGCCGGTAATGTGAGTCGTCGAGTTCACGTAAAAACTTGGTCCCCAGGGCTCGAATCGTGGACAGCTCAGAGACTTGAGACCGACAACCGACAGAAGTTTGTCGGATTCTGCGGTAGTAAGGGTGATGAGCGCTGAACCTAGCTGCCAATCGACGTTTGTGTTGCAGAGAATGGCGTCGTGAAAACGCGGTATGGTCACTCGTCCTCAGCGGTTTCGAGGAGGGGGTTGCTTTGGGGGCGGCGGACCATTTCGTGGAGGGCGGCTCCGGGGGCGATCATGGGGTAGACGCCGTCTTCTTTTTCTACCTGGAAGTTGATGAGGAAGGGTTTTTTGCCGGTGCGGGACTTTGTGACTGTGGGGGTTACATGCTTGCGCTGGCTTACGTGGGCGCCTTGGATGCCGTGGGCCTGGGCGAGGAGGACGAAGTCGGGGGAGAGGATGGGGGAGGCGGAGTAGTTTTTTTCGTAAAAGGTCTCCTGCCATTGGCGGACCATGCCGAGAAAGCCGTTGTTGATGACGGCGATGTTGAGGGCGAGTTTTTCCTGGACGACCGTGGAGAGTTCGGCGGCGGTCATCTGGAAGCCGCCGTCGCCGGCGATGACCCAGACGTCTTTTTCGGGCTGGGCGAACTTGGCTCCGATGGCGGCGGGGAGGGCGAAGCCCATGGTGCCGAGGCCGCCGGAGGTGATGAGCGAGCGTGGGGTCTCGTGCTTGAAGTACTGGGCTTCCCACATCTGGTGCTGGCCGACATCTGTAACGATGATGGTTTCTTTCTCGCGACCGGCGGCGATGGCCTCGCGCCAGATGTCGTTGATGACGTGGGCGGCGTAGAGGTGGCCGTTGTCGGGGAGGTTGACGATATCGCGGACGCTGGCGGTGCCTTTGGAGGCGTTGATTTCGGCGAGCCAGGGAGAGGTGGGATGGGGTTCATGGGTTGATAAAGCAGATCTCTCCGCTTCGCTGCGAGATGACAGCAAGGGGGCTGTCGATGACAGGAGGGGGGTGAGGGTTTGGAGGACGGCTTTGAGGTCACCGATGAGGGCTACATCGACTTTGACGTTTTTGTTGATTTCGCTGGGGTCGATGTCGATGTGGATCTTTTTGGCGTTGGGGGCGTAGCGGGCGAGGTTGCCGGTGACGCGGTCGTCGAAGCGCATGCCGAGGGCGAGGAGGAGGTCGGCGGATTGGATGGCGTTGTTGACCCAGGACTCGCCGTGCATGCCCATCATGCCGAGGGAGAGGGGGTGGGCGGCAGGGATGGCGCCGAGGCCGAGGAGGGTGGAGGCGATGGGGATGCCGTGCGATTCGGCGAAGGCGAGGACCTCGGCTTCGGCTCCGGATTGGGTGATGCCGTGGCCAGCGAGGATGACGGGTTTGCGGGCCTGGCCGATGAGGAAGGCGGCGTCGCGAAGGCTGGCGGAGCTGGCGCGGGGCGTCGAGATCATGGGGTGGGGGCGGGCGATGGGCGGGGCGGCGGCCTCGAAGGAGAAGGGGGCGGTGGCCTGCTGGGCGTCCTTGGTGATGTCGATGAGGACGGGGCCGGGACGGCCGGAGCGGGCGATCTGAAAGGCGAGGCGGACGGCGGGGGCGATGTCTTCGGCGCGGGTGATGAGGAAGTTGTGCTTGGTGATGGGGAGGGTGATGCCGGTGATGTCGACTTCCTGGAAGGCGTCGGAGCCGAGGACCTTGGAGGAGACCTGGCCGGTGATGGCGACGACGGGAATGCTATCGAGCATAGCGGTGGCGAGGCCGGTGACGAGGTTGGTGGCTCCGGGGCCGGAGGTGGCCATGCAGACTCCGACGGCGCCACCAGCTCGGGCGTAGCCGTCGGCCATGTGGGCGGCGCCCTGCTCGTGGCGCACGAGGACGTGGTGGATGGAGGGGAATTTGCGGAGGGCGTCGTAGATGGGGAGGATGGCTCCGCCGGGGTAACCGAAGACGGTGGTGACGGACTCGCCGGCGAGGGTGGCCCAGAGGATTTCGGCTCCGGTGAGTTGGGGGTGTTGGTTGGTTGAAGGCATGAGTAGACCTCTAGGGCTTTTGTATGGTGAATAGGGAACGACGGTCACGTACCGCGATGCATCTCTTCGAGGAGTAAATGAGAGTTAACAGAAGAGCGATACAAGCGACGGTGAACGTCAAACGGAAAGTAATCGTGGCGTCAGGAACAATGAACCAAGTGGCGAAGATCCAAACGCAAGGGACTAAGGTTAGCAAGCCCAACCCCGACGCAGACATGGTCCACAAGAGAGTCTTGGGCTTACGTTCCTCAGCGAAAGACTTCTGTGCCGTTCCTCTGCGCGGATCGCTCGTTGTTGACAAAGTGCGTACCTCAGGGGCGAAAGCCCGTTTTGTGGTTCGGGTTGAGTGCCCGGGCTGAAGTCCGGGCCTACCTAGAAGGAAGTGCAACTGCAACGGCGAAAGCGAGAAGCAGATCCCTGCGGGAAGAGAACAAAAGAACAGGCAACGGCAAAGATAAATACAGGGGTCCTTCACTTCGTTCAGGATGACGGCGTAGAACAAGCAAGGCGACGACGAGTACAGAAGCAGATCCTCCGCTGCGGCGAAGGATGACAAGTTTGTGGGGTCAGGTGGTGGTGGCTCCTTCGCTGGCGCTCGAGACGGAGTTGGCGTATTTGGCGAAGACTCCACGTTTGTAGCGGGGAGCGGGGGCTTGCCAGGTGCTTAGGCGATGGGCGATTTCGTGCTCGGGGACGTTGAGGGTTAGGGTGCGGTTGGGGATGTCGAAGGTGATGGTGTCGCCTTCGCGGACGGCGGCGATGGGGCCTCCGAGTTGGGCTTCGGGGGCTACGTGGCCGGCCATGAGACCTCGGGTGGCTCCGGAGAAGCGGCCGTCGGTGAGGAGGGCTACAGTTTCCGAGAGGGCGGGTATTCCTTTGATGGCGGCGGTGACGGCGAGCATTTCGCGCATGCCGGGGCCTCCGCGGGGGCCTTCGTAGCGGATGACGAGGACGTCGGACGGGTTGATGTGGCCAGCTTCCACGGCGGCGTGGCAGGCATCTTCTGATTCGAAGACTCGGGCGGGGCCGGTGTGGTTGAGGCGTTCGTGGCCGGCGACCTTGATGACGCAGCCCTCGGGGGCGAGGTTGCCCTTGAGGATGACGAGGCCGCCGGTGGGCTTGAGGGCTTGAGCCCAGGTGTGGATGACGGGCTGGTTAGGGGTTTCGATGGCGGCGCTGGCCTCCTGGTGGAGGGTCTTGCCGGAGACGGTGGGGGTGTCATGGAGCTGGTTGCGATCGAGGAGGCGCTTGGCGAGGACGCGCGAGCCGCCGGCTTCCTGGTAGTCCTTTGCGGCGTACTTGCCGCCGGGGGAGAGATCGCAGATGAAGGGCGTCGCTTCGGAGATGCGGTCGAAGTCTTCCATCGAGAGCGGGATATCGAGCTCGCGGGCGATGGCGATGAGGTGGAGGACGGCGTTGGTGCTGCCGCCGGATGCGGCGACGGCGGCGATGGCGTTTTCGATGGACTCGCGGGTGAGGATTTGACGGGGGGTGATGCCCTTACGGACAAGATCCATGACTAGGCGGCCAGCCTGCCGTGAGGCCTCGTGTTTTTCGGGCGACATGGCGGGGACGCCGGTGAGGTGCATGGGGGAGATGCCGAGGAACTCGCCGGCCATGGCCATGGTGTTGGCGGTGAACTGTCCGCCGCAGGCGCCGGGGCCGGGGCAGGCAGCGGCCTCGAGCTGCTCGAGTTCGGCGTCGTTGATCTTGCCAGCGGCGTGCGAGCCCATGCCTTCAAAGACCTGCAGGATGGTGATCTCCTTGGTGGAGCCGTCGGGCTGCGGAAGCTTGCCGGGGGCGATGGAGCCGCCGTAGAGCATGAGTCCGGGGATGTCTAGGCGGGCGAGGGCCATGATGGCGGCGGGCATGTTTTTGTCGCAGCCGGCGATGCAGACGAGGCCGTCGAAAAGGTTGCCTCTGGTGACGAGTTCGATGGAGTCTGCGATGACCTCGCGCGAGATCAAAGACGCTTTCATGCCTTCGGTGCCCATGGTGATGCCGTCGGAGATGGTGACGGTGTTGAACTCCATGGGGGTTCCGCCGGCTTCGCGGATGCCCTGCTTGACGGCCTCTGCGACTTGGCGGAGGTGGAAGTTGCAGGTGCCGATCTCGGTCCAGGTGTTGGCGATGCCGATGATGGGTTTGCCGAGGTCTTCCCTGGAGAAGCCGACGGCGCGGAGGTAGGAGCGGGCGGCGGCGCGGTTGGGGCCTTCGGTGAGGGCGATGGAGTTTGTTTTGCCGGGGGTGATCGGGGTCGTCATCGGGTGTAGGCCTTGGCGGAACGTTTGCTTGAGTTTACGGTGGCGAGCAGGGCCACGAGACAGGTGGGGTAGAGGATGAGGTCGAGGATGGTGTGGGCTCCGTCGGGAGGGTAGTGATGGCCGAAGACGGGGAGAAGCTGTGTGTGGGAGTGATAGAAGCTGAAGCGGGCAGCGTTCTGGGGGAGGTCGCGCAGGTAGGGAAGCCACCAGTCGAAAAAGTGGACGACCACCCAGAGCGAGAGGAGGACGGAGGCGGTGACCATGCCGGGTCTGGACTGGCGGGCGAAGCTCCAGGCGAACCAGAGCAGAAGCGCGCCGATGACGAGGTCGGGGTAGAACTGATCGTTGCTGACGGGGAGGTGGAACTGCCAATTCCAACGGCCGAGCGGGAGCCAGCGGAAGATCTCGTAGTAGAGGAAGAGGGCTCCGAGGAGAAGGGCGGCGGGTTGGCGGAGGTTGGACATGAATTAGTGGCGGCGGGTGAGAAGCAGGTTCCTCGCTTGCTCGGAATGGGAGAAACAAAGACAACGTCGAGAAGACAGGAAGCTATGGGGTTACGGAGCGTGGGGTGTGCCAGTATTCGGAGTTGTGGTGGTGCTCGTATCGGTCGAGGTCTTGCTCGTGGCGGAGGGTGAGGCCGATGTCGTCGAGACCGTTGAGGAGGCAGTATTTGCGGAAGGGGTCGATGTCGAAGTGGGCGTGAAAGCCGAGGTCGTCGGTGACGGTTTGATCTTCGAGGTTGATGGTGATCTGATGTCTGGGGTTGGCGGTGGAGCGGGCGAGGAGGGTCTGGGTCTCTTCCTCCGTGAGGCGGGCGAGGATGATGCCGTTTTTGCCCGCGTTGGAGTAGAAGATGTCGGCGAAGGTGGGGGCGATGACGGTGCGGAAGCCGAACTGGTTGATGGCCCAGGCGGCGTGTTCGCGGGAGGAGCCGCAGCCGAAGTTGCGTTCGGCAATGAGGATTTCGGCGCCGGCGAACTCGGGCTTGTTGAGAACGAAGCTGGGGTTGGGCTTTCCGGTGTCGGGGCCTTCCTGGATGCGGCGCCAGTCGAAGAAGAGGAACTCGCCGTAGCCGGTGCGTTCGATGCGTTTGAGGAACTGCTTGGGGATGATCTGGTCAGTGTCGATGTTGGGGAGCGGGAGCGGGGCGGCGGTGGAGGTGAGGATGTTGATGGGGGTCATTGGTGGGCTAGCTCCTAGCTTCTAGCTTTTGGGCTAGAGACTTACGGTCTGTTGGGTGAAGCCGGCTTTTAGCGCGGGCCTTCAGCCCGCATGCGTCTTGTTCGGTTGTGACCTAGGCCTCCGGCCTAGGCTAGGGATAGCACGCGCCTTCAGCGCGTTGAAAGCTAAACTTCGGAAGTTAGAAGTTAGAAGTTAGAAGGTAGGAGCTAGAGCTAAGAGCTAAGGACTAGAAGCTAATGGTTAAGGGCTAGAAGCTAGAAGCTAGAAGCTAAGGGCTAAGGGCTAAGGGCTAGGGGCTAGGCTAAGGGCTAGGGGCTAAGGGCTAAGGGCTAAGGGCTAGAGACTAGAGACTAGGGGCTTTCTCTTCGAAGTTCCAGGAGCGGATGTCGGTGAAGTGGCCGGTGATGGCGGCGGCGGCGGCCATCTGGGGGCTGACGAGATGGGTACGACCGCCGCGGCCCTGGCGGCCTTCGAAGTTGCGGTTGGAGGTGGAGGCGCAGCGCTCGCCGGGTTGGAGGATGTCGGGGTTCATGCCGAGGCACATGGAGCAGCCGGGCTCGCGCCAATCGAAGCCGGCGGTTTTGAAGACGAGGTCGAGGCCTTCAAGTTCGGCCTGCGCTTTGACGTGTTGCGAGCCGGGGACGACCATGGCGCGGACGGTGGTGGCGACGTGGTGGCCGCGGACCACCTCGGCGGCGGCGCGGAGGTCTTCAATGCGGGCGTTGGTGCAAGAGCCGAGGAAGACGGCGTCGATGGGGATGTCTTCGATGCGGGTGCCGGGCTTGAGGTCCATGTACTCGAGGGCGCGGGTGAAGCTTTTGCGGTCGGCTTCGGTGAGGGCCTGCTCGGGGCTGGGGACGGTGGAGTCGATGCCGGTGACCATGCCGGGAGAGGTTCCCCAGGTTACGCGCGGGGCGAGGGTGGAGGCGTCAAGGGTGAGTTCGCGATCGAAGATTGCTCCTGGATCGGTTACAAGCTGGGACCAGTGGTGGACGGCATTTTGCCAGGCGTCGTTGGTCCCGGGAGAAGCAGATCCTCCGCCTTCGGCGAAGGATGACAACGGAGAGGATGGGCCACGCGGGTTCGGGGCACCTGCTTCCGTCGTGGGTCCAGCGGCGCTGGGGATGTCGTCGGGGGAGATGAGGGCTTCGCTGGGGATGGAGGCTCCGGCGGCGCCGGCGGCGTTGTGGAGGGGGCCGGAGGGGGAGAAGGGGCGGCCTTTGAGGTAGGCGAACGTGGTGGCGTCGGGGGCGATCATGCCGGCGCGGGCACCGGCTTCGATGCTCATGTTGCAGATGGTCATGCGGCCTTCCATGGAGAGGGCGCGGATGGCGGAACCGGCGTATTCGACGACGTAGCCGGTGGCTCCGTCAGTGCCGATGCGGCCGATGATGTCGAGGACGATGTCCTTGGCGGTGACGCCAAAGGGGAGGTCGCCCTCGACGTTGATGCGGAAGGTTTTGGGCTTGTCCTGAGGAAGGGTCTGGGTGGCGAGGACGTGCTCGACTTCACTGGTGCCGATGCCGAAGGCGAGGGCGCCGAAGGCTCCGTGGGTGGAGGTGTGGGAGTCGCCGCAGACGATGGTCATGCCGGGCTTGGTGAGGCCGAGCTCGGGGCCGATGATGTGGACGATGCCCTGGTTGGGCGACTGGACGTCGTAGAGTTCGATACCAAAGTCGTTACAATTTCGGCGGAGTGCATCGACCTGTTTGGAGGCGATCTGGTCGGCGATGAGGAGACGGTCTTGAACGTTCGATGTGGGGACGTTGTGGTCGACGGTGGCGACGGTGCGGTCGGGGCGCCGGACCGAGCGGTTGGCGAGGCGGAGGCCTTCGAAGGCCTGCGGGCTGGTGACCTCATGGATGAGATGGAGGTCGATGTAGAGGATGGACGGCTCGCCGGCGGGTTCGGCGACGAGGTGCTGCTGCCAGACTTTTTCGAACATGGTGCGGGGTGCGGTGGCGGTGGGTACGGTTTGGGGTGTGCTCATGGCTTGGCCTTTGGTGCGGGATCTGGAGTAGGTGATGTTGCTGGATCGTTGGACGTTTCGGCTGGAAGCGCGTTGTGGGCGCCGACGGCGGAAGGGGCGAGGGGGTGGGGGGCGCCGTCGGGATCGACGAGGAAGACGCGGGTGATGTTCTGGAGCTCGGTGGAGCCGGAGGAGGGCTTTTCAGTCCAGCGGCGGATGCTGCGGATGAGGGCTCCGGGAATGCGAGTGGGGTCGATGGGCTGGTTGGGGAAGAGCCAGAGGGTGTAGGCGGAGTTCTTATCTTCGGTGGCGCGGTTTTCGGTGATCCAGTCGATGGCGGCGAAGACCATGAGGGTTTTGGGGAGGCCGGTGTCGATCCAGAGGAGGCCGCGGTTGGGACAGAAGTGGGCGACGCAGGCGTCGGCGTTGAGGTAGCGGTTGCTATCTGCGAAGACGCGGCCGGGAGGGCCTCCGAGGAAGTCGAGGGCGACCTCGGCGAGGGGTTTGGGCGGGGCTGCATTCTGGCCCCAGAAGCTTTGCGGGGCGGTGAGGTTTTGCTTAAGGAAGAGCTTAAAGCGCGGGTCATGAACGAGCTGGTTTTCGTCGCCGTCGGGGGCGGGTTGGGTGTACTGCCAGAGCCAGGAGAGGTCTTCGGTGTGATGTCTGTGAATGGTGATTTGGGGGGAGTGGATCTGCGCGGGGGTGGGCGCAGCCAGAGCTCCAGTGAAGAGGAGAGCGGTGGCTGCGAGTTGGAGGGTTTGGCGCATTATCGAGCTACGTCTTTCGATGAGACCTTCTTGCGGCGAAGAGCATGAGCAGATTGGCAAAGACAAGCAGGAATATCCCTGTGCAAACGATGATGAGGAGCGGACTGCCTCTCCAATACTGGAGCAAGAGACCCGCGATGACGCTCCCGTTGACGAAGACAGCTTTGAAGCGTGCGTTCATGAGATCGTTGGCGATGTTAATCGAGTCAGACGGCGTGCATGGACTGGCGGCGGTCGATCGATTCGGCCAGAGCCTGGTGGACAAGGCGGCCCATGTGTTTGGTGGTGACGGTTGCGCCGGTGTCGCCGCGGGCTATGTCGGCGGTGCGGTGGCCGGCGGTGAGGACCTGGCTGACGGCCGATTCGATGGCCTGGGCGTCCTGCTCGAGTTTGGCGGAGTGGCGGAGGACCATGGCGGCGGTAAGGATGGCGCCGAGGGGGTTGGCTTTCCCTGTGCCGGCGATGTCGGGCGCAGAGCCGTGGACGGGTTCGTAGAGATTGACCTGGCCGCCGATGGTGGCGGAGGGGAGGAGGCCGAGGGAGCCGGTGATCACGGCGGCCTCGTCGGAGAGGATGTCGCCGAAGAGATTTTCGGTGAGGACGACGTCGAAGTTGCGGGGGGTGTTCATGAGGTGCATGGCCATGGAGTCGACGAGCTGGTGCTCGAGGGTGACGTGCGGATAGTTTCTGCCGAGGTCGGTGACGGTGGCGCGCCAGAGCTGGGAGACTTCGAGGACGTTGGCCTTGTCGACGGAGGTGAGTTTGCCGCGGCGGGAGGCGGCGAGCTCGAAGGCAATGCGGGCGACGCGGACGATCTCGTCACGGGTGTAGCGCATGGTGTTGACGGCTTCGTTGGACTCGCGGTTCCACCAGCGGGGCTGGCCGAAGTAGAGGCCTCCAAGGAGCTCGCGGACGAAGAGGATATCGGCGCCGTCGGTGACCTCGGGCTTGAGGGGGGAGCTGGCGGCGAGGGCCTTGTAGGCGATGGAGAGGCGGAGATTGGCGAAGCCGCCGAGGGCCTGGCGGATCCGCAGGAGGCCGGCCTCGGGGCGCTGCTCGGGAGGGAGCGCGTTGAACTTGTTGTCGCCGACCGCGCCGAGGAGGACGGCGTCGGAGGAGAGGGCGAGGTCGACGGTGGCCTGGGGGAGGGGCGAGCCGGTTTCGGTGATGGCGATGCCACCGATGAGCGCTTCGGTGAAGGTGAAGGCATGCCCGCCGAGCTCGCCGACAGCTTTGAGGATGTTGACGGCTTCGGCTGTGACCTCGGGGCCGATGCCGTCGCCGGGCAGGACTGCGATTTTGAGTTGCACTTCAGTACCTCGGATGGGAATGCTTAACACGGCTCAAAGCGGATGGAACGGATCAGGAACGAAAGACAAAGGCAAAGTCGAGAAGCAGATCCCTACGGGATGACAAACAGAAGTACAAGCAACGGCAAGAACAATGACAAGAAGAACGGCAACGGGCGACGACAAGAACGGGAATTTCCGCTCCGCTCAGGATGACGATTGTTGAGAGCGGCTTAATGGGTGGTGACGGGTGATTCCTTGTGTTGGACAAGGGCGAGGAGGTCCTGGTCGTAGATGAGTTTTTTGCGGTCGGCGAGTTCAGTGAAGCGGTCGTAGACCTGGTCGAGCTGGGCGCGGTTGAGAGTGTGGCCGAGGTCGGCGAGGCGGTGCTCGAGGGCGCGGCGGCCGCTGTGTTTGCCGAGCACGATGTTGGTGGCGGAGACGCCGACGGATGCGGGCGTCATGATCTCGTAGGTGAGCGGGTTGGCGAACATGCCGTGCTGGTGGATGCCGGACTCGTGGGCGAAGGCGTTGGCTCCGACTACCGCTTTGTTGGGGGAGCAACCGAAGCTGATGCACTCGGCGAGGAGCTGGCTGGTGGGGTAGAGGCGGGCCATGTCGATGAAGCTGGTGTAGGGGAATTTATCGCGGCGAACCATGAGGGCGGCGGCGACCTCTTCGAGGGCGGCGTTGCCGGCGCGCTCGCCAATGCCGTTGACCGTGCACTCGATCTGGCGGGCTCCGCCTTCGACGCCGGCGAGGGAGTTGGCGACGGCCATGCCGAGGTCGTTGTGGCAGTGGGTGGAGAGCACGACGTCGTCGATTCCTGGCACGGTGCGCTTGACCATCTGAAAGAGCGCCTTGTACTCGTCGGGCGTGGTGTAGCCGACGGTATCGGGGATGTTGATGGTGGTGGCTCCGGCTTCAACAGCGACGGCGATCATCTGGACGAGGAAGGCGGGATCGGAGCGGGTGCCGTCCTCGGTGGAGAACTCGACGTCGTCGACAAAGGTTCGGGCGAGGCGGACGGCGATGCCGGTCTGATCGAGGGCCTCTTCGCGGGTGATCTTGAGCTTGGCCGAGAGGTGGAGGTCGGAGGAGGCGAGGAAGACGTGGATGCGGGATTTCGGGGCGGGTTCGACTGACCGGGCGGCGGCCTCGATGTCATCGCGCTTGCAGCGGGCGAGCGAGGCGATGCGCGGGCCTTTGACGTGACGGGCGATTTCGCGGATGGATTCGGAGTCGCCGGGAGAGGCGATGGCGAAGCCGGCTTCGAGGATGTCGACGCCGAGATCGGCGAGCCCGTGCGCCATGCGGAGCTTCTCGTGGTGATGCATGGTGCATCCCGGAGATTGCTCTCCATCGCGCAGCGTGGTGTCGAAAAAGATGATCTGGTCGGTTGGGAGAGCCATCGGGATAACCTTACGCCTCGGTGACCTGATGATAATGCATGGTTATGTTTGCTGGCTCTACTATCATGCTTGCTAATCGACTTATTCGGAATGATAGGGGAACGTGATGGCGATGGAGCTGGTGCAGATGGAGACGTTTCTGGCGGTGGCGGAGGAAAAGAGCTTCTCGCGGGCCGCGGCTCGGCTGCACCGGACGCAGCCGGCGATCAGCCAGGCGATCGCGAAGCTTGAGGGCGAGCTGGGCGAGGTGTTGATCGAGCGATCGACGAGGGACGCCTCGTTGACGGCAGCGGGAGAGGTGCTGCGGGAGTATGCGGTGAAGCTGTTGAACCTGCGGATGGAGGCGACGACTGCCCTGGCGGAGCTGCGGGAGCTGCACCAGGGGCGGCTGAACCTTGCGGCGAACGAGTACACGTGCCTGTACCTGCTGCCGCTGCTGAACGAGTACCGGCGACAGAATCCGCGGATTAAGATTGCCGTGCAGAGGGCGCTGGCGAGCAAGATCTCCGACGAGGTGCTGCAGCATACGGTGGAGCTGGGCGTGATCTCTTTTCGCCCGGAGGATTCGCAGCTTGCGTCGACGGTGGTGTACCGGGACGAGCTGGCGTTTGTGGTGAATCCGGCGCACCCGTTTGCGCGGGCGGGGAAGGTTTCGATCCGGCAGCTGCGGGCGCAGAACTTCATTGCGCATAACATCCCGTCGCCGCAGAGGCAGAGGGTGATCCAGGCGTTTCGGCGGCATAAGACGCCTTTGCAGATGGGGGTGGAGCTGCCTTCGCTCGAGGCGATCAAGCGGTTTGTGGAGATGGGAAACGGAGTGGCGCTGGTGCCGGGGCTGACGGTGGGGCCGGAGCTGAGGGCGGGAACCCTGGTGCGGGTAGAGGTGGCGGAGCTGCAGATGGCGCGGCGGCTGCGGCTGGTGTACCGGAGGCAGGCGACACTTTCGCATGCGGCGGTTTCGTTTCTGAAGGTCGTGGAGGCCTATGCGGCGCTGCATGGCGACCCGTTCTGCTACGTGCGGGAGAGGGAGGGGTGAGGGCGGGGGTGAAGGACGGGAATGGAGATTGCGGCGGTGCGCGAAACATTTGCCGGCGATAGAGGTCTTAGAGCAGTAGGAGTTTGCCGGCGAGACCGGGAGACAAAGGAGATTTTGAATGGCGACACAGTTTGTAAAGAACGGAAGACGCGTGGCCGCTGCGGCGGTATTGAGCCTCGCTTTAGGCGGCGTGATGGCGATGGCGCAGGATAACAGTGGACCTCCACCGGCGCCGGCACAGGATCAGATGGGGCCGATGGGGCATGGGGAACACCATGGAGAGGGAGGGCCGGAGCGCCAGGTCGAGATGATGACCAAGCGTCTGAATCTGACGCCGGACCAGGTGATGCAGGTGAAGGCGATCCAAAGCGACAGCATGAGTCAAGCAAAGGCGCTGCGCAATGATACGACGCTGTCGCAGGAAGACCGGCACAGCAAGATGATGAGCATCCATGAGGCGGCCCAGACGAAGATCCGGGCGGTGCTCAACGACGAGCAGAAGACGAAGTTCGACGCGATGATGGCTCACCGGCGCGATCACATGAAGCATGGCGATGGGCAGGCGGCAACGACGCCTCCACCGGCGTAGATGGCTTAGCCAGGGTTGATATGGGAATAGGCTGGAGGTGACCTCCAGCCTATTCCGCGTTGGGTGGGAGGAGGCTTGCGCGAGTGCGGTGCGGGTACAATACAAGGGAGCGATGCTGTGCTTTGCTCCCATTTTCCGGCGAGTTCTTTCGGGAGGTTAGTGGAGTGGTGATCGATGTGAAGGGGTGTACTGAAGAATGATGAAGACGATGTTTTTGGGCGTGCTGATGGCCTCAGCCGCCGCCGGCGTAGCGCAAGAGAGCCGGCAGGACGCGAGCATGAGCGTGACGACCGTGATCATGCCACAGGTCAACTCGAACGGGATCCAGGTGACGGCGACGAAGCCGATCGGATTTCTGGGGAGCTATCGCTACATGTTGACGCCGCGGAGTGCGCTGGAGGCGAATTACACGTTTTCGCAGAACAGCATGAAGTACTTCACCAACTTTCAGCCGAATATCCGGATTCATACCAGGCAGCAGGAGCTTTCGCTGGCTTACGTGTACAGCCTGAATTTCCGGAACTTCAGTCCGTTTGCCGAGGCTGGGGTTGGAGCTCTGCTGTTTTCGCCGCTGCGGGACTTTCAGACGAACCAGTTTTCGACGAAGCGGAACACCAACCTGGGAGGCCTGTTCGGGGTCGGAGTGGCGTACGAGTTGAGTCCGAGCTTTGATATTCGCGCGGAGTACCGCGGGTTTGTGACAAAGACACCTGACTTCGGTCTGCCGGGCGACATCATCAGGACCAACCGATATACGGCTTTTATGTCGCCGACTTTGGGCGTGGCGTACCACTTCTAGGAAGTCCGGGTCCGGATTCCAAGGTAAAGATTTAGCAGCAGCGAAGAGCCCCGGTCATGTGACCGGGGCTCTTTGCTTGCTGGATTCACGGTCACATCGCGTGGCATTTGTATTTCGGGCTATTCGGTTCGGGCTATCTGAAGTGGTAGGCGGCACCGATGGTGTAGAGCTCCGGCGAGAGGCCGTGCGGGGGGAAGCCGCCCCACTTCTGGAACTCGACATCGCCGCGAACATACAGCCATGGTAGAACCTTGATGTCGGTGCCGAAGCCACCGGCGTACATGTTGTAGGCCAGATTCGCACGCGCCTGATTCTGGGGCGCGGGCGGGGGGAGAGCGGGGTAGTTGAAGACACCGCGGCCGATCATGATCTTGGCGTACGGAACGAAGCGACCGTAGGTGAGGAAGAAGCGCGGACCGATCTCGTAGGTCTTCTCGTAGAGCGGAGAACCGGCGCCATAGCTGACCTTGTGAAAATTGGCCTCGACCCCGAGGTGGCGAGTGAAGTCGAAGTCGCCGTAGATGGCGAAGCCGGTAAAGCGGTGTCCGTAGTCAGACACGGCCGAGGTGTACCCCCCGCCTATGATCAGGTCACCGGCGCGAGAGGCGGTTGGGGTTGCCTGGGCGAAGAGGCGAGGTGCGCCGGCGAGAAGACTGAGCAAGATGAGAATTCTTGTTAGCACGAACGTCCTCCTGGAGTGGCCGCTGGAATCCGGTTTCGGCTGGCCGTGAGCCGCGGAAAAAAGTTTGTGATCGAGACTCCCATTATCGCTCCTCAAGTGCAGAAAGGCTCATGACAAGTTGAAGAAAGCGCAAGTTTTAGATGCAGCTCCAAAGGGGATCCCCATGAGCGGGACAGCTCCTATGTCGGAACGGGTTCTGTGGGAGCGAGAGGGAAGGCGAGGCACAAGTTCGATCAGGGCTGAAGGCAACTGAACGGGAGGAGCTCAATTTTAGAGGATTTCTTTGTCTCTAGGCTGTGGTGAGCGAAGGGGAGCTTCGCTCACCACAGGGTGAGATCAAGGCTGCGGCGGCGTCGCCGGTTGTGCCTGGGGAGTTGCCGGCTGGGCTGCAGGGGTTGTGGTGGTGTCGGTCGCCGGTGTGGTTGCACCAGGAACGGTGGCGGTGGGAGCGGTCGAGGCTGGTGCGGTTCCCGCCGGTGCCGTTCCGCCTGTCGGCGCCGTTCCCGCCGGGGCCGTTCCCCCTGCTGGCGCGGTTCCCGCCGGGGCTGCAGCGGGATCGGGCGGAGCCTTGTAGTAGCTGAGCTTCATGTAGACGGGCTCGACCTCGAAGGGCATCTTGTCCGCGGCGGTTAGGAGAGGCTCGAAGGCGGAGTGCATGGTAATGACCTGGTCGGTCCAGGGATCGAAGCGGAGGAAGCTCGAAAGCGGCATGGCGGCCTGCTGCTTGAGATCCTTCATATCGAGCTTCGGACCTTTAGCCACGAGAGCCTGCATCCAGAAGGTAGGATCGGCGTCGCTTTTGACCAGGCCGTCGCCGAGCATGGGCTCGTTGAGCGCCTTGAGCGATTTAACCCGCTGCTGCAGCTGCTGGAGGTAGAGGCCGAAGTACTGTTGCCCGCCCTCGAGCTCCTTGGCGTTGAGCAGTTCGACCGCCTTTTTAGCCGCGGCCGTGTTATCGGCATCGGTGTGGTGCATGGGGATGCGGTTGAAAACGGAGTTGGTGGGGAACAGCAGGCGGTCGTTGAAGGCGTACTTGGTATCGAGCCGATGACCGAGGATGACGTGAGCGAGCTGGAAGGCAAGTACGGCGTTGAGGTTGCCCATCTGCTGTGCGCCATCCTGGGTGACGATGCCGGTGGTATCGAGGAGACTCTTGGAGATGATGATGGTGTTGCCGATCGCAATGGACTCGAGCGGCTCAGTAAGGAGGGTGCGGCAGCGAATTGGCCGGGAGAGAGTGATGTTGTTATAGGCGAGGATGTTGCCGGCGAGGGCTTCGAGGGTCTTATCGAACTCGCTAGGAGCATCGAGGAGACCGGCCTGAAAGAGCCGCTCGATGATGTTGTCCTCGGCCTGCTGGACCCAGGCGCGCTGGGCTCCGAGCGGGCTGACATCCTGTGCCTCGTTGGAGACGTCGGTTGCGCCGACGACGTCCATGGAGGTGTTTTCGGATTCAGGCGGCGGAACCTTGAGGACATATCCCCAGACGTGATTGATGGCTTTGAACTTGAGGGTGCGCGAGGAGCTCCGGGGATCGCTCTCCTCGACATAGAAGGATGTGGGCAGCCAGAGGTTGGGCTGGACGTTGGTGCGCCAGCTATCGAAGTGGTAGAACTCGCGGATGGACGCTTCCGTGCCGGAGAAGTCACCGTTGAAGCGAACGACGTTGCCGCCGCGGGTTTCGACCCAGATGCGTCCGAAGAAGCGGCCGGTGGTGCTTCCGCCGAGAGAGAGCTTACCCTTGGTGGGGATGGGCGCGACGTCGAAGACCGCGGTCGGCGTGTTGCCGAGGAAGTCGTTGCGAACGTAGCTGAAGACGTAGTGCTGGCGGTCGAAGCTGTTGGAATCCATGAGCAGCATCTGGACGAAGCCGGACTCGTGGAAGTTGAGGTGGAGGCTGCCGCCGAGCCCGGTGATGTAGGAGGCGGAGTGTTTGAAGACGCCGAATTTGCCGCCGCTGGAGGTCCCCTTGGAGGTCTCTTCGTTGACTTTGTAGGCGTTGTCTCCGATGATCTTCGAGAATTCGACGCGGCCGAGGAAGTGCTGATCGGACTCGGGCACCTGGCTTAGAAGCGGATCGGGGCGCATGTTCTGGATGTAGGTTTCGACGAGCGGGGCTCGATCCCGGACGGTCTTGACGACCTCTTTTTCACGTCCGATTGCTTTATCGACAAGAGCATTCTGGCCGGGCGTGAGCTTGCGCGACGGGAGCATATTGTCATCGGTCTTCTTTTTTTTGCCGAGCAAAGGGATGCTGGCCGCTCCTGCAGGCAGAGTAGCCAGGGCGATGGATGCCAGCACCAGACCGGCGAGATGTTGTTTCCGGAAGATCATGATTACGGCTCCTGCGGTGGACCTTTTGGGTCGACCGTATACGGTCTTGATGCTAGTTCAAATGAGCGCCTGATCAAACTTTATCCGGCGAGTTGGAAGGCTACGTTGACGACACCTTCCCAGTCGATGGGGATGCCGGAGGCGTCGGTGGCGGGCTGGAAGCGGGTGGCCTGCACGGCTGCGCGGGCGGATTCATCCAGGCCATGGCCGAGGCCACTGCTGATGCCGAGTACCTGGACGCTGCCCGAGGAGGACACACGAAGGCGGACGGAGACGGTGCCCTCGACATGGAGCTTGATCGCCTCGTCCGTGTACTGGGGACGCGGCTTGAAGAGCACCTTGGGAGCGGATCGGGCGATGGTGGTGGTGGGCGCCTGCGGCTTGGGCATTGGCGGCGGCTGATTCTGCCCGAGGTTGACCGGGCCCGCGACCTTGCCGGTGGAGTTCAGCGGACCGGTGCCGCCGGCGACGCCAAGCTTGATGCCCTTGACGGCGACGGCGCCGTTGCCGGCCATGTTCTGGCTGCCGGGCGATCCGGAACCAAGATTGACAACCTTGGAGGGCGCTCCGGCCCCGGTGTTGGAGGCGGGCATGCCGGCCAGGCCACGGTTGCCGAGATTGATGGCGCTGGTAGCGGGACGGCTGGAGGGAGCGATGGGGTTATCGGCCCGTCCAAGCGCGACCGCGGACGGATGGGGAGAGTTGTTGATGACCGAGGCGGGCTGGGCCTGGGCGAGGCTGACGACCTTGGGCGCGGGCGGAGGCGTGACCAGCTTGGGAGGCGCGGGGAGGACGACCGGGGCCGGCTGGGTCATTTTGATCTCAGGCGGCTTGGGGATGTCGGGCAGCTTGACCTCGGCCATCTTGATCTTTGGGGGCTCAACCTTGATTTTGGGGGTTGGCGGGAGCGGCTTTGGGATGACCTTGGGCTTTATGGGCTCGACGGGTTTGATGGGGATCGGCTCAGTGAGGCTGGTGAGTTTGACCCGGTGATCCATGGTCTTTTTGGCGGCCGCGCCGATGATGATGACGACGAGGGCGATGATGATATTGAGCGAGATCGACGTGAAGAGGGACGCCTTGCTCTGCTGGCCATCGTTGAGCACACCGAAGTGCTTGAACTGCATACTGGTCGGCGGGGTGGGGTCTTCACTGCGAAGTGGCTTAGGCATAGGGGAGTTTCCTTGTGGTGGCCTCGTCGCTGCTGCAGAGACCGGACGAGTGCGGCGAAAGCGGGAGGCTCGATTCAGACTCCGTCAGAGGATGCGGTTGCGATCGAACTGTTGTCTCAAGCTGCTTACGAGGTTCCACCAGACTTGAGGATATAAAAGAAAGACGGCTCCAGCCGCGAAAAAGGTTGGTGCCGGAGCAACTGTTGCAAATGTTTCACAGTTGACGTGATCGCCTCCGGAGTTCGCCTTTGTGCAATCAGTGTGCCGTAGGCGGCCCGGCTTGGCACTGGTACTTTGGTGTTAGCGGTCTCTCATGAGGAGTACATGAACGTTCTGGTCACAGGTGGGGCAGGGTATATCGGCGGCACGGTAGCTCGTATGTTGCTGTCGCAAGGTCATGATGTGACGGTGTTTGATAACTTCTGTCACTCGAAGGAGGGGGCGGTTCCGGAGGGGGCTACGCTGGTTCGAGGCGACCTTGCGGACCGCGCTCTGATCGAGGGGACACTGAGAAAAGTCTCCTTTGACGGTGTGATGCACTTTGCTGCCCTGATTGAAGCGGGCGAGAGCATGAAGTTCCCCGAAGTTTACTTTCGTAACAACACTGCGAGTACCTTAACGTTGCTCGAGGCGATGCTCGCGACGGGGCACAGGCGGCTGGTATTCAGCTCCACGGCAGCCGTTTATGGAGAGCCGGTGAGCATTCCGATCCTGGAGGACGCGAAGCTGGAGCCGACGAATCCGTACGGCGAGAGCAAGCTGCTGGTGGAACGGATGCTGACGTGGGTGAACCGCGTGCACGGGCTCCGTTATGCGAGCCTGCGGTATTTCAATGTGGCGGGCGCGGTGGAAGGGTATGGCGAGGCGCATGAGCCCGAATCGCACCTGATTCCGCTGATCCTGGATGTGGCGTTGGGAAGGCGAGCGAGCATCAAGATTTTTGGGCAGGACTACCCGACGAAGGACGGCACCTGCGTGCGGGATTACATCCACGTCGAGGATCTCGCCGATGCGCATCTGCTGGCGCTCCGAGCGCTCGAGGATAGGCCGCAGCTGATCTACAACATCGGCAATGGACAGGGATTTACGGTTCGCGAGGTGATTGACTCGGTCAGACGGGTGACGGGGAAGACGATCACGGTCGAGGAGTGCCCGCCACGGCCGGGAGATCCGGCTGTGCTGGTAGCTGGATCGGAGAAGATCAAGGCGGAGCTTGGATGGCAGCCCAAGTTCGCGGATCTCGATGTCATTGTCGCCAGTGCATGGAAGTGGCAGCAGCGGCGTCCCACATGAGGCGCCGGCGATTGCACCTGGCAGCAGATCGCGTTGCGGCAGGAGGGAATAGAGGCCTGTGATCGAGAGCATGTTTCATCTGCACCTGCCCCTGCTGGAGAAGATACTTCGACCGGTGCTGGTGTACCTGTGCCTGATCTTCTTTCTGAGGATATTTGGGAAACGGGAGCTGGCGCAGCTGAACCCCTTCGACCTGGTGGTGCTGCTGAGCCTCTCGAATACGGTGCAGAACGCGATCATCGGCGACGACAACTCGGTGACGGGAGGGGTGATCGGCGCGCTTTCGCTGCTGGCGATCAACTGGATGCTGATGCGGTTTCTGTACAACTTCCCCAAGATCAACCAGGCGATCGAGGGGACCGAGACGATCCTGGTCCGGCATGGCGTGATCGACAGGCAGGCGATGAAGAAGGAGGCGCTGACCGAGCTGGAGCTGCTGACTGTGCTGCACAAGCAGGGGCTCGACTCGTTTTCGCAGGTGGAGCGATGTGTCCTGGAGCCCAATGGCACGTTTTACGTGGAGGCGATCAAGCCGAGCGATGAGGACAGGCAGAGGACCGATGTGCTGGAGGCGGTGCGGGCGCTGACCATCGAGGTTCGGGAGCTTCGGGCGAAGCTGGCAGCGCAGACGTAGGCGCTGGGCTGAAGGCGTGAGCTCTGGGCTGAGGACGTGGAGGGGCGGGCTTAGGAGGTGGGTTTAATGCCCGGAAGCTTTGCGAATGGCGGCGCGGAAGCGATCCGGCGGCTCTGGAAGCAGGGAGTCGTTGACCGCCGCGCGGTAGCCGCCGGTGTAGATGGAGTACATGACCGCGAGGGCGCAGCCTACGCCAAAGGCAAAGCCGAGAAAGAAGCCGATGACGGCGGACCAGGTGAAACCCATGCTGCGGTCAAGTTTACCCGGATGCCAGTATCAATTTTATCGGGGCGGGACAGGGCGGGACGGTCAGCGGCTGGCTGGGGGAGCGGGAGCCGCTGCTGCGGCAGCTGGTGTAGCGAAGATCTTGAGGGCGTTCTGCACGGTGTAGCGGAGGCCCCAGCCGGCGGGAAGAATGACGACGAGCCAGGCCGCGGCGATCAGCAGGGGTGAGGTGGATGTGACGGTGTCCGTTCGCTGCGGCATGGAAGTATCCTCTTCGAAGCAATCTGGATGGAGCGGGGAGCGGTGCAGTCCTAGTGTGCTGCGCTGACGGGCTCGAGATGCTCTGAGCCCTTGAGCCAGTATCGTTCGCTGACGGGACGCACGAGCAGGTTGGCGATGAAGCCGACGACCAGAAGGCCGCACATGATGTGGAGGATGAGCGGATAGGCCTCCTCCTTGGGCATCTTGTTAGCGACGTAGTGGTCGAGGATGCCGTTGACGATGAGCGGACCGACGATGCCGGCGGTTGACCAGGCGGTGAGCAGGCGGCCATGGATGGCGGAGACGTTGAAGCCGCCGAAGAGATCCTTGAGGTAGGCCGGGATGGTGGCGAAGCCGCCGCCGTACATGGAGATGATGATGGCGGCGACGGTGACGAAGAGTGGGACCGAGTTGAGGTGAGCGGCCCGCGTGAGGGGAAGGAAGAAGAAGAGGGATGCGCCGAGGACGAAGAAGATGGCGTAGGTGAGTTTGCGGCCGATGAAGTCCGAGGTGGAGGCCCAGAAGAAGCGGCCGGCCATGTTGAGCAGGCTCAGAAGGCCGACGAAGCCGACGGCGGCGACGGCCCCGACATGGCCTTTGAAGAAGTCCTGGATCATGGGCGCGGCCTGCTCGAGGATGCCGATGCCGGCGGTGACGTTGGTGAAGAGGACGATCCAGAGCAGCCAGAACTGCGGGGTCTTCCAGGCTTCGGAGACGGCAACGTTGTGGGTGGAGATGAGCGCGGACTGTTTGGTCGCGGGAGTCCAGCCTCGCGGCTTCCAGCCCTCCGCGGGAACGCGAATGGTGAAGACGCCAAACATCATGAAGGCGAAGTAGAGCGCTCCCATGACCATCATGGTGTCGGGGATGGATGCCTGGGCGTGGGCTTTGAAGTAGGCCATGAGCTGACTGGCGAGCGGACCGCCGATCATGGCGCCACCGCCGAAGCCCATGATGGCGAGACCGGTGGCGAGACCGGGGCGATCCGGGAACCACTTGATCAGGGTGGAGACGGGGGAGATGTATCCGAGGCCGAGGCCGATGCCGCCGAGGACCCCGTAGCCGAGATAGATGAGCGCGAGCTGGTGGGTGCTGACGCCGAGGGAGGCGACGAAGAAGCCCGCGCCGAAGCAGAGCGCGGCGTAGAACATGGCCCGGCGTGGGCCGGCCTTTTCGAGCCAGGCGCCAAAGAGCGCGGCGGAGATGCCGAGGAAGGCGATGGCGATCGAGAAGATGTAGCCGATCTCTTTGAGGTTCCAGGCGCTGCCGTCGGCGGCGTGGAGGGCCAGGAGGGGGTTTTTGAAGACGGAAAATGCATAGACCTGGCCGATGGAGAGGTGAATGGCCAGAGCGGCGGGAGGGACGAGCCAGCGGCTGTATCCGGCGGGTGCGATGGAATGATCGCGATCGAGAAAGCTGAGTGCCATTGGTGCTCCTAGGGAACCCGAAGGAAAGGCCCGCTGCGAACCGATCTCTGCGAACGTATGGTTCCAAGTCCAGATCGTCGTCGACCTATGCAGTGATTGCTTTCTGGTAGATAGCTTGCGGAGAGGTTGCGGTTGCCGCAAGCGTTTGCGTAGCGTAGGTTTTCTTTGAGCGCGACGTGCGTTGGATCAAGCTTCCGGAGGGTGATGTTGGAACAGAATGAGAATCTGAGCTCAAGTCTGCAGGAGAGTCGCATGTTTCCGCCGCCGGCGGAGTTTGCCGCGAAGGCGCACGTGAAGAGCCCCGAAGCGTACGAGCGGATGTATCGCAGGAGCGTCGAGGAGCCCGAGGCCTTCTGGGCGGAGGCGGCCGGGGAGTTGGACTGGTTTGCGCCGTGGGATAACGTGCTGGAGGGGACGGCGGCGGATGCGAGGTGGTTTACGGGTGGCAAGCTGAATCTCTGTCACAACTGTGTGGACCGCCACGCGCTGGGCGGGGGGCGGGACAAGGTGGCCCTGCTTTGGGAGGGAGAGCCGGGGGAGGTGCGACGGGTCACGTATGGGGAGTTGCACGTCGAGGTCCAGCGGTTTGCGAATGCACTGAAGCGGCTGGGGGTGAGGCGCGGAGATCGTGTGGCGGTGTACATGGGGATGTGCCCGGAGCTGGCGATCGCGCTGCTGGCCTGCGCGCGGATCGGCGCGGTGCACTCGGTGATCTTCGGGGGGTTTGCGGCGCATGCGCTGGTGGACCGGATCAACGATGCCGGGTGTGTCGCGGTGGTGACCCAGGACACGAGCTACCGGCGCGGCGGAGAGGTGAAGCTGAAGGTGATTGTGGATGAGGCGCTGGAGAAGTGCCTGACGGTGAAGAGCGTTGTGGTGTACCGGAGGTCGGGGACAGAGGTGGCGATGAAGGCGGGCCGCGACGTGTGGTGGAGCGACTCGGTGGAGGGGGTGGAGGCGGAGTGCGCGCCGGAGTGGATGGATGCGGAGGATCCGCTGTACCTGCTGTATACCTCGGGGACCACGGGGAAGCCGAAGGGGCTGGTGCATACGACGGGCGGCTACTCGGTTCAGACCTACTTGACGAGCAAGTACATCTTCGATCTGCGCGAGGACGACGTGTTCTGGTGCACGGCGGATATTGGGTGGGTGACGGGGCACAGCTATGTCGTGTATGGGCCTCTGCAGAATGGCGTGACGGTGGTGATGTACGAGGGGGCGCCGAACTGGCCGGAGCCCGACCGGTTCTGGAAGATCATCGACGCGCATCAGGTGTCGGTGTTTTATACGGCTCCGACGGCGATACGGGCGTTCATCAAATGGGGTGACGCATGGGTGCGGAAGTATTCGCTTGCGTCGCTGCGGCTGCTGGGGACGGTGGGCGAGCCGATCAATCCGGAGAGCTGGATGTGGTACCGGAGGGAGATCGGGAAGGATCGCTGCCCGATCGTGGATACGTGGTGGCAGACGGAGACGGGAGCGATCATGATTGCGCCGATGCCGGGGGCGGTGGCGACCAAGCCTGGATCGGCGACGCGGCCGTTCTTTGGGATTGTGCCGGAGGTGGTGACGAAGCAGGGTGAGCCGGTGCCGGCGGGACATGGAGGTCTGCTGGTGATCCGGAAGCCGTGGCCATCGATGGCGCGGACGATCTATGGCGACGATGCGCGATATCGGGAGACCTACTGGAGCGAGGTGCCGGGGAGCTACTTTACGGGAGACGGGGCGCGGGAGGATGCGGACGGGTATTTCTGGCTGATGGGCCGGGTCGACGACGTGATCAACGTGAGCGGACATCGTCTGGGAACGATGGAGGTGGAGTCGGCGCTGGTCGCGCACCCGAAGGTGGCGGAGGCTGCCGTTGTCGGTCGACCGGATGAGATGAAGGGGCAGGCGATCGCGGCGTTTGTGACGCTTGAGGGCGGACATGCGGCCAGCGAGGAGCTGCGCCAGGAGCTGCGGCAGTGGGTGGCCAAGGAGATCGGGGCGCTGGCCCGGCCGGACGACATTCGATTTGCGGATGGCCTGCCGAAGACGCGTTCGGGAAAGATTATGCGGCGCCTGCTGCGAGAGCTGGCTGCGACGGGCGAGGTGAAGGGAGATACGACGACGCTGGAGGACTTCGGGGTGATCGCGAAGCTGCGGGGAGACGAGGAGTGAGGTGAATGATGAAGAGAAGGGCAGGGTGAATTGGCGCAGTTTATCTAAGAAAACGGGTCTTCGATTCGCGAAGGATAAAGAGGGGGCGCGGCTGGCTGGGGTTGGCTTTGCGGTAGAGAAGCGGGTTCCTCGGCTTCGCTCGGAATGAGAGCAGGAAGGCGGGGGAGGGTTACCGGAGCTTGACGCTGGGCCTGGTGGGCAACGTGAGGTGGAAGGTGGTGCCGTTCCGGGGTTCGCTGGTGGCCCAGATGCGGCCGCCGTGCTGGGTGACGATGCTGCGGCAGATGGCGAGACCGAGACCGGTGCCGCCCATGGCGCGGGAGTCGGAGGCGTCGACCTGCTGGAAGCGTTCGAAGATGTGTTCGAGCTTGTCGACGGGGATGCCGCGGCCCTGATCCTTGACTTCGATGAGAGCCTCGTGGTCGTCGAGGTTCTTTGCGACGAGCTCGATGTCGCTGCCCGCGGGCGAGAATTTGATGGCATTCGAGATGAGGTTGGTCAGGGTCTGGAGGATGCGGTCCGGGTCGGCCCAGACGAGCACATCGTTTGCAGAGGTAGAGATGCGAATCTCGGCCTTGGCGGCGGCTGCCTGCTGGAGGCCGGCGGCGCGCGTGAGGAGATCTTCGGCGCTGCACATGGTGAGCTGCAGCTCGGATTTGCCGCTTGAGATGCGTTCCAAATCGAGGATGTCGTTGACGAGGCGGACGAGGCGATCGGTATTGCCGAGCGCGATCTCGAGCATCTGGTGCATCTTTTCGGGGCGGGCACGGAGGGCGCCGCCGGTGACCAGGCCGAGAGCCGCGCGGAGCGAGGTGAGCGGGGTCCGAAGCTCATGCGAGACGGTGGAGATGAACTCGTCCTTCATGCGATCAAGCGCCCGGCGCTCGGTGGTGTCAGTGAAGGCGACGACGACCCCGATGGGTTTGCCGCCTTCGGCGTTGCCGTCGGAGGAGGCTTCGATCTGGGGCCGAGCGACGTATTCGACCGGAAAGCTGGTGCCGTCCTTGCGCCAGAAGATCTCATCGCTGACCCGGACGGAGCTCCGGTTGGCGAGGGTGTTCTCGATGGGGCAATCGCCCGCTGGATAGGGGGAGCCGTCGGTGCGGGTGTGATGGATGAGCTGGTGCATTCCCTTATCGAGAACCTCACCCCGCTTGTAGCCGAGCATCTGCAAAGCGGCGGAGTTCACGACGGTGATGCGGCCGTCGAGGTCCGTGCCGAAGATTCCATCGCCCACGGACTCGAGGATGGAGTCGGATTGGCGGGTGAGGGTGCGGAGCTGGCCTTCGGCTCGAACCTGTTCGCTGATATCGACGCCGAAGCCGAGGACGTACTTGTCACGACCGGGGATGTCGATGAGTTTGTTGCGATACGCGATGACGCGAACGTTTCCGTTCGTGTGACAGAGGTGAAGGAGGCCCTGCGCTTCGCCAGCGGAGGTGATGTGCTCGAGGTAACGCTTGAACGATCTCTTGTGGTCTTTGGGGACGAAGTCGGTGAGGGGCCGGCCGATCATCTCGTCGACGGTCCTGCCGATGCTTTCGGCGCTGTGGGTGTTGACGGAGAGGAGGGCGCCGTTGAGGTCGTGCATGCAGACCATGCCGAGCGATCCCTCGACGATCTGTCGGTAGCGGGCCTCGCTCTCCCGGAGGGTGCCTTCGGCCGCGCGCTGGACGGTGACGTCGATCCCGGTGGCGATGATGAAGGTGACCTGCCCCTGACTATCGGCGAGAGCGGTGGCGGACCAGGCGATGCGGCGAAGGGAGCCGTCGCGGTTGAGCCAATGATTTTCGAAGCTGGCCGGGAAGCCACCGGCACGGATCTGCTCGAAGGTATCCATGGCCTCGGTCATGTCTTGTTCGGGGATGAGCTTGTCCCAGGCATAACGACCGACGAGGATGTTGAAGGAGTATCCGGAGGCGATCTCGCAGGCGCGGTTGAAGCGGACGATCCGACCGGCGGTATCGAAGACCACGACGAGGGCGCCGACGGTATCGAGGACAGCGGAGACGAAGTTTCGTTCGACGGTGAGGGCGGTCTCGACCCGCTGACGGGCGCGGGCGGAGCGATCGATCTGGCGGACGCGGCCGTTGAGCTCCAGGCGATTGATGACCAGGCGGCTGAGGACGGTGAGCGCGTCGGACTCCTGGATGGTGAGCCGGCGGGGGTGGGTATCGAGCACGAACAGGGCGCCGATGCTGATGCCGCCGGGCGTGGTGAGGGGAGCGCCGGCGTAGAAGCGCATGTCGCGGCCCCCGACCTGAATGCCATTGGGGGAGAAGTCGGGGTCCTGGCGGGCGTCGGTGAGTTCGTACAGGGTGTCGCCGAGGATGGTGGTCTCACAGGGGGTGCTGCCAAGCGAGAGATCGGAGACGTGGATGCCGCAACGGGATTTGAGCCAGATGCGGTCCTGACCGATAAGCGAGATGGCGGCGACAGGAGTGCCGCACAGCTGTGCGGCGAGCCGCGTGATGTCGTCAAGGACGGGATCGGACGTTGGATTGAGGACCTCATATTGATTGAGGGCTTCGATCCGGAGAGCTTCGTCTTTGACCAGGAGGGCATTCATCGGCTTCCTAAGCTTAGGGGTCGAGGGTCTCGGCTTGCACTGCTACTTTTGGGGTACTGGGTCAAGCGTCAAGGTTTAGGCAGCGCACAGCACTCCCCCGCACCGGCCGGTTCGTCGGCGCTGGCGTCCATGGCAACCTTCCAGTCGCCGTTCGGCTGTCGCTTCCAGACGGTCATGTAACGACCGGCTTTGGTGATTGGCTGGCCAGCTCTGTCGGTGGAATGCCCTTCGTAGTGGCCCCAGGTGAAGCCCATGTCGTTGGAAGGCCCCATCTGCGCACCTTGCGGGATCCAGGTGAGCTGGTACTGCTTGGGATCCCATTGGGCCTGAGCGGCGATAGCGGTGCGGCCGACGACGGGAGGAAGCCCGTTGTTGAGGGTGACGGCGTCCTCGGCGAACCACTTCACGAAGGCTTTCCCACCACCGGCTGCGACGTCTTGGGCGAAGCGGCCTTCGAGCTCAAGCAGGGTGAGGACGCCGGGCGAGAGGGTGGGCTGGGTCACAGGATTGTTGTTGCCGTTCGATTTGCCGAAGGGCTCGATGGTGTACTTCGGCGAGGTGGGGGGTGTCTGGGGCGTCTGCGCGAAGAGCGGGGTGAGAGACAACGGGAGCAGGACGGCGATCCACCGGGAACGGCGTTGAGAACTCATGACAGGTATCGACATCGGGAGACACTCACAGGAATTGGGATGGGCAAGATGGGGAATGGCGGATTGCTTGCGGGCTCGCCCCAGCGCGAAGCCGCCTGCGTGGTTAGACGCATAGGTGATGCTGGGCTGATCGACTCTGCGAAGAGCCGCAGCCCTGTGAGTTCGATCGAGACGGGGTCTCTGGTCCCGGGTGTCCTCGTTGCCAGCTTGGATGGCGTTAGCGAACGGAGCTGAGTGGACGCAAGTGGTGCTGGGAGGGGACGAGAGATCGGGTTACAAGGTGAGGTGGATGCCATCTGAGCGCAGAAGTTGCCCATTTACTCGCAAAGTGTTGCAAGTTGCCCTAAACCGAAAGTTCCGCGCGCCCAAATTGGGACATATTGATCTGTGGCTCTATCACAAGTTCGAGAATTCGGCCCGCGCGAATCAGTTTTGGTGATCCAAATGCACATATGGAGCGAATCGCACCACTCATGAATTCTGGGGATCGTTGCTTTCTGCGTGTGGCGAAATTATGCACGTCAGGAGTTTCACAATGTTCAAGAAGCTTTCCCTTTGTCGTGTGGTTCTGTCAGGAGTTGTTTCGCTGCTGGCAAGCTCGACGGCCAACGCCTCAACAATCACCTTTACCTCCAGCGGCATGGGCAGTGATGGAGCGCTGGCCGCAAACGCTGTATTTACGACCAGTGCGGGGCAACTCCAGGTCACGCTGAGCAACACTCTGAGTGCGAGCGTGATTCGCAGCGCCGGTCAAGCCTTGAGTGATATTTCGTTCACGCTAAGCAATGCGCCGGGTACGCTTGGGACGACCAGCGCTTCCGGTCAGCTGGGCAATGTCAGTTCCACCGGTGTGGTGACCTATGTCTCCGGATCGCCAACCCGGTTTCTTGGAGCCGGCGGGCAAGGCGGCTTCGGCATCTCTGGGAACACGGTTACTTTGGAAGCGATCGGCGGCGGGCAGCCTACCCAGATGATCGCTCCGTCCATTGCCAACGGCGGAACTTTCACCAACGTGAACCAGGGATTTCAGAACTTCGACCCCTTTGTGATTGGCCCTGCTACGTTTAATCTGGCGCTATCGGGTGTGACCGAGAACACGACGGTAACGGCTGCGACGTTTTCGTTCGGGACGGGACCGGATACGTTTCTTCCTGGAACTCCCGGCACCACTCCTCCTCCCAGCCCGGTTCCAGAGCCGTCTTCGCTGCTGCTGATGGGGTCGGGATTGGTCGCTGCGGGAGGCGCGATTCGGCAGAGAATGAGCCGCGCATAACTCCTCCGGGTCCATGCTGCCAGCTTTATCTCCGAACCATGCTCGTGGTTTGACCTAAGTTCGGGTCCTCCGCGGCAAGCTCGGGGAACGACCGCGGGCCGCTGCCTCGGTAGGAGTGTAGCCGGCCGCCGGTTTCGAGCGATCAGAGCGATCCCGGGAAAGAGATCAGTTGCGCCGTTCGGCACTTGGCCGAACGGCTTTTTTTTGGCTTGAAGGGGGAATTGGGCGGGGCTGGCCGAGTTCGCCGAAAGAGACGCGGGATGGCTGGTATGCTCTCGCCTGAGCGTGGACATGACAAGGCTGGAGCGGAACGGGATGGCGGTGATGGGAGTCGTGGCGGCATTTTTGCTGGCCGGGGCTCTGTTGCCCGTGGTGTTGCGAAGCCCGGGGGGGCTGACTGCGGCGGAGGCTCTGCGGTGGACGGGGATTGCCGCGCTGGGGGCCTGGTGTGGGATGCGGCGGAGGCTGACGCCATGGATCTTCTTCGCGATGGTGGCGGGGGCGGAGCTGGGGTTTGATGCGCCGCGGTTTGCGGTGGAGCTGCGGGTGTTCAGCGATGTGTTTCTGCGGCTGATCAAGACCATCGTGGCACCGCTGATTCTGGCGACGCTGGTGACGGGGATCGCGGGACACGGGGATCTGAAGGGCGTCGGGCGCATGGGGGTGAAGGCGCTGGTGTACTTCGAGGTGGTGACGACTCTGGCGCTGGTGATTGGGCTGGTGGCGGCGAATTTGACTAGGGCGGGCGTGGGGCTGGCGATGGGGGCGCCGGCGGGCAGTGCCGCAGGAACCCAGGTCTCAGAGGCGAGACCTGGGGCACCCGGCGTGGTGGCTGCGCAGGCACCTGCGCCGACCAAGTGGGATGAGTTTCTGCTGCATGTGTTTCCGGAGAACATTGCGAAGTCGATTGCGGAGGGGCAGATCCTGCAGGTGGCGATGTTTGCGGTGTTCTTCGGGATTGCGCTGGCGACGGTTCCAGAGGCGAAGCGTGCACCGGTGCTGCGGCTGACCGAGAGCCTGAGCGAGGTGATGTTCAAGTTCACCAATGTGGTGATGTACTTCGCGCCGGTGGGGGTTGGCGCGGCGATGGCGTTTACGGTGGGGCACATGGGCCTGGGAGTGCTGGTGAATCTGGGCAAGCTGCTGCTGACGCTTTATGGTGCGCTGCTGGCGTTTGGGCTATTGGTCCTGCTGCCGGCGGCGTTGCTGTTTCGGGTGCCGGTGCGGCGGTTTCTGAAGGCGGTGGCGGAGCCGGCGACGATTGCGTTTGCGACCTCGACGAGCGAGGCGGCGCTGCCGCGGGCGATGGAGGCGATGGAGGCACTGGGTGTTCCGCGGCGGGTGGTGAGCTTTGTGATTCCGGCGGGGTACAGCTTCAACCTGGATGGGTCGACGCTGTACCTGGCGGTGGCGTCGATTTTTGTGGCGCAGGCGGCGGGGGTGCATCTGTCAATCGGCGAGCAGCTGCTGATGATGGGGACGCTGGTGCTGACGAGCAAGGGCGTGGCGGGGGTTCCGCGGGCGACGCTGATGGTTCTGCTGGCGACTGCGGCTACGTTTCGGCTGCCGGTGGAGCCGATCTTCGTGATTCTAGGGATAGATGCGCTGATGGATATGGCGCGGACGATGGTGAACGTGGTGGGAAACTGCCTGGCGAGTGTGGTGGTTGCGCGGTGGGAGGGGGTGTTTGAGACGGAGGGTGTGGATGCGGTGGTGTTGGAGGGAGTAGGGCGGTGAGCTGAAGGAGAGCTGGTGTGACAGGCTGGCGTGTTCTGTCATAATGGAGCAGAGGTGTCAAGCATGCATACATCGGTCAGAATGAGCGAGAACGGGAGGGTGTTAATCCCGGCGGAGATCCGCAAGCAGCTGGGCCTGGTGGCCGGGGAGCCGATCACGCTGACGGTTGAGGGGCAGGAGCTTCGGTTGATGACACGGCGGGCCCGGCTTCGAGCGGCGCAGGCGAGCGCAGCTCGTTATCTGAAGCCGGGTGTGCGAATCGAGGACGAATGGATTGCAGAACGTCGCGAAGAGGCACGTCGGGAGTTGGCGGATGAATAGGGTCGTTGTCGACTCCTCGATCCTCCTTGCCTTTATCCGAGAAGAGCCTAGTGCTGAGGAGTTCCTAGCGTCCGACACCCAGGCGGTTGTGAGTGCAATCAATTTGGCAGAGGTTCATTCCAAGCTGATCTCCCAAGGTGCGAGTGAGGAACAGGGTTGGCACGAGGCAACGAGCCTTGCCGATGAGATCGTTCCATTTCTCGAAGAGCACGCGAGGATGACGGGATCGTTGATCAGTCAGACGAAGAAGCACGGTTTGTCTCTGGGCGACCGTGCGTGTCTGGCGCTGGGGATCATGTTGCGTTTGCCGGTGTATACGACGGACCGTGCCTGGAAGGACGTGCGGCTTGGGGTCGATGTTTACCTCGTTCGGTGAGCCGTCGAGGGTGCCGCAGTGGGCAGAAAGGCGGCGACTCAGGAGGTTACCGGGTAAGGCTTAGGTTCAGCGGTTGAGGTGGGTGCTGAAGAAGTCTGCCATGTACCCGTAGGCCTCGTGGGACTCGGGGAGGTTGACGTCGTTCCAGAAGGCGTGGGTGAGGGCTTCGAAGACGATGAGGCGGGCGTCGCCGTTTGCGCGGAGGAAGGCGCGGTGGAGGAGGGTGGTTCCGCTTAGGAGGAGGTCGCGGCCGCTGGTGAGGAAGAGGGTTGGAGGCAGACCGTGGAGATCGGCGTAGAGGGGTGAGAGGACGGGGTCGCGGGGGTCGGTCGAGCCGGTGTACTCGGAGTCGTGGGGCCTGGTGTCGGGTGGGTCGAGGTGTCCGGAGAGGCCGTTGAGGGCGTAGATGGCCTGGGAGTCGCCGGCGAGCGAGAAGTCGCCGAGGCCGGAGAAGATGCCGAGGGCGGCGGGTTGGGGGAGGTCCAGCTGCTTGAGACGGACGGCGACTTCGGCGGTGAGGATGGCACCGGCGGAGGTGCCGTAGATCGCGATGTGTGCGGGCTTGTAGGTCTTGAGGAGCTCGCGGTAGACGGCGATGGCGTCGTCGAGGGCGGCGGGGAAGGGATGCTCGGGGGCGAGGCGGTAGAGCACGGCGACGACGCGGGTATGGGTGAGGTTGGCGATGGGGATGGACTCGGTGAGGGAACCGGAGTCGGAGTTGAAGCCACCGCCGTGGAGGTTGATCAGCACGTTGCCGGGGTGGAGCGGTGTGGGGTCGAGGGGAGTGATGTCGCGGACGGGGATGCCGGCTATCGTGCGGGATTCGATGTGCACGGGAAAGGCGGCGAGCGAGGCCTCCCCGGCGCGGGTCTGCCAGGCGTCGGTGCCGGTGCGACGCTGGGCGAGGGTCTCGTGGGTTGCGGCGTCGGAGGCGGGCCGGGCGAGGCCGGCCTGGGCTTGCGGGCTGATGGTTTTGGGGACGGGGACGACGCGGGTGATGTGGGCGGTTCCGCCGGCGTCGATGTGGCTCGAGTTGGTCTGGATCGAGCTGGTCGGGGGGGCTGTGGGCTGTTGCGCAAGGGCCATGGGAATTGAGATGGCGGCGAGGGCGAAGGTACGGGTGAGGTGTTGTGACATGCGGGGCTCCTTCGGGGCTGGGCGCAGCTACAGTTCATGTACTCCACGGCGTGTCTCTAAGAACAAGCAACCGAAAATACAGGGGTCTCTCCACTTCGCTGCGCTCCGGTCGAGATGACGGCGGCGTAAGGCAAGGACAAAAGGCAACAGGCGAAGTACAAGCAAAAAAGCCGAAGGAAGGAGGGCAAAGCAAAAGGCCAAAGCAAAGGACCAAAGCAAAGGACCAAAGCAAAGCAACAGTAAGGCAGGCAGATTGGGGCGTTCCCGTTAGGCTTCGTGTCGGCAAAGTAATGGCGGAAGACAGGTTGGGTTGAGATGACGGCACGGGGTCTGGTACAGCTGCCGTGACGTTGGTCCGGTGAGGTTGATCTAGGGGCTGGGGGTGAGCATGTGGATGGAGTCGAGCCAGGCGGCGGCGAGGGCGGGCCAGTGGGTGACGGGGAGGGCGGTGGGGCGGAGGCCGTAGCCATGGCCGCCTTTGGCGAAGATGTGGAGCTCGGCCGGGACCTTGGCCTGCTTGAGGGCGTTGAAGTAGACGACGACATTTTCGACGTGGACCGGGTCGTCCTCGGCCTGGAGGAGAAAGGTGGGCGGGGTGGAGGCCGACGGTTTGAGGGCGGGATCGAGGGTGTCGAGGGCGGGGGTGTTGGCGAGGTAGCCGGGGTAGAGGATGAGCGCGAAGTTGGGGGTGGGGTCGATGGCTGAGTCGACCTGCGAGATGGCGGGTGCGCCTGGCCTGGTGTAGGTGGGGTTGGTGGAGAGCGCGACGGCGAGGTGGGCGCCGGCGGAGAAGCCGAGGACGCCAATGCGGTTGGGGTCGACGTGCCACTCGGCTGCGTGGGCGCGGGTGAGGCGCATGGCTTGCTGGGCGTCTTCGAGGTCTTCGATGTTGGCGGGGAAGTGGCCCTCTTCGGGAACGCGGTACTTGACGAGAACGGCGGTGACGCCGATGGAGTTGAGCCAGGCGCAGACCTCCGTGCCCTCGAGATCGTAGGCGAGGATGGAGTAGCCGCCGCCGGGGAAGACGATCACTGCGGCTCCGTTGGGGGTTTTGGTCGCGGGGTAGAGGGTGAGGCTGGGATTTGTGATGTTGGTGAGACGGGCGACGCGACGGCCGCCGGTGAGGGCTTCGGTTGGTTTGGTGGTGTCGACCTCGGCCTGAGTGACGTGCGCGGGCTCAGGCGGGCCGCCGGGCCAGAGCGGCAGGGTCGGCTGTTGAGCAAGGGCGAGGGGGCTGAGAAGGAGAGCGGCAAGGAGAGGGGCGCAGCGCATGCGGATGATGGTAGCGGAAGACTCGGGCATCCGACCGATGGAGGACGGAATCGGATTGCGATGATTTCCCCCTTGCTAGAATGATTGGCTGTGGCTTGATGTCTCTTCGGCCAGCCAGGTTGAGCATGGAAGAGTATCTGAACAGGATTCAGTCGCCGGGAGATGTGAAGCGGCTTGGGATGGTGGAGCTCGAGCGGCTGGCCGAAGAGATTCGGGCGCGGCTGATCCGCAGCGTGGCCAAAACGGGTGGGCACATTGGGCCGAACCTGGGCGTGGTCGAGCTGACGATTGCGATGCATTACGTGTTCGACACGCCGGCCGATCACTTCGTCTTCGACGTAAGCCACCAGGCGTATGTGCACAAGCTGCTCACGGGCCGGGAGAACCGGTTCCACACGATCCGGCAGGCTGAGGGCCTGAACGGCTTTATGCTGCGGACGGAGAGCGAACATGACAGCTATGGAGCGGGGCATGCCGGGACGGCTCTGAGCGCGGCGCTGGGGATGGCGGTGGCGCGGGACATGTCGGGCGGCAAGGAGCATGTGGTCGCGCTGGCGGGGGATGCGGCGTTTACGAACGGCATCAGCTTTGAGGCGTTGAACAACATCGCGGCGCAGACGAAGCGGCTGATTATCGTGCTGAACGACAATGAGTGGTCGATCGACAAGAACGTGGGGGCGATCGCGGAGTACTTCCATAAGATCGTGACGAACTCGACCTATAACAGCCTGCATGACAAGGCCGCGGACCTGGTGGAGATGATTGGAGGAAAGGCGGCGCGGCATGTGGCGCGCAAGGCGGAGGAGGCGGCGAAGGGGATCGTTGGGCGCGGCATGATCTTCGAGGAGTTCGGGCTGAGCTACTTTGGGCCGATCGACGGGCACAATATGCCGCTGCTGATCGACACGTTCAAGTTTCTGAAGGAACAGAACCGGCCGGTGGTGCTGCATGCGATTACGCAGAAGGGCCGCGGGTTCGAGCCGGCGCTGGCAGGACAGAAGAAGTTTCACGGGCTGGGACCGTACGATCCGGAGACGGGGGAGACGAAGGCGGCGGGACAGAAGACGTATTCCGAGGTGTTTGCCGAGACGCTGGTGAAGCTGGCCGATGGCAACGACAAGGTGGTCGCGATTACGGCGGCGATGCCGAATGGGACGGCGCTCGATCTGTTTCGGCCGAAGCATCCGACGCGGTACTTCGATGTGGGTATCGCGGAGGAGCACGCGATCATTTTCGCGGCGGGGATGGCGACGAAGGGGTACAGGCCGTTTTGCGCGATCTACTCGACGTTTCTGCAGCGGGCGTTCGACCAGATCGTGCATGACGTGTGCCTGCAGAACCTGCCGGTGGTGTTCTGCATGGATCGCGGCGGCCTGAGCGGGGATGACGGACCGACGCATCATGGGCTGTTCGACATCAGCTACCTGCGCGGTGTGCCGAACCTGATCCACATGGTTCCGAAGGACGAGGACGAGCTCGCCGACATGATGTACACGGCGATGCTGCATGAGGGGCCGGCGGCGGTGCGGTACCCGCGCGGGATTGGGCCGGGGGCGACGGTGAAGGAGGCTCCGGTCAGGCTTGAGATCGGCAAGGCGGAGGTGGTGCGGGAGTCTCAGAGCGGCGACAGCAACAACGAAGACAACGGCTGCGATGTGGCGATCTGGGGGTTGGGGGCGATGCTTCCGGAGGCGATGCGGCTGGCTGAGATGCTGGAGGCGGAGGGGCTGCACGCGGCGGTGATCAATCCGCGGTTCGCGAAGCCGATCGACCATGAGTGTGTGGGGAGGTATGGGCGGCGGTGCCGGCTATTTGTAACGATGGAAGATCATGTGCTGGCGGGCGGTTTTGGAAGCGCGGTGCTGGAGTGCCTGAACGAGCTGGAGGTAAGTGTGCCGGTGGTGCGGGTGGGATGGCCGGATGAGTTTATCGAGCACGGAAAGGTGGAGGCCCTGCGGGCGAAGTACGGGCTGACGGCGGAGGCGGCGATGGAGCGGGTGCGGCCTTATGTGGCGAAGATGATGGAGGAGCGGCTGGCGCGGGTGTAGGCGTGGCGCGCGGCTGAGAGTTACCGGCGGGCGGCACTGAGCGGGAGCAGCTCAACGGTGCGGCGATGGCGGTAACGGAACGTGCTCTTGAGCTGACGATGAACCAGGATGAGGTTGCCGAGATCGCCGAGCGGACCGAGTGGGAGCTCGTAGTCGACGTGATCGGTGAGAAGGGTTCCAGGGGTGGGGGGAGCTCCGGGTTTTAGATCGCGCGACTCTGGCCGGATGTGGTGGCAGTGCTTCCAGTACTTAAACGGACCGCGAAGTTGCGTGTCGCAGAAGTGATCGTTCCAGACGAACTCGCTGATCTCGGCCTCCCAAGGGATGCGTATGGGCGAGAGCGGGAAGGCGCGGAAGGAGAGGGTGAGGCGGGTTCCGGCGCCGGCGGCGATGCCCCGGTGCGGGATGGACGATGGCGGACGGGGCGGGGGCGGAGCGAAGGCGGCCTCTTCGATGCGGGCCTTCTGCCATGCGGGCATGAGGCGCGGGAGGTTTTCGGGGTTGGCAAAGAAGGCGAAGACGAGCTCCGGGGGGAAGGGAAGCCATTGCTCGGCCTGATAGGTATGGCGCATGGACTGTTTATAGCGTGAGTGGAGGCGATGCAGGGTGACGGAAGGGGCGGAAAAGAACAGTCAAGTGCAGAAGCAGGTCCCTACGGGGATGACAACCAAGAAACAGACAACAGCGAAGCGGCGGCTCAAGAAGAAGAGAAGGCGCCCTTTGCGGGGCGCCTTCGATTGGGAGGGATTGGTGATGCGGTGGATGTGCAGTTGGTTTGCGGGTAGTGGAGCGAAGCTTAGTTGGGCATCAGAACGGTGTCGATGACGTGCGCGACGCCGTTGGACTGATAGACGTTCGCGGTGGTGACGGTGGACGTGCCGCCCTTCTCGTCGGTGAGGACGAGCTTGCTACCGTCCATCTTGGCGGTCAAGGCGCCGCCCTGAACCGTCTTGAGGGTGGCGGTGCCGTGCCCCTTCTTGATGGCCTTGGCGATGGCTTTAGAGTCCATCTTGCCGGAGACGACGTGGTAGGTGAGGATCTTGGTGAGCTGATCCTTGTTCTCAGGCTTGACGAGGGTGTCGACGGTGCCGGCGGGAAGCTTGTTGAAGGCGTCGTTGTCCGGGGCAAATACGGTGAAGGGGCCGGGACCGGAGAGCGTGTCGACGAGACCGGCAGCCTTGACCGCGGCCACGAGGGTCGAGAGATTGGGGGCCATGGAGGCGTTCTGAACGACGTTCTTGGTCGGATACATCGGGGCTCCGCCAACGTCGGGATCCTTCATCTGGGCGGTGGCGCTAAGGGTGGTGAGGGCAAGGGCCGCTGCGGCCATTGTTGCGAGCAAAGTTTTTTCATTTTGGTTTCCTTTCGGGGTGCTTCTCAAGCGGTTCAAAAATCTGTTTCCCTACGCAGGGGACTCACTAGCATTTACGCCCCCTTGCAATAAGTGGATTGGAACAAATTCTTTGCGATACGAAGCCAGGTATCGGGTGAGCGGTGTGCGGGACGGGCTGGAGTGGCGCCGGTCGATTCTCTACGGGGGAAGGAGAGGCGGGCGAGGTATGGGAAGGCGGGCAGCGTTGACTTTTAGTTGCGGGAGCCGTCAACTGGAGACCTGCAGGCGTACCGGGGCGAAGGTTGAGGGGGCGGAGATGCCGGCGACAGCGCGTGAGGGGAGCGAAAGGAAGATCGTGCACGATAACGGGCTCGTGCTGATCGGCCTGTTCAAACTGATCAAGGCGGTGTTTTTTTTCTGCGTCGGTATTGGCGTGATACACCTGCTGCACAAGGACCTGAGTGATGAGGTGATGCGTCTGGCCACGGCGCTGCGCTTCGATCCAGAGAGTCGTATTGTTTCGTTGCTGATGGACAAAGTGGATCTGATCGATGCACACCGGCTGCGCGAGATAGGGTTCGCCACGTTCGCTTACTCCGCACTGGCCCTGACGGAAGGTGTCGGCCTGCTGCGGGAGAAGGTCTGGGCGGAGTACCTCACGGTGGTGCTGACGATCTCGTTTCTGCCATGGGAGCTATATGAGTTGGCGCGACACCCGAACTGGTTTCGCCTGGGGCTGCTGGTGATCAACCTGGGTGTGCTCTGGTACCTGATCTGGCTGTTGAAGCGGAAGCGGATGCTGGGAGTGGAAGGCGCCGAGATGCGGCAGGCAAGAGGCTAACCTGCTGCGCCTGGACCCGCCGGGTTCTGCCTCTGCGGGATGTGCCTTTGCCACGCAAGTGGGCACGTCTCCTGTTCTGTTTCATCGCCCTGTAGTGCTTTGATCGGCTGCAACCTGGCTGCTCCTGGTGAGTTTGGCTCGAGGTGAGTTGGGCTCGAGCTTTCGCTTTTGGTTCGCCTACCAGAAGCTTTTGGGGGATGCAAGGGGTCTTGGGATTAGGGACCAAACTTGATAACACTACCTGTAGGGTTGGCTGGAGGAAAGTAGCCCAATGGCAGTGGTGCAAATTTTGCACTGCGGTTTTCACAAGATATCCAGTGGATTTCCATGCTGTGAAGCAATTTAGCTCTTGCTTCTAACTTTGCGTCGCGTCAAGATGTGGATCGAAGTGGTCCAAAAGGGAGTAAAGAGGACCAACGCGAGCAAGATTCAACGAAGTGTATCTCCTGCAGGCAAGATTCGAGGGTAGCGAGGGATGTTCCGGGGCAATCACCCAACGCGTGTGGACGAAAAGGGCAGGCTAAAGCTGCCCGCGGACTACAAACGCAAGGTGGACAAGGAGTATGGCGAGAAGTTTTACATCACGAGCAAGGACGGGAAGCGGGCGGAGATCTGGCCGCTGAAGGAATGGGAGGCGATCGAGGAGAAGCTGGCCGCGATCCCGAACATGAACCCGGTGAAGCAGAGATTTCTGGACGTGACGAACTACTACGGTCAGATGGCGGAGATGGATCCGCAGGGCCGGTTGCTGATTCCGCAGATTCTGCGCGACTCGGCGAAGGTGACGGGCGACGTTGTGGTGCTTGGCATGCAGACTTTTCTCGCGGTTGCGAATCGCGAGGACTTTGAAGCTTCGGTTCCACCGCTGACGGTCGAGGATCAGGCGGCGCTGGCGGACTTGGGGCTGTAGAAAGACTGGGGCCTGTAGGACTGGTCTGTAGAGAGATTTGTAGGGAGTTGGGACGAGCCCCTCAGTGGGGAGCACAGAAGGCGGATTGGGATGCAGAGACCGCAACATGTGCCGGTTCTTTTAGACGAGGTAGTGAAGTTTTTGAATGTGCGGCCTGGCTGCGTAATTGCCGACGCAACAATGGGACTGGGCGGGCACTCCGCGGTGATTGCGCGGTTGCTGGGCGGGAAAGGCAGGCTGATCTGCTTCGACCGCGATCCGGAGGCGATGGAGCTGGGGAAGGCGAGGCTTGCCGAACTGGCGGATGAGCTTGGCGCGGATATGCCGGCGGTTGACTTTGTGGCGAAGGCGTTTTCGGAGGCAGCCGGCGAGATCAAGCCGGGGAGCCTGGATGGCCTGCTTGCCGATTTTGGTGTAAGCAGCCTGCAGTTGGACGAGGCGCACAGAGGATTCAGTTTTCGGGCCGACGGGCCGCTGGATATGCGGATGGATACGCGCAGCGGAGAGACGGCCGAGCAGGTGGTAAACGAGGCTGGCGAGGAGGAACTCGCCAATCTCATTTACGAATTCGGAGAGGAAAGGAGGTCGCGGAGAATCGCCAGAGCCATTGTGAGGGCCCGGCCGATATCCACTACAGCGCATCTGGCGCAGGTGATATCGGCTGCGGCCCACTCAGTGAAAGGCGAGAAGATCCATCCGGCGACACGGTCTTTTCAGGCGATCCGGATTCGAGTGAACGACGAGTTGGGCGAGATTCAAACGCTGCTGAAAAGCGCGGGGTCTCTGCTGAAGCCGGGCGGGCGCGTGGTGATGATCAGCTTTCACTCGCTCGAGGACAGGCTGGTGAAGGATTCGTTCCGGGATGCTGGCCGGGACAAGATTTTGACGATGCTGACGAAGAAGCCGGTGATAGCTGAGGAGCAGGAACAGCTGAGGAACCCGCGGTCGCGAAGCGCGAAGTTGCGGGCGGCAGAAAAAATTTAGATTCACCGTACCTGTGGAATTCACTGCACCCATTTTGGTGCATTGTTAACAGAGATGGAGAGAGATCGGGCTGGGGTTGTCCTACCGTGCTTTCAGGCGAAAGACAACTTTGTACTACCAATCCCATCCTCCTTAGCAACCCCGGCCCGGTTGACTTGAGGATGTGGCGAAGAGTTTTTAAAGTGGTTGTTGAGTTACCGGGCGGGCGGCCTGGGATAGACGGGATGAGGTAAGAACGATGGCAACGGCGGCGATAGCAGGGCAGGGCATGGAGATGATGGGCGCAGGGCAGCGGATGCGGCGCAGCCCGGCACAGACGCTGGTGGAGCATAACCGCAGCATGTTTGAGACGCAGCGGCGGGCGCGACGCGGACCTACTCCTGAGGTTTTCTTTTCCAAGCACATCGACAACAGCCGAATTGTAAAGGCGGACGATCCGGTGCGGCGCAAGGAGATGCGGCAGTTCACGGTGGTGATGAGCGTACTGTTCTGCCTGGTGATGGTGTATGTGTGGCAGCACTTTTCGGCGATCGAGGTGGGGTACCGGGTGGAGGCGCAGAAGACGCAGGTGGAGCAGATGCGCGAGGAGAACAGGCAGCTTCGGCTGAGCGAGGCGCAACTGACGGATCCGCAACGGATCGATGTGATGGCGAAGCAGATGGGTCTCGATGCGCCTCAGCCTGGACAGGTGGTTCGGCCGGATGGGCTGAGCGTGGCGGATCCGGGTGCACCGGTGATGGCGCAGGCTGGAACACCGGCGATGGTGCTGCAGTAAATCTGTAGGAAAACAGGAAAACAGGAAAACAGGAAAACAGGAAAACAGGAAACAGGAAACAGGAAAAAACAGGGAGCAGGTACAGGGGGGTAACACAGGTCCTTCGACTTCGCTCAGGATGATAGTTGTTATCGAGCTAAGGATGTATGAGCTAAGGTTTATCGAGCTAAGGTATTAGAGTTGCGGATTCGTTGGTGGAAGTGAGATGGGGATGAAGCAGGCGCCACGGCAGACGATGACCGCTCCGATACGGAGAGTTCGTTTTGCGTATGTGGCGCTCTTTTTCTGCCTCTGGACGGGGCTGATTGCGCTGCGGCTGACGTGGCTGCAGGTGGTGCGGCACGGGGACTTCGTGCATCGGGCAGCGATGCAGCAGCAGCGGACGTTTGAGGTGGCTCCGCGGCGGGGGGTGCTGTACGACCGAAATCTGCGCGAGCTGGCGATGACGGTGCTGGTGGACAGCGTGTATGCGGTGCCGAGCGAGCTGGGCGAGAACCGCGAGCAGGCGGCGGGGATGCTGGCGAAGCTGGTGCACAACGATCCGCACGACCGGTTTACAACCGAGGCGCAGATGCTGGCGCGCTTCAACGCGTCGAAGAACTTTGCGTGGGTGGGGCGCAAGGTGGATGCGGATACGGCGCAGCGGGTTCGCGAGATGAACCTGAAGGGCGTGTATCTGCAGAAGGAGTTTAAGCGGTTCTATCCGAACAACGAACTCCTGGCGCAGGTGCTGGGGTATGTCGGGACGGATGACGCGGGTCTGGGTGGACTCGAGCGCGAGTTTGATGACGAGATGCACGGAGCTCCGGGGCACATGCTGACGGCGGTGGATGCAAAGCGGCATGTGCTGGGGAGCGACGAACAGCAGCCGATGCCGGGCGAGAACCTGGTGCTGACGGTTGACGCGAACATCCAGTACATGGCGGAGCGTGCGTTGGATGCGCAGATGACGAAGACCAAGGCGCTGCACGGGACGGTGGTGGTGCAGGATCCGCATACGGGACAGATCCTGGCCCTGGCGATTGCGCCGCGGTTCAATCCGAACGATCAGAAGCACATGGATGCGAGTGTTTTGCAGAATCTCGCGGTGAGCGATGTGTATGAGCCGGGGTCGACGTTCAAGCTGGTGACCTACGCGTCGGCGTTGGATGGCGCAGGAGTGCAGCCGACCGATCTGGTGGACTGTCAATTCGGCGCGATGACGATGTATGGCCGGACACTGCATGACGACCATAGCGATCACTTCGGCGTGGTGACGGTGCAGTATGCGCTGGAGCACTCAAGCGATGTGGGTGCGGCGAAGATGGCGCTGAAGCTTGGCTCGGACAAATTTTACAGCTATATGCGGGGCTTCGGCTTCGGGGACCGGTCGGGCATCGAGCTGCCGAGTGAGACGCGCGGCCTGCTGCGGGCGCCGCGGAAGTGGGGATCGACTAGCATCCTGTCGATGGCGATTGGGCAGGAGATCGGCGTGACGCCGGTGCAGCTGGTGACGATGGTGAGTGCGCTTGCGAATGGCGGCGTTTATATGCCGCCGCACGTGCTGCTGGCGAGCGCGGATGCGATGAAGGGCGATCCGCGGTTGAAGCCGGCGGCGTTTCGGCCCTCGAACCAGCTGCCAGCGGTGTTGCCGGATGGAGCGCACCGTGTGATCTCGGAGATGACGTCGGCGAAGATGCGAATGATGATGCAGGGCATAGTAGTGACCGGAACGGGTAAGAACGCTGCGCTGAACGGGTACAGTTCGGCGGGCAAGACGGGGACGGCGCAGAAGATCGATGTGGCGACGCACACGTACTCGCACACCAAGCTGGTGGCGAGCTTTGCGGGGTTTGCGCCGGTGAGTAATCCGGCGATTGCAATTGCGGTGGTGATCGATACGCCACAGGGCACCGAGGCACAGCGGTATGGCGGAGCAGCGAGTGCGCCGGTGTTTGCCGAAGTGGCGCAGCAGGTGCTGGAGTATCTGGGTGTGCCGCACGATCAGCCGGTGAAGTCGAAGACGGAGATGTTGGCGGGGTTGCAGACGGGCGAGCTCGAGAACCATCCAGAAGACGGAATTGCGGACCTGAATGCGATGTTCGCGGATGTGAACAGCCTGCCTGCGGACGATCCGCTGCGAACGCCACAGCAGCTTGCGCTTCCAGTTGAGACCGCAGCTGCGATGAGCGCACCGGAGTCAGTGACCAGCAGGGTAAAGAGCTCGGGACTGTTGAAGCTGATACCGCCAAAGGTGCTGGAGGCCTTCCGGGCGAACGGCGGAGCGAGCACGATCGCGGAGGCGGATGTGGCGGCGACGGCGAAGTTGACGGCACCTAAGCTGGACCCGGAGATGCAGGCGAGAGATGACGGGGGCGTCATCGTCGACTCGACGAAGCGGATCGCGGTGCCATCTTTTGAGGGGGAAGGTCTACGGGCAGTGGTGGAACAGGCCGGGGGCCTGGGGCTGCGGGTGCAGCCGGTCGGAAGCGGACTTGCGCGTGAGCAGGCGCCCGCTCCGGGTACGATGGTTCCGGCAGGGACCGAGGTCGTGGTGCGGTTCCTGCGATAGGTGCTCGTTTCGGGGTCAGCGTGGGCTCACGCGTTTGTGGGGTATGCAACCCTTGTGTGTCGCAGAGCACCACATAAGGCGGGGTTTGATCTCCCCTGAGGATCTGCTATGTATGTACGGCCCAGTGTGCTGCGGAAGTTAGCTGTTCTGGCGTTGTTTCTTGGTTGCATGCGGCATGGATGGGCGGAAGGGGAAGGCGTCTTCAAGAACGTGTTCTGGCAGCCGAACGAGCTGCAGCAGGGTTCGGTGATGTTCTTCACGGTGGAGTTGGATAAGCCAGCCAGAAAGGTGAGTGGAACGCTGCTGGGCAAGGAGCTGTCGTTCTTCCGCGGCGCAAAGCCAGAGGTCTGGTATGCGCTGGGCGGTGTCGATATGGACGCGGCGCCGGGAAGCTACGACCTGGCGGTGCGGGTGGTTTCGGCGGGGGGGCGGGTGTCGCGAACGACCAAAAAAGTGGATGTGGGCTCGGGCAATTTCAAAGAGGGGACGGTGGAGGTCGCGCAAAACTTTGTGACGCCGGACGAGGCGGCAAAGAAGCAGATTGCGGCGGACCAGGTGCTGAAGAATCGGGCGTATGAGCATCTGATCCCGACACCGCAGTGGTCGGGGGAGTTCATCAAGCCGGTTGCGGCGCCGGCGACGGAGTCGTTCGGGATGACGCGGTTGTACAACGAGGAGTTGACCAGCCAGCATCGGGGAACGGACTTTCCGGTGAAAGAGGGCGCCGCGGTGGTGGCCTCGAATGCGGGGACCGTGGTGTTGGCTCGGGAACTTTTCTACGAGGGGAACTGCGTCATCCTCGATCACGGGCAGCACTTCATGACGATCTACATGCATCTTTCGAAGATCGAGGTGAAGGTGGGCGAGCGGTTGAAGAAGGAACAGCGGGTGGGGTTGTCGGGCGCGACGGGCCGGGTGACAGGGCCGCATCTGCACATGGGCGTGCGTTGGAGCGGAGCTTATCTGGATCCGACGAAGCTGGTTGCATTGACGTTGCCAGAGACGCATGCCGTTGCGGCAGGAGGCGAGCGAAAGGGCAGCGGACGCTCGCATCGGGCTTCGCGTTCGCACTCCAGATCGCGCTCTCGATAGGCGACTGGCGGCGTGGGGCGCGGTGACGCGGGTGCGCGCTTTAGAATCGTCTTCTATGCGGTGGAGCGAGCTGCGAGGGAGTGTCGAGGCGGTGGTGTGGAAGGACGCGAGCGTGGAGCTGCGGGGGGTGCAGTACGACTCGCGGAAGGTGGGGGCGGGCGACGTCTTTGTGGCTATGCGGGGCGAGGTTGCGGACGGGAATCGATTTATCGATAGGGCGATCGAGCAGGGTGGCGTTGCAGTCGTGACCGATTCGACGGAGAGCTACGCCCGGCTGGTAGAGAGGCATCGGGAGACCGGGGCAGCGCTGGTGGAGCGAGGCCGAAGGGCTCTCAGCGAGATCAGTTCTGTGATCTTTGGACGGCCGGAGCGGCAGCTGGCGCTTACTGCCGTGACTGGGACAAATGGGAAGACGACGACGGCGCTGGTACTGGAGCAGATGCTGCGAGGCGCTGGGCGCGGGTGCGTTCTGGTCGGGACGATTGAGACGCATGTGGGCGAGGAGGTGCGGAGCTCTCCGCATACAACGCCGGAGAGCCGGGATCTGTTGGAGGTGTTCGGGGATGGTGTGCGCGCCGGCTGCACGGAGGCGGTGATCGAGGCGAGCTCGCATGCGCTGGAGCAGGAGCGGATCTGGGGGCTGCCGGTGGATGTGGCGATCTGGACGAACCTGACGCAGGATCACCTGGATTATCACGGGACGATGGAGGCCTACTTCGAATCGAAGGCGAGGCTGTTTGCGGGGGTGGGAACGGTGCCGCCGCGAGTGGCGGTGGTAAATGCGGACGATGCCTGGGGGCAGCAGCTGCTGCGGCGCGATCTGCGGTCCGAGGTTTTGCGTTACGGGATGGATGCGGGGGAGTACCGGGCAGAGCGGGTTGCGCTGAGGGGGGGCGCGACGGAGTTTGTGTTGAGAACCCCGCACGCCGTGGTGGAGATGCAGTCTCCCCTGATGGGGCGGGTGAACGTCTACAACGTGCTGGCGGCCTCGTGCGCGGCCCTGGAGCGAGGACTCGGGATAGACGAGATCGCGACCTCGGTGAATGCTTTGCGGCAGGTGCCTGGACGTTTCGAGATTGTTCCCTCGCCGGTTACAGACTTCACTGTTGCGGTCGACTATGCGCATACGGAGGATGCACTTCGAAACCTGACGGCCCTGGCCCGTGATCTAGTGAAGGAGCGCAAGGGCCGGGTGATTACGGTGTTTGGGTGTGGTGGGGATCGGGACCGGACGAAGCGGCCGAGGATGGGACGAGTGGCGGGGCAGGGGAGCGATCTGGTGGTGGTGACGAGCGACAATCCACGGACCGAGGACCCAGCGGAGATTATTGAAGAGGTGATGATCGGGGTTCGGGAGAGTGGCGTGGACTGTGTCGTGGAGGAGGATAGGGCGGGGGCGATCGAGATTGCGATTCGATCGGCCCAGTCAGGGGATATTGTGTTGATTGCCGGAAAGGGGCATGAGAAGGTTCAGATTTTTTCGGACGAGACGGTGCCGTTCGACGATGTGGCTGTGGCGGCTGGGGCACTGAGGAGCTTGTGATGGGGAGAGCAAACTTTTTTGAAACGCAAAGGATGATGAGGCCGGGAGAGGTGGAGAGTTGAAGCTGGCGCTGGGGCAGATTGCGGATTGGATCCATGCGGAGGGGGACTTCACGACGGATCGCGAGGCGGTGGGATACTCCATCGACTCGCGGACGATTGGAGCGGGGGAGCTGTTCTTCGCGGTGAAGGGCGAGCGTATGGATGGGCACGATTATGTGGCGGCGGCACTCGAGAATGGAGCCGTGGGGGCGGTGGTGAGTCAGCACTGGCTGGCTCCGGATGAGATGGATCCGTGCCGGCTGATGCGGGTTCCGGAGAGCGAGGACTGCGTGCTGCGGGCGCTGCAGACGGTGGCAAACCGGGTTAGGCGAGCGTGGGGCGGGCGGGTGATTGGGGTGACAGGATCGGCGGGGAAGACGACGACCAAGGAGGCGGTGGCCGCGGTGCTGGGGACGAAGTTCCGGGTGCTGAAGAGTGAGGGCAATCTGAACAATCATTTCGGCCTGCCGCTGCAGCTGCTGCGGCTGGAGCCGGAGCACGAGGTCGTGGTGCTGGAGATGGGGATGAACCATGCCGGGGAGATCGCGTTACTCGCAAAGATCGCGAGGCCGGACTGGGCCGTGGTGACAAACGTGGCAGGGGTGCATCTCGAATATTTCGAGGATGGGATCGAGGGCATCGCGAGGGCAAAGAAAGAGTTGATCGACGCGCTGCCGAAGGGCGGGGCTGCCATCTTGAACTTCGATGACGATCGCGTGGCGGCGTTTGGGCGTGGGCGGGTGGAGGATGTGGTGTTCTACGGAATGCGGAACGGTGCGGATGTCCGGGCTGAGGGTGTGGACGAGAGGGGTGCGGACGGCGTCCGCTTCCAGGTGGTCGCTGGTGAAAAGCGGGCGGAGGTTAGGCTGAGGCTGCTGGGACAGCATAATGTGTTGAATGCGCTGGCCGCGGTTGCGACGGGGCTGCGAAGCGGAATCCCCCTTGAGGATTGTGCCCGTGCCCTGGAGGGATTGCGGCCGGCGGACAAGCGCGGAGAGGTGCTGGAATGGAGGGGGGCGCGGCTGGTGAATGATTGCTACAACTCCAATCCGCGGGCGCTGGATTCGATGGTGGATGCCCTGATCGCGATCGGGGCGTCGCGACACGTGGTGGTCGCGGGGGAGATGCTGGAGCTCGGCCCGCAGGGTGAGGCGCTGCACGCGGCGTGCGGGACCCGGATGGCGGAGCGTGGAGTGGATGTAGTGGTGGGGGTGCGCGGGTTGGCGGCGGCCTTGGCGAGGTCGGCTGGGGAGGGCGGGGTCGAGGCGGTGTTCGTGGAGACGCCGGAGGAGGCGGGAGCCTGGATGCGGGAGCATGTGCGGCCGGGTGACGCGGTGTTATTGAAGGCTTCGCGGGGTGTGCGGCTGGAGCGGGCGCTCGCGGTGCTTGCAGGATAGGGTCAAGGCGCGGCGCAGGTGCGTCTCCGGAGGTTCACTGGCGTTTTGCTGCCGGGCTTTGTCGATGTGGACTTGTAAGATAACGGAGACTTCGCGGTTGGTTTGCCTGACTGCGGAACGAAGGCGGATGCGTTGCTCTACTGGCTGCTGTACCAGAAGCTGTTTCCCTACTACCGTCTCTTTCGGATCTTCCGGTATCTCACCTTTCGGACGGTGTTCGCGAGTCTGACGGCGCTGCTGATCGGTCTGCTGATAGGGCCGTTTGTGATTGAGCGGCTGCGCGAGTTTCAGATCGGGCAGTATATCCGGGAGGAGGGGCCGCAGAGCCATCAGAAGAAGAAGGGCACGCCGACGATGGGCGGTGTGCTGATCTTGATCTCGATCGTGGTGCCGACGCTGCTGTGGAGCGATCTGTCGAATGCGTTCGTGTGGCTGGTAGTGGCGTCGACCGTGGTGTTTGGGGCGATCGGGTTTGCGGACGACTACATGAAGGTGGTGCACAAGCGGAACAAGGGCCTGTCGGCGCGGGCGAAGCTGGGTCTGCAATTTGCGGCGAGCGCCGGGGTGGCGGTAGCCCTGGTCTCCATGCAGGCACATGGAAGTTACTCGACGCGGCTGGTGGTTCCGTTCGTAAAGCGGTTTCGGCCTGACCTGATTATGGGTTGGATGTCGCATATTCCGCATATGTACTGGCTGGCGTTTCTGCCGTTCGTGGCGTTTGTGATGCTGGTGATCACGGGCGCGAGCAATGCGGTGAATCTGACGGATGGGCTGGATGGGCTGGCGATCGGATGCACGATCATTGCGGCCGGGGCCCTGACAGTGCTGACCTATGTGAGCGGGCATGTCGTATTCGCGGATTACCTGGAGATTCCGAGGATGCCGATGGTGAGCGAGCTGACGGTCTTCTGCGGGTCGATGGTGGGCGCGTCGATTGGGTTTCTCTGGTACAACGCGCATCCAGCGGAGGTATTTATGGGCGACATCGGGTCGCTGGCGCTGGGGGGCGCGATTGGGACGGTGGCGGTGGTGATCAAGCAGGAGCTGCTGCTGCCGTTTATCGGCGGCGTGTTCATCCTCGAGGCAGTGAGCGTAATGCTGCAGGTGGGGAGTTATAAGCTGCGGGGAGGAAAGCGGATCTTCAAGATGGCTCCGCTGCACCATCACTTTGAGCTGATGGGGTGGAGCGAGAGTAAGGTGATCGCGCGGTTCTGGATTCTGGCGCTGGTGTTTGCGCTGTTTGCGCTGACGACGTTGAAGCTGCGGTGAGGAGTATGGAAATTTGGGTGCCTTGGTTGAAGATCGTTGGACTCGCCCTTCCAGTGTGGATTTGCAGTCTTTTTCTGCTGAGCGTACAGGGTTGCGAAGAAGATCGTGGCTTGATTGGCTCGCCGGACGGCAGACATGTGGCCAGGCTGATGATCTACGGAAATGTTCCGGCTGGCTCGTCGTTGCGTGTCGTTGAGCGTAAGAGTTGGAGGCCGTGGTGGCAGGAGGTGAGCGGGGCTGGAAGCATCGGGACGCCGCTTGAGCCAATCGAGCCCAGACTAACTTGGAGTGACAACTCGCATCTGTTAATCGATTACCCGGTCCCAACAGAAGGAAGTGGCTTCGACTGCCAGAGTAAGCAGGTGAGAGATATTCTGATCGTGTGCAGGACACACGAACAATGACAATGGAGCTGAAAAACAAGCGGGTGCTGGTGGTGGGTGCGGGAAAGTCGGGGATCTCGGCTGCGCGGTTTCTGCGAGAGCAGGGGGCAAAGGTAACGATCAGCGATGCGCGCAGTGCGGCGGCGCTGGCGGGGGAGATCCCCGCGCTGATGGATGCGGGGATCATGGTCGAAGCGGGCGGGCATGGGCTGCTGACGTTTCGGCGGCAGGATCTGATCGTGGTCTCGCCCGGTGTGCCGATGGATACGCCGGAGGTGCGGCAGGTGGTGGCGCTGGGGATGCCGGTGATCGGGGAGCTGGAGCTGGCGTCGCGGTTTCTGCGGGGGCAGGTGATTGCGGTTACGGGGTCGAACGGGAAGACGACCACGACGACGCTGGTAGGAGAGATCCTGAGACGTGGCGGGATGGAGACGCTGGTGGGCGGGAATATCGGCCTGCCGGTGATCGATCTTATCGCGGAGAGCAGGCCCGGAACGTGGAGCGTTCTGGAGGTCTCGAGCTTTCAACTGGAGACGGTCGAAGAGTTTCGGCCGAGGATCGCGGCGGTGCTGAACATCACGCCGGATCACCTGGATCGGCATAAGACCTTTGCGCACTATGCGGCGGCGAAGGCGAGGATTACGGCGCGGCAGGATGCGGAAGATTTTCTGGTGCTGAACGGCGAGGACAAGGAAGCGCAGATGGTGGCCGCGAAGAGCCGGGCGCAGGTGTTCTGGTTTTCGGCGCGGCGGCCGATCCGGCAAGGCGCGTTTGTGCACGGGGAAAGCGTTGTCTTTCTCGCGAAGGAGGGTGGGAGGGCGGAGCCGGTGATGCCGGTGAGCGAGATCAGGCTGCGCGGGTTGCACAACGTGGAGAACGTGCTGGCGGCGGTGACGATTGCCCGTCTGGCGGGCGTTTCGAGCGAGGTGATCCGGCTGGCGGTAGGGGAATTTAAGGCGGTGGAGCACCGGCTGGAGCTGGTGCGGGTGCGCGATGGCGTGGAGTTCTACAACGATTCCAAGGCGACGAATGTGGATGCGGCGATGAATGCGGTGGGTTCGTTTGCGGGCGGGGTGCACCTGATCCTGGGCGGGAAGGACAAGGACTCGGACTACCGGCAGATGGCCGGGTTGCTGAAGGAGCGGGTGGAGGTTGTTTACACCATTGGTTCGGCGGCCGAAAAGATTGGACGGGAGCTGGAGGGGGTCGTGAAGATGGTGAAAGCGGGAAGGCTGGACGTGGCGGTCGCGAAGGCGGCGAAGGCGGCGACTGCGGGCGATGTGGTTTTGCTGGCGCCCGCGTGCTCGAGCTTCGACCAGTTTGAGAGTTATGAGCACCGGGGCCGGGTCTTTCGAGAGCTGGTTGCGGCGCTGTAGGTGCTGTAGAGCAGTGGAAGGGAAGCAGACTTCTCCGCTTCGCTCCTGAATGACAAGCAAGAGAACAGGCAACGGCGGGGAGCACGAAGCGGGACGGAGTTGAGATGGCGAAGCGGGTCGGGGTGGATAAGTGGCTCTTCGGGACGGTGCTGCTGCTGGTGCTGTTTGGGCTGGTGGAGGTCTTCTCGGCATCGGCTGTGATCGCGAAGGAGACGCTGGGGTCGCCGTACAGCTATGTGGCCAAGCAGGCGCTGTGGGCGCTGCTGGGGATGATTGCCCTGGCGGTGCTGATGAAGGTCGATTACCGGCGCTATAACAATCCAAAGGTAGTATTTGCGGCGGTGGCCATCACGATGTTTCTGCTGGTGGTGGTGTTCGCGATGCACGATTCGCATGCGACTCACCGATGGATCCGGTTCGGCGGCCTGTTCACCTTTCAGCCGTCGGAGATCGCGAAGCCGGTGGTGGTGCTGTTTCTGGCGTACTTCCTGCAGACTCGCATGCATGCGATGGACGACTGGCGGGGAACGATTCTGCGCGCCGTGGCTCCGCCGTTGCTGTTTGTCGGTTTGATTCTGAAGGAGCCGGACCTGGGGACCGGGCTGGTGTGCGCTTCCGTGATGATGCTGATGCTGTACCTGGCCGGGGCGCAGAAGAAGTTTTTTGCGGTGGCGGCGGCGGTGGCGGCACCGGTGCTGTACGTGATGCTCTTCTATGTGAAATGGCGCAGAGCCCGCATGATGGTGTTTCTGAATCCTGAGGCCGACCCGAGGGGCGCCGGATTCCATATCCTGCAGTCGCTGATCGCGGTGGGCACCGGTGGACTTCGCGGTCTGGGCCTGATGGAGGGCCGGCAGAAGCTGTTCTACCTGCCGGAGCCGCATACGGATTTCATCTTCGCCAACGTGTGCGAGGAGCTAGGGTTGATCGGCGCGCTGTGTATTGTGGCCCTGTTCTGCGTTCTTGGATACCGCGGTCTGCGCGCCGCCTTCCTCTCGACCGACCCGTTTGCGCGGTTTCTGGCGTTCGGGCTGACGTCGGCGGTGCTAATCCAGGCGTTCTTCAATATGAGCGTGGTGCTGGCGCTGCTGCCGACCAAGGGGATCCCGCTGCCGTTTATCTCATCAGGGGGGACGAGCGTCTTCATCACGCTGGCGAGCATGGGCGTACTCCTGAATGTGACGCGGGAGATCGATTGAAGCGGCAGGGGACAGGGAACAGGAAACAGCAGGCAAAGACCGATTGCGGATTCTGATTGCGGGTGGCGGAACGGGCGGGCATGTGATTCCCGGACTGGCGATCGCGCGGACGATGCGCGACCGGTACGGGGCGGAGGTGCGGTTTGTGGGGACGGCGCGCGGGCTGGAGACGCGGCTGGTGCCCGAGGCTGGGTTCGGGCTGGAGCTGATCGAGGTGGGGCAGCTCAAAAACGTCTCGCTGGCGAGGCGGGCGCGGACGCTGGCGGATCTGCCGGTGGGGATCAGGAGGTGCATGAAGCTGCTAAGGGGGCTGCGGCCCCACGTGGTGGTGGGCGTGGGTGGATATGCGTCCGGGCCGGCGATGATGGCGGCGGTGCTGATGCGGCTGCCAACGCTGGCTTATGAGCCGAATGCGGCTCCGGGCTTGGCGAACCGGATCGTGGGCCGCATGGTGAGCGCGGCGGCGGTGAACTTCGAAGAGAGCCGGCAGTTTTTCCGGAATGCCGAGGTGACCGGGGTTCCGGTGCGTGAGGAGTTCTTCCTGCTGCCGGAGCGGCTGGCCGGGGCCGCGCCGCGCCTGCTGGTCACCGGCGGATCGCAGGGGGCGCGGGTGCTGAATCAGATGCTGCCGAAGATTGCACGGGATCTGCTGCGTGCCGTGCCGGGGCTGACGATCGCTCAGCAGACCGGATCGAAGAGTGAAGCGGAGGTGCGAAGGGCGTACGTCGAGAGCGGCGGTGACCCGGACCGGTGGTCGGTCAGCGAATTTTTCGAGGATATGCCGGGGATGGTTGCGGGGGCGAGCCTGGTTCTATGCCGGAGCGGAGCGAGCACGGTGGCGGAGCTGGCGGCGGCGCGTAGACCCTCGTTGCTGGTTCCGTTTCCGCAGGCGGCCGATAACCACCAGCGCAGAAATGCCGAGGCGTTCGTTCGTGCCGGAGCGGCGAAGCTGCTGCTCGAGGCAGAGCTGACACCGGAGCGGCTGCTTGCGGAGCTTGCAGTTATGCTGCAGGATACGGAGCTACTGCGGGAGATGTCCGGAAAAGCAGGCGGGCTCGCGAGGCCGGATGCTTTGGAGCGGATTGGGCAGATAGTGCATAGGCTGTCGAGGTCTCAGGAGCGTAACGCTGAACCGGCTTACTGAGACTTGGCACAGATTGGGCTGAGGTGTGATCCTCAGCCTATGGAGTGATGCCGGGCGGTTTACCGGCGTCCGCCAGCGCCGCCGTGGAAACCGCCTCCGCCGGAGTTGCCGCCGCCGGCACCGCCGTGGAACCCGCCACCGCTGCCTGAGTTGCCGCCCCCGCCTGGCGCCGCGTTGCTATGCGTGTTGCCGCCGTAGTTGCCGCCACCGCCGTTGCCGCCACCGTAGTTGGCGCGGCCTTGACTGGGCTGGGCGTATCCGCCCCCGCCGTTGCCGCCGCTGTAGACGGGACGGCCTTGGCTGGGCTGCGCGATTCCACGCTGGCCTCCGCCGTAGGCTGGGCTCCCGTAGCTGCCGCGGTTGGCATAGGCGTTGTTGCTGTTGCCCTCCGTGCGCGCCCCGTTGCCGAGGCTTCCATATCCGGAGCGATTGCCGCCACCGTAGGTGTTCGCGCCGTAGCTGCCCCGGTTCGAGCCCGAGGAGTTGGCGTTGTATTCGGGGCGGGCATTGACGCCCAGATTGCCGTGAGCTTCCATCCCGAGATTGCCGCGGCTTTCCGTGCCATAGCTGCCACGATTTCCGTTGCCGAAGCCGCCGCGGTTCTCGCCGGCGAAGCCACGACTCCCGTTTTCGTTGCCGTAGCCACGGCCGCCCAGGTTGGACCCACGGAAGCCGTCGCGATCGCGATCGTATCCGCCGCGGGCATAGCCTATGCCGCCGGGATGCACGTCGACCCCGCCCCAGGGGCGGTTGTAGATGTTGCGGTAGCCGTAGCCGAGGTGGTTGTAGGCGCTGTTATAGAAGAAGCGGCCGCCGCCCCAGTAGCCGCCATAGAAGCCGGTGCCGAAGTAGCCGTAGCCGTAGTTGATGCCGCCGTAGTAACCGATGCTCGGACCCCAGTAGCCGGCGTTCCAGAGGTAGGCGTTGCTGCCGTAGCCCCAATAGCCGGGCGTCCAGAGTGCGCCGACGTAGGGCGGGGAGACCCAGGCTCCGTCGATCCACTCGTAGCCGTCCTCGCCGTAGGACCAGTAACCGGGGGTCCAGATATAACCCTCTCCCGGGCAGATGGGCTGGACATAGACAGGGATGGGTGGGGGAGCGATGCCGACCGAGATGAAGACCCCGGCGTGTGCGGCGGAGGTTGCGACCAACAGGGCTCCCGAAAGGAGAGCGGAGCCTGCGAACTGCTTGAGACGCCGGGATATATTCATGTTATTCCCCGCCTTGCCGAACCTTCGTTTGCCCGTTGGAGCTTTGTTGCACGGGTTGCGTGGCCGAAGCTGGCTTGGAGGCACCAGCCCCTTGACCGGGACCGTTCCCCACAGTGTATTAGACACGCTTGCTTCCCATTTGTTGCACCGGGGTTACAGCGAGCTAAATGACCTGATGTCAGTAGCTTCCTGAAGCTTACGCTGGCTGAAGGGCGCGGGGACTGAGCTAGGATGGTCCTATGCGCCTCTTTCGCGGACTCTTTCTCCTTGGTCTGGGTACGTTTGCCGTCGGCACAGAATCCCGTCGGGACACTTCTCCAGGCCGATCGAGATCAAGGTGGTGATCTCCATGTACAGCATCGTGGCGAACTGGGCGGAGGATCGGGGGCGGTTGCCGTCGTGCGGAGGCGCTGTCTCGCGGTAAACAGGGTGGACGGCTGCGGCTACTCTGCAGCGCGGCTATTCTCCCGCATAGGAGCGCTCTTTCCAGCTGACGGTGCCGCCGAGAGCCTTGCGCAGGAGGGCGTACCACTGGATCGCCAGCAGGGCAAGGATGCCTGCGGGATGGAGCAGGGCGCTGCGGAGAGGCTGACGGAAGCGGCGGGTGGCGAGCAGGCGAGGCAGCCAGGCCCCGGCTACGGCGGTGGTGACGTAGGCGATGGTGGGCGGCGATGCCTTGCGATGCAGCAGAAGGACGGCGGCCATGAGGAACGGCACCACCTGTCCGAGCAGGAGAAGAATGCTGATGGGCAGGATGCGGGCGGGAGCGGCGATGCCTTCGGTTGCGTTTTTGGCCAGACCCTGCCAGACCTCGGCGGCGTTGGTGTACATGCGGCAGCGCGCCAGATCGGTAAGATCCGCAAGATCGGTGCGGAAGCCATGCTGGCGCAGAAGTCTGGGCAGGCGGAGGCCGTCGTGCATGGTCTCGCGGATCGCGGCATGACCCCCGGAGGCGAAGTAGGCGGAGCGATCGACCATCAGGAACTGGCCGCAGCCTGCAGCGAAGGACGGATCGGTCCCTTTGCGCATCCTGGATATCGGAAGAAAGCCGAGCAGGAGGAAGTGAATGAGCGGAAGCAGAAGCCATTCGAGCCAGGTTTCCGTGATCTGACGGGGAAATCCGCTGACCAGTTGAGCGGAGTTCTCCCCCAGGAATGTGGCCATGCGGGCCAGCGCGTCGGGCGCGAGCCGGACATCGGCGTCGATGAAGCAAAGCGTGTTGAATGTTGCGAGTTGTGCGAGCGACCAGCAGGCGTGCTGTTTGCCGTTCCAGCCAAGAGGTAGAGGAGGTGCCTGGGACAGGCGAAGCCGGCCGCGCGATTCTGAAGCAAGTTCGGTTACGATTGCGGCGGTGCGGTCGGTGGAGGCATCGTCGAGGACGATGAGTTCAAGGTCGATGCCGGTGGAGGCGAGGACACTTTCGACAGCGGCTCGGATGGAACGCTCCTCATTGCGGGCCGGGATCATCACCGACATGAAAGGGAGCTTGCCGAGGGCCGTCGGTGGAGGACGGTATCGACGCAGGTTGATGCAAAAGAGGACGGTGGGCGAGAGCGCGCATAGCATTACCGCCAGGGCAAATACATTGAGCGTAAATCCGGTCATTGCGGGATCGCTCCCTGATCCCTCGTGGAGGTATGTTCCGCCTGATAGGGCTTTCGCAGGACAAACGCCCGGAGGCGTTGCGCGAGCGCGTACAGACCGCCTGCGCCGCCGGCGTTGAAGGAGAGGGTGCGCTCGAAGGCCGAGGGGCTGCGACTGATCGCGCGCTGCTTCAGAGCTTCCATGGTGGCATCGAGCGCGGTGATGAGACGCGGTTCAAGCGACTCGGCGCGCTCGCCGCTGACGTGAATAGGTTCCCCGATCAGAAGGAGGGCCTCGGGGAGCCGCTCGTCCCAGAAGGTGTACTCGATCGCAAGCGGAACGACGGTGCACTCGCCCAGGCGGGCGGCGAGTGCGGCAAGGCCCGGCTTGAAGACAAGTGGCCGCTGGCGGGTGTCGACGAACTGGCCCTGGGGCGTGATCCAGAGAACGCCGCCGGAGCGGAGGATGGCCTCGCCGGTGCGGAGGAACTGCACGGCGCCGCGTGCGGTGTGCAACTCGACGGGGAAGATGCCTAAATGGCGAAGAACCCCGTATCGAGCCAGGGCGTTCGCCTCCATGGGCGCGAAGTGCTTCCGCCCTGGAAGGAGGTTGGCGGCAAGGAGGTAGGCCACCATCGGGTCCCACCAGCTGCTGTGGTTTGCATAGAGGATGAGCGGACCGGAGATGGAGGCAAGGTGGTGAGCGCCGCCCAGACGAACGCCGTGGAACTGACGGCGGAAGTAGCGGCGAACGAAGTAGCGAAAGGTGACGAGGAGAGGTCGCGAGATCGCGGGTATCTGGCGGCGTCGATCGATTGCTGCATCCGGCATAGCGTCCCAGACCTACTGTACTGCCTGCGGCTCTGGCCGGGCGGAGGTTGACGCTGGCGTTTACGCCCTGCAACGCGGGAAGGCACGCATGGCCCAATTCCAGCAACCTCTTTAGGCAACCGAGGACCGGAGCGTGCGAGCGGCCAGGAGCCCCTGCGCGTCTGCATCGAGGCTGTCCGCCGCGATCCATCCGGACATCATCACCATCGGCATGCCGGGACCGGGGTGGGCGGCCCCGCCAGCCAGGTAGAGACCGCTAATCTCCTTGCTGCGATTGGCGGGCTTGAAGGCGCCGTGGAACATGCCGTGACTTGATATGCCATAGATGGCGCCGTTGAGAACGCGATAGCGCTCGTGGATGTCGGCGGGCGTGAGAGCGGACTCGAAGACGATGCGGTCTTCGATGTCGGTGAGGCCGGCGGTGCGCTTCAGCTTGTCGAGGATGACCTGGCGATAGGCGGGGAACATCTTCGACCAGTCGTGATGCGGGCGTAGATAAGGCGTGTGAACGAGGACATAGAGGGCGTCGCCGCCGGCCGGGGCTGAGGCCGGGTCGATCTGCGCGGTGGAGGCGAGGTAGCAGGTGGGGTCTGGCGCAGGCTCGCCGAGATCGTAGATGTAGCGGAACTCCTCGTGGGCGTCGCGAGAGAAGACGAAGTCGTGGTGGGCGAGGTGGTCGTAGCGCTGGTTGAGGCCGAGGTAGAGGACGACTCCGGAGCAGGCCGGCTCGTACGCGCGCTTCTCGTCGAAGTGCCTTCCGGCGGCTCCGCCGATGAGCTCGCGATGGGTGCGGACCGCGTCGGAGTTCGAAACGATTGCGTCGAAGCTGTAACGATCTCCGCCAGTTGTAACCAGACCGGTGACAGACTTGGCCGAGCCTGCGCCGTGCCAGGGGGCGTCGGTAAGGATCTGGGCGATATCGGTCCCGGTATGGAAGACGACGCCGAGCTCGGTAGCGAGTTTGACGAGAGCTTCGGGAACAGCGCGGGTGCCGCCCATCGGATACCAGATACCCTCTTCCATCTGCATGTGGCCGATCGCGCAGAGGATGGCGGGCGAGGCGTCGGGCGAGCTGCCAACGTACTGCACGAAGTGGTCGAGCATCTGCGCGGTGTTGGCGTCGGGGATGAACTCGCGGATGGTACCGGCGACGGTCTTGCCGAGGCGCATGCGCATCACGTCGCGGAGAACGTTGATGTCGAAGGCTCCGCCAATATCCATGGTGTCGCGCATGGAGCCGACGGAACGCCAGAAGAAGAAGCGGTCGGAGATGGAATGGAGCCGCTCGGAGGTATCGAGCAGCTTGAGGTAGCCCTTGCCCATACCGGGCCAGACGCAATCGAGATCGGCCGACATCTCCCGGGCGTCGTCCTTGAGGTCGAGTACCTGGCCATCCTCGAAGAAGCAGCGCCACTGCGGCGAGAGGCGGACGAGATTGACGTAATCATCGAGGTTACGATCTGCCTCCGAGAAGATCTTTCGCAGCATGGAGGGCTGGATGAGGATGGTCGGCCCCATGTCGAAGCGGAAGCCCTGCTCGTTGAGTTGCGCGGCCTTGCCGCCGAGCCAGGGGTTCTTCTCGAAGACTTCGACCTGGTGGCCGCGGGCGGCGAGGGTGCAGGCGGCGGATAGGCCGGCCAGGCCGGAGCCGATGATGCCGACATGGAGACCGGTTGCTTCTGTGCGGGATCGTGTCACTTCTTCCTCAACTTCATGGCGGCGGCGAAGGCGCGCTGGAGGCCGCTCCACCGCTGTGTGACTCTGCCGGCATGAGCGGCGGTGATGATGCCGCCGAAGAGGGCTGCGTGGGACTCTCCGGTCGGCTCGTAGTGTCTGAAGCTGCGGTTGCGGCGTGTCGAGATGACCTTGACCGCGGTCATTTCGAGCAGGCCTTCGGCGCCGCGCGTGACGCCGAAGCCGCTCTGCCGGCGGCCGCCGAAGGGCACGCGCGGATCGGCGGTTGGCACGACGAGGTCGTTGATGGTTACCGTGCCGCTGTCGATCTGGCGAGCAAGACGGCGGGCTGCGCGCTCTTCGCCGAAGATCGAAGTCGTGAGAGCGAGAGGGCAGGCGGCCTGCGCTTCGAGGATGCCCGGGGTGTCGTTCACGTCGATCAAGGTGAGTACCGGGGCGAAGATGTCGGTTTGAGCGATGTCCATCCGCGGCGTACCGGCGAGCAGGAGGATGGGCTGAAGAGCTTCGGCCGCTGGATCCCCGATGATTGTGGCGCCGTCCCGTTCCGCGGCGGAGAGCAGAATCGCGAGCTGGCGGCGCACGGCCGGGGAGAGAGTGACTTGAGCGATCTGTGAGAGCGCTGCTGTGAGACGCCGGACAAACAGTTCGCGGCGCGGCGCGGAACAGCCCACAAGCAGGATGCGACGCGGCGCCATGCAGGTGGCCGATCCATTGAGGCGCATGCCAAAGGCGAGAGCGGCGACGACGCGGTCAAGGTCAGCCGATGGAAGGACGATCGCGGCGTCGTTTCCGGAGAGCTCGACCACAGCGGGCGTGGCCGTCGCGGCGAGCTGGCGCAGGAGCAGTCTGCCGGTGGCCCCGGATCCGGTGAAGAAGACCTTGTCTGGGTTTGCGGCGAGGGCTGTTTGCGCGGCATCGACGGTGTCGTCGGTGACCTGGAGGAGAAGGCGGGGGAGGCCGGCGCGGAAGAGAGCTTTGGCGATGAGATGGGCGGCGGGGGCTCCGCCGAGGCCGGGCTTCCAGGTGACGGCGTTGCCGGCGGCGAGTGCCTGGAAGACCTGAACTCCGGGTAAGAAGAGCGGGTAGTTTGCCGGGCCGATGATCAGGACGTTCCCGCAGGGAACACGATGGACCTCCGCGTCGATACCCGAGAGCCAGAAGGGCAGAGCCCGCCGGCCGAGACGTCGGGGGTGCAGCAGGCGCGGGGCTTCGCGCTCCAGAAAACGAATAGCCTCGAGCAGCGGAAGGAGCTCTGCGATCATGGTGTCGGCGTGGGTTCGCGAGAGTATCGGGGAGATGGCCTGTGCGATCTCAGGGGCGAGGGTGGCGAGCTCGTGCCGGGCGCCCTTCAGGACGTGCAGCCTTGACTCGATCGGGCGTTGCGCCCACTCCGCTTGGGATGGAGTTGGGATCAGCGGGGGAGCTTCGAAGAGCGGTGCCGGTATCATCAGCAATGCATCCGCGCCGGCTGCAGGTGCTCGGTCAATTCCATCCCGAAGGTCGCTTAGATCCCGGTCGCTTTGATCCCGAAGACTGCTTCGATCGCGAAGATCGGCGGCCTCACGTTGGGGCGCTTCGGTCGTCATGGCTAGGATGCGACCTCGAAGAGTTCGTCCGCCTCGATAGGCGTCACGCTTTGAACGTTGTTTTGCCACTGCGGCTCGATCCCGAGATCCTCAAGGAGCAGGCGGGAGGTGATGCGAGCCGACTCGAAGATGACCGGAAGTCCGCTGCCAGGGTGGGTGCCGCCGCCCACGAGGTACATCTGGTCGACATCCTCGAAGCGGTTGTGCGGGCGCAGGTGGAGCATCTGGTTAAGCGAGTGCGCCATGCTGAAGGTCGCGCCTTTGTAAAGGCCGAAGTCCGCCTCCCAACCAGCGGGTGTGAGGATTCGCTCGGTTCGGATACGCGATTCGAGGCCTGTGATCCCGATCTTTTCCAGCTGCCGGAGAGCGACTTCACGAAGCTTTGGCGTCTCTTTTTCCCAATCAACGCTGCCGGTCTGATGGGTGACGGGAACGAGGACATACAAGGTGCTTTGCCCTTTGGGCGCAAGCGTTCTGTCCGTCACGCCAGCGTTTTGCACGTAAAAGGAAGGGTCGTCCGAGAGGCGGTGCGCGTGCTCGATATCCTGGAGGTTTTTTCTGTAGTCTTTCGCCAGGAAGATGGTGTGGTGTGAGACGTTGTCGTAGAGGCCGTCGATGCCCAGATACATCATGAAGGTGGAGCAGGAGAAGCGCTTCTTTGCCAGGCGCTGGTCGGTCCAGCGGTTGCGGAGGTGGTTGGGCACCATGCGGCGCATGGCGCCGGCGAAGTCCGCGTTGACGACGACAGCGTCCGCGGCGAGAGAACGATTGGCTGTGCGAACGCCGGTCGCTTTGCCGCGCTCGACCACAACGCGCTCCACCGGCTCGTTCAACAGGATCTCAACGCCGATCGATTCGGCGATGCGTGCCATGGCCCTGGTGACGGAGCCGCAGCCGCCCACCGGATGAAAGACGCCGTGCTCATACTCGAGAAAGGAAAGGATCGAAAAGAGGCTCGGACAGCGAAAGGGTGACATGCCGAGGTACTTCGATTGAAAGCTGAAGCCAAGCCGAATGCGCTCGTCCTTGAAGTGAGTCTGGAGGTCAGTATCAAGAGATCGCCAGGGAGCCAGCAGGGGAAGCAGCTTCAGCATTTCCGGCTTGGCGAGATCGCGCCAGCTCTCAAATGGAGATTGGAGAAAGGGCAGGAAGCGGGAGAGTTTGTTTCGGTTGTGGGTGAGGAAGTGATGGAAGCGCTTGGCGTCCTCGGGGGAGATGGCGGCGATGGCCTGCTCCATCTCGATTATATTTGGCGTCGCGAGCAGTTCTCCCCCGGCCCCGAAGACGAGCCTGTACTGGGGGTCCAGCCGCTCCATCGGGACCTCGGTATCGAGGTCGTATCCGGCGACTGAAAAGATCTCCTTGAGCACGCGTGGATACAGGAAGAAGGTAGGTCCGAGGTCGAAGCGGAAGCCGTCCTGCTGCAAGGTCGATGTGCGACCTCCCACGGTGGCGCACTTCTCCACCACGGTGACCTTTACCCCTGATTTTGCGAGGAGGATAGCGGCAGCCAAACCTCCCGGACCTGCGCCAACGATGACCGCTTTCCGTGCGTCTGTTCTCATTGAGAGTGTGCAACTCCTGCAACCGATTCAGAAGGTTCTGATGCTCCATTCATTCCCGGATGGCTGATTATAGGAATAAGGGGCCACTTCTTCTGCGCGGCGTTCGGTCGGGTCAAGGTTGCGGGCAGCTTAGTTTATGAGACAGGAAAGTCGGCTCTTGGGGGCGTGGCCTCCGAGTTCGACCCCCGCTAGATCCGAGGAACCAGGGCTTGCTTCGTGACCTCGCGCAAGCGCGCAATGCTCGTTAGAGGGCTCGTCTGACAACGCCTCGAACGACCTCAGTAACGATGCCGTAGACGAGGTGAGTTGCCATTTCGCTGGTGTGCTCGCGGGTGGTCTGGTGCTGCGGGTCGGCGGAGAGGCCGAGCGCCGGCAGGGCTTTCCCGTGCGTGAGGGTGGCCAGGGCGAGGCCGAAGTTTGCACCTTCCTTCCGGGTAGCCTCGGGAAAGTACTCGGCGAGACCGCCGTAAGCGGCGCCGGTCAGGGCCCCAAACGCCCAATGGATGGACTCGGCTGCCACAGCTTTTTGCGTTGGAGAGAGGTTATGGCCCGCGACCTTCTCGGCGAGAGCCGCCGGCGGCTCCGGCTCCCCGTGAGTGCGCGGCGGGAAGATGCCTTCGGCAAAGCTCTTTGCAGCTGTGGCGACCAGGCCGCCCACCAAGCCAGCGAACATGCCCTTCGCCAGGGAGCGCTCCGAATGCGGCAGCTCCTCATGATGCGCGAGTCCGAACTTCTGCTTCAACTCACCGACCTTTGCCACAATCTCGTCGTTCGTCGCCATCTGCTGGTCCTCTCCTGAACCCGTGGTTTGGTGAATCTCCCGATGCGTTGGATGCGGTTCGGGCCGGCCGCGGCGAGCGTTCAGCCAACATAGGCGGAGGCGTCGGTGAGATCCGCTTCAGGAGATAGCGCCATGGCTCGGAAGACAGGGGTGAGAGCGATGGCCAGCGTGAGGTTGAGGAGCAGCGCCGGCACTGCGGCATACATCGCGAAGGTTTCGCCAAAGAGGTGGATGGGATAGACGGAGCTCTTCAGGCCCAGGGCGACGGCCATGGCCGATCCGCTCCCCATGCCGGCGGCCCAGCCGGCCAGCAGGGCCCAGGGGTGGAACCAACGGGTAAAGACGCCGCAGACGACCGAGGGGAAGAGCTGGGCGATCCAGATGCCGCCGAGCAGCTGCATCTCGATGGCGTAAGGCGCGGGCAGACGGAGGACGAAGAGGAGAGCGCCGAACTTGACCAAGAGGCTGACCAGCTTGGCGACGCGGGATTCTTCGGCCGGGGTCAACTTCGTTCGCTTGAAGGCTCCGTAGAGGTTGCGGGTGAAGAGATTGGAGGCGGCGATGGACATGATGGCGGCGGGAACGAGCGCACCGATCGCGATGGCGGAGAGGCAGAAGCCGGCGAACCATTCGGGGAACTGCTGGAGGAAGAGCAGGGGGACGGCGAGGCTGGTGTCCCGGGTTTGAACGCCCGCGGCGAGGGCCACGTACCCGAGCAGGGCAATCAGCCCCAGCAGAAAGCTGTAGGCCGGCAGCAGGGCGGCGTTGCGGCGGACGGTGTTGGCGCTCTTCGCGCTCATAACCGCGGTCGCGGTGTGGGGATACAGCATCAAGGCTACGGCCGAGCCCAGGGCCAACGTGGAGTAGGGAAGGAACTGCCCGGGACGAAGCGCGATGGTGGAAGACGGCGTATGCGTGGAGAGCGCCTGGTTCGCGACGGCAAAGATGTGGGCGTATCCGCCAAGCCTCAGTGGAAGGATGATGATGGCGGCGATCACCATGATGTACAGCATCAGGTCCTTGACGATGGCGATGATGGCGGGCGCGCGCAGGCCGCTCGAGTACGTGTAGGCGGCGAGAATGACGAACGCGGCAGCCAGGGGCCACTCTCCGTGGACGCCCATGGCCGCAATCACAACCCGCATGCCGACGAGTTGCAGCGCGATATACGGCATCAGCGAAAGGATGCCGGTAACGGCGATGGCCAGGGTCAGCGGAGGGAAGCTGTAGCGTCCGCCGACGAAATCCGCCAGCGTGACATAGCCGTGGCGATGGCAGACCCGCCACAGGCGCGGCATCACCACCAGCATGTAGGGGTAGGCTACGATGGCGTACGGAAGGGCGAAGAAGCCCATCGCTCCGGTGCCGTAGAGTGCGGCGGGACGGCGATCACGGTGTAGGCGGTGTAGAGGTCGCCGCCGATCAAAAACCAAGTGATCAGGGTACCGAAGCTCCGGCCGGCGAGCCCCCACTCTTCCAGCGAGGCAATACCTTCGACCGGCCGGCGCCAGCGTGCCGCCCAGAAGCCGGCCACGGTGACGAGTAGGAAGAAGAAGCAGAAGACCGCCAGCGCCGTTATGTGCAACCCGATATCTCCTCCGCAAAGACGGAGATCTCCGCAGGAGACATCCGGCTACAACGTATCAAATCGCGCGGACGCTGGTCGTGAGGTGGATGGTGTGAGGTGTTTGAGGTGAGGTGGATCGAGCGGCGGAGGCCTTAGCGCGGACCCGCTCCGCCTTCGTTCCACTCATACACGATCACGCCGAGATCGCTCAGGGAGCGCATCACACCCTCGAGGTTGCGGCGGATCTGCGGACGCGCGTTCATGGGAGCGTCATGCGCCTCTTCGACCGCTAACACGCGACCGTACGGCCAGGCGCTCTGGGGAACGGCATTGAGAGCGGCGGGAATCTCTCCGGCACGGATATCCAGGTTCTGCCGGCGCGCGCCCACCGGACGCAGCATGCCACCCTGGCCGAGCGCGCTGGTGTTGGCGTCCGCAAGGGTGACGTGCAAGGTGAGCATCTCGCCCTGGACGGTGATGTAGGGGTTCTCCCAGTTGGAGAGGCTCCTGACGGCCATGTAGCGGTTTTTCGAGGGCAGGGGGATGAGCTCCAGCTCTCGCCGGACCTCATCGTTGAGCTGCTGCTGCTGCGCGACCACGGCGCGTTCGCCCGACCGGAGGGCTGGCGCGGAGCGGTTGCACCCGGCAAGGGCTGCCGGAAGAAGGACGCCAGCCGCCGCCAGGAGCAAGGGCAGGAGCCGGCCGCGGCAGGAGGAGCGAGAGGGAGATGGGGAGGCGGTATCGACGGGCACAAGGGCGGCAGTGACGGGCATAAGGGCGGCAGTGACGGGCATAAGGGCTTCGACCAGCATAGCAAGGGGGCGCGAATCAGGTCCCGCGATGTCACCCGCCAGCCCACACCGGAGGCCGCTTCTCCAGGAACGCTCGCGTGCCCTCGGCTTTATCGGCGGTGCCGCAGAGTCTGCCGAAGATCCCTGCCTCGACCGCGCAGGCCTCGTCCAGGTTGAGGTCTTTGCCGCGACGCACCGCCTCGAGGCAACCGCTGACGGCGAGTGGCGCCATGGCCGCGATGGTCGCGGCGAGCTCCCGGCCGCGGAGCAGGAGGCGCTCGGGTGAGTGGACCTCGTCGACCAGGCCCAGGCGGAGTGCTTCGGGAGCAGCGACCATCTCTCCCGACAGAAGCAGCTTGAGCGCGGCGGAGCTGCCGATCAGGCGCGGGAGCCGCTGCGAGCCGCCGTACCCCGGGATGAGACCGAGCTTGACCTCCGGCTGGCCGAGGCGGGCGGTCTCGCTGGCCAGGCGCAGGTGGCAGGCCAGGGCGAGCTCGCAGCCTCCGCCGAGCGCGAAGCCGTTGACCAGTGCGATGACCGGCTTCCCGCAGCTCTCAATGAGGCGGAAGACCGCCTGACCGCGACGAGACTTCTCCTTGCCCGAGGCCGCATCGGTGGCTGCGAGTTCGAGGATGTCGGCTCCGGCCGCAAAGGCCTTCTCTCCCGCGCCGGTGATCAGAATCACCCGGACCGAGAGGTCCGCGGCCAGGGCGGCGACAGCGCTTTCGAGCTCGTCGAAAACCTGCGCGTTGAGGGCGTTGAGCACTTTGGGGCGATTCAGAGTGAGCAGAGCGATCTGATTCTGCACCTCGCAAAGCAAGGTCTCGTAGGTCATGCGGCCTCCATTCCAGCGGGCGAAGCGGTGCGACTCCTGACGATACAATCGATGGCATGATCAAGGGAATTACGCTTGTGAGCGGTGTCTCCTCGGGAGATGCGTTCGATCAGCTCTCGAGCCTCTTTGCCGCTCTGGGCTTTGAGTCGGGACGTGGGTGGGAGGATGCCAGCGGGCGTGGAGCGGCTTTTCTGGCTCCGCTCGGGAATCTCGAACTGGTGACCGGACGAGCTCCGGCGGCGCCCTCGCTGCTGGTCGAGGTGACCCAGCTGGAGCAGGTGCATGCGGTCGTCCGCGAGTGGATGCTGACACGCTTCCGGACAGAGGAGGTTGCGGAGCTGCTGACCGCGCCGGAGCTGACCCACTGGAACTCACGCATCGTCACGGTGCAGATGTCGCCGGAGCTGAGGATGGGTTTCTGGGAGTCGGAGAACCCGCTCCACGGCAGGCCGGTGGCGATAGGGGGCGATTTGAGCGCGGCTGGAATGCGGTTCGCCGTGGTGGTCGCGCGGTGGAATGCGGTGATTACCGACCGCCTGCTGCAGGGGACGCTGGATGCGCTATTTCGCAGTGGAGCGGCGCGCGATGCTGTTCAGATCGTGCGGGTGCCCGGTGCATGGGAGATCCCTTCGGCGGCGCGGACGCTGGCGGAGACGGGGAGGTTCGACGCGATCGTGACCCTCGGTGTTCTGCTGCGCGGAGAGACGGCGCATTATGAGGCAATCTATACCGAGGTGGCGCGCGGCATCGGACAATCGCAGCAGGAGACCGGGGTGCCGCACGCGTTTGGCGTGTTGACATGCGAGACGCTGGAGCAGGCGCTCGACCGCGCGGGTCTGAAGGCCGGCAACAAGGGGTTCGAAGCGGCGACCGCCGCGATCGAGATGGCGTCGCTTCAGCACAAGATCAGGGAAATGTCCGGATCGGCTGCGGAAGGGGAGCAGAGCTGATGGGGACGAGGCGGAAGTCCCGCGAATTGACCATGCAGATGCTGTTTCAGGGAGATCTGGGCAAGCAGACCCCCGAGGAGGTCCACAAACTCTTCTGGACCTCACGGGACGATGTCGACGCGGAGACCCGCGGATTTGCCGAGGACCTCCACCGGGTCGCGACGGCGCGGCAGGCCGAGATCGATGCCCTGATCGAGGGGCACGCGCAGAACTGGCGTCTGGAGCGCATGGCGGTGGTCGATCGCAACCTGCTGCGGGGGGCGGTGGCGGAGATGATGGGCTTTCCGAACACGCCGGCGGCGATCATCATCAACGAGGCCCTGGAGCTGGCGCGGCGGTACGCGGCGCCGGAGTCGGTCAACTTCCTGAACGGGGTTCTGGATGCGATTGCGCGGGATCTGCTGAAGCAGCGCCTGGGGTAAGGTCGTTCGGGCGCGCCGCACAGAGCTGTACAGGAAAGGCCCTCTCGAAGGAGAGGGCCTTTCCTGTTGCTGGATTGTAGGAGTAGTAGCTAGGTCGTCTTGCGGGGTCTCTGGGCGATCAGGTTTGGAGTGACGATCGCGCCGGAGGCGTCCGGCAGCTTGGGTGCGATGGTGCTCGAATCGGTATATCCGCCCCCGTTCCGGGTGACGAGATGAATGAGATTGTCGCCGGAGGTCCCGACGAAGAAGGTTGAGTTGTCGGAGCTGAAGACCCCATTCACGGGCGCCGCGGCAGCGCCGGAAAGCTTGACGCTCGAGAGCGTTCCCTGGCCGGATGTGGCCGGCTGGTAGAGCGGGAGGACCCCGCCAGCTCCGGTATAGGTGATGAAGGCGAAGGCTGAGTCTGAACTCGGGAAGACGCCCGTGATGGCGTCCGCGGAGACGTTGGGGATCCTTGCATTCTGGATCGGAGTCGCGGTAAACGTGGGGGCGCTTCCATCGAGCGGGCACTGCCCGATCGGCAGACCGGGTTTCGAGCCAGTGCTGAGGCGCAGGTCGGTGAAGGTCGGTCCAGTGGCCGTGGCGCCGAGGATGTGGAGGCCGTCGTTGGTGGTGGCCACGCGATCCGTCGCTGGCCCGGCGACTCCCGCGTTGGGGTAGAAGGAGCCGCCACTGGCTGAGGAGCTGCCGGTCACGGGACAGTAGCTTCGCGCGGTCGTGCTGAGGCCGGCAAAGAAAGCGCCCACGGAGGGAACGGCGACGGCTACGTCCAACGGGGCCGGGGAGGCGCTGATCGCGCTCCATCCGGTAAAGCTCGAATGCACCAGGATCTGGTCTCCCGCAGCGATATAGACGGTGGTGCTGTCGGGGCTGAACTGGGCGCGTGTCCCAACGCCGCCATAGGTGGTCTGGATACCGCCGGTGGTGTTTGCCAGAGAGACCGTCTGCCGTACCGGATCCGTCACCACCACCGTCGAATTATCGGGTGAAACGGCGAGGACGGTTCCGGGCAGGCTGAGATCTTCGCGGCTCAACGCGTTGCTGAGAGCACTGACCACCATCAGCTCGGTCGAGCTGCCGAGATACAGGTTGACACCGTCCTCGGAGAGGACCATCGAGTTGGGCACATACGGCAGGCGAACCGGAGCGCCGATTGTTCCCGCGGTGAAGTCGACCGAGACGAGATAGAGCGACCTGGTGCTGGCCGTGTACAGGATGGAGCTGTTGGATCCTGGGGTGTTTACGAGGATGTTGTTGGAGGTGACCGGCTTGCCATTGCCGAAGAGACCGATGTTGTTGAGCGGAGCTGCATTGCAGGTGGGCGGCTGGCAGATAGCGGTGATCGCTCCGGAGCCGGGGAAGATGGGTGTGACGTTTCCATTGCCGCCGCCGGGGAGCGTGGTGGGCGTGGTGGACACGTAGGTCAGCGCGAGCCCGGTCAAGGGGGCGCCCTTGGTGTCGGTCACAACCGCGGTAATGGGGAAGGTGTTGTTCTGATTGACCGTCACGGTCGGGATGCCGTTCGCTCCGGTCGTGCTGTTGGGCGCGGTGAGCGTGATCGTCTGCGGTGGGCAGGTGGAGAAGAAGCCCGCCGTCGATCCGGTCTTGGTGAGCGACGAGGTGATGATAGTGGAGCCGGGCTGCTGCGCCGTGGCAATACCGTTCTCGTCGATGGTGACGATATCGCTAGTCTGCGCGCTATAGACCAGGTGACCGACCTGGCAGCTAATGTTCTTCTGGGCGGCTCCGGTGGCAGCGAAGACCCTGGCGGCGAGCTGACCCGAGGTGCCCTGGGAGAAGCAGGTATTGGTGCGGAAGCCGAGCGCGGTGGAGACTGGCGGGGTGGTGCAGCAGCCGGTGTTTGGATCGGTCGTGCAGCTGAGGGAGTTCGCGGTGGTAGAGGTGGCGGCGGGGCTGCAGTTCGAGGCAGGATCATGGATGCAATCCGTGGATGGACTGCCCAGCACGACGCTGGTGACGATCGGGTGCACGAAGACGGGGACAGGATTGCTGGACGCGCCGTTGGCGCTGGCGGTGATGAGAGCCGTCCCGGTCTTGTTGGTGGGATTGCAGACGGTGTAGTCCGGGATGCCGCCGCCGGTGTTGCGGTTCCAAAGACCGGCACAGAGCCTTCCGGTGGTGGGGACGATGTCCGCGATCGTCATATCCGAGGTGCCGTACGTCAGGTTGGTGAGGGCGACGCTGCCGCCTTTGCAATCGGCTCCGGAAACCGGGCCAGTCGCGCCGAACTGGCCGACATCGAGAGAGATTCCGAAGATTTTCGGCTGCAGGGTGATGGTGGTCAGCTGACCGACGATCGGGCCGGAGTCGCCGCCATTGCAGAAGGTGACTGCTGTCTTCTTGCCGCAACCAGAGATGGAGATCCCAAAGGGAATTGTAAAAAGAAGCAAGAACGATAACGTGACGAACCGACGCATTGAACCTCCCCGCCCAACCTGAACCCAAGCTGAGCGGTCACACCGCAACCGCTGAAGTGGCGATATCTTAGTTTAGAAGCTGCTCGACAGCTAGGCAACTCGACCGCTGGCGCGGAACACGGCGAGACCGCACGGTTCCGCGGATTAGACGAGCGCGCGTCGCTGAGGCGATCCGGTCTGCTGCCATTTCGCCGCCTACCGGTGCGCGGTTTCGCTTGCACTTCGGGCGGTTGCCGGCATCTGCTGCTCGAACCACTGAAAGGTTCTCTGCGTGCGATCGAGGATGTGGGCGGGATCGCGGAAGCCGTGACCTTCGTTGGGGTAGATGACCAGTTGGGTCTTTACGCCTTCGGCTCGAAGAGCGTGCCAGAACTCAAAGCTCTGCGGGGCCGGGCATTCGCCATCTCGATCGCCGACGATGACGAGGGTCGGCGTCCTGACTTTCTTGATGTACTCGATGGCCGAGCTCTTGGCGTAGACCTCCGGATCGTCGTAGACGGTCTTGCCGAAGAAAGGGAGCATCCATTGATCGATCGAGTTCTCGCCGTAGTAGCTCTTCCAGTCGCTGATACCAGCCCCGGCGACCGCGGCCCGGAAGCGGTTGGTTTGGGTCACGCCGAACATGGTCATGAACCCGCCGTAGCTCCATCCGGTGAGGCCTTCGCGATCTTTGTCGATGGGAAAGCGCTTTTCGAGCACGTCCATGCCGGCGAGGATGTCATGGAGATCGCCGTACCCGAAGTCTTTGACGTTGGCCTGCGTGAACTTCTCTCCCTGGCCATAGCTTCCGCGAGGGTTGGGAGAGAAGCTGAAGTAGCCGAGGGCGGAGAAGAGAGCCCCGCCCTGCCCCCAGTGTGAGCCGGCCGCGGACGATGGGCCGCCATGGACGGTGACAATGAGCGGGTATCGCTTGGCTGGGTCGTAGTTGGCCGGATACAGCAGCCAGCCCTGGACATGGAAGCCGTCGTTCTCCCACTCGATCGATTCGCTCTTGCCCCAGACCGGCTTCAGACCGGCGTTGAGGTGGGTCAGTTGCCGGAGCGCCTGCCTGGATCCGCGGGAAAGGAAGATCTCGGGCGGCGCATCGAAGCTGGATGCGACGAACGCGTACGCGCCGCCGCGGCTGGATGCGATGGCGTCGGCTCCGGCGGAGATCGACTGCTGAAACACCTCGGTCGAGTCGGGCAGCTCCTTCCCGGTCTCCGCGTTGAAGGTCGAGATCTGGTTGCCACCGGCCTTGCGGGCGACAAAGCGGAGGGTGTTTTTGCCGGCCCACTCGAGCCACGCCGCACTGACGGTCGGGTCGGGCATGATGTCCCGGGGAGCGCCGCCGGTTGCGGCGATCGAGTAAATATCGCCGCCGGTGGAGCCCTGATCGCTCATCAAGCCGCCGATGAAGACGATGCGTTTGCCGTCCGGGGAAAAGCGCGGGTTGGCGATTTGTAACCCATGAAGTTCGCCCGCGACACTGCTCGTATTCAGGATGGATCGGGGCTGAGCGGCGCCGCCGACCTCCTGGGTGTAAAGCTGCGCCACCCACCAGTTGTTTTCGCCCGGGGGGTTGGCCGCCACGTAGGTCAGCTCCTTCGAGTTCGGCGCCCAGTCGAACTCGTACACGTGGAGGTTAGGCGGTGTCACCTGCGTCACGTCGCCGGTGGTGGCCCGCGCGACCGCGACCCGCTGGATCTCGACTCCATCCTCGCCGACGACGCCGGACCACGGCTTCATGGCGGCGAGGGCGCCCGCGCTGCGAGTCGCGTTTTCAACGAAGAGGAACCCGATGGAACGCGCGTCAGGGGACCATGTGATCGCCTGGATCTCGCCGCTGAGGTGGGTGAGTTGTCGAGCCTGCCCCGACTTGCGCGACCAGACGAAGATCTGCGCCTGCCGGGACGGTCCGGTCCCGTCGCCGCAGGCGGAGAGAAAGGCGAGAGTTCCGCCGTCCGGAGACCATCTTGGGTCGTTGGCGGTGCATCCTGCCCCGCTGCCTGGGATCGCAATCGGGCGGCCCTCCCCAGCATCTGGATGGACGGTCTCGGTGAGGTGGATCTGCCCCCCGGCCTGGTGGCTCCCCAGCGTCCAGGCGAGCAGCGAGCCGTCCGGCGACAAGGCGAGTGCGCCAGGGGTGCGGGCCTTCTGAATCGCGTCAAGAATGGGGGCGACGCGGGGGTCGGGATTCGCCAGAGGCTTCAGGGGCGCTGGGTTGCCGCTCTGACCGGAGGCCGGGGGAATCGTCGCGACCAGGGCAGGAGCGACTGCCAGGCGCACCAGGGAAGAACGGAAGAGGGCGTTTCGCACACGGAACATCCGGCCAGCCTAGCATGCTGAGGACCTCGGGGGATGGAATCCGGCCGCTCGGATCCGGAGGTTGAGATGGCGTTCGCGGCTTTATCGAACTGCCGGCAAACATCGACTCCGGTTGAGAAACCTGATTGACGCCGGGCCGGACACATTGGTACAGTTATGAGGTTCCGAGAGTATCCGGAATGGTCCGTCACCGAATAGGTGGCAGCCGACAGAGAGTAGAAAGTTTGCCCGGCGTAGATGGATGGACTCCCCTGCGTTAGACTGGATACAAGAGATTCACTGCAGGCTCCCCGGAGGAATTTGGAGAGCGGTTTCCACTGCAGCCTATCGCAATCGAGCCTGCGACACCCTCCTCCTGGATGGGCTATGCGGGCCGGAACAGCGAAACGGAGTCGGCCCTGGCGCAATCTGCAGAGGCGCTCGACCACCGTCGACTGTTATTCACGAAGTTTGCAGTGCTGAAGTTTGAAACGCAGATCGAAGCGATCTGCCTTGTTGCTGGGGAGCGCGATATGTGCGCTCGGTTTGCGTGCCAGTGCGCGCGAGCGGTGCAGGGAATAATTCGCTTGATGTGCATCAAGGTGTTTGCAGTACCAAAGGAGTTCGAGTGCCCACGTTTCATCAACTCGTCAAGCAGGGCCGCACGCCCACTCGTTATAAGACCGCAAGCCCCGCGCTGCAGGGATCTCCGCAGCGTCGCGGCGTCTGCACCCGCGTTTACACGCAGACGCCCAAGAAGCCGAACTCGGCGCTGCGCAAGGTCGCCCGCGTTCGCCTTACGAATGGGATTGAGGTCACGACCTACATCCCGGGCATCGGTCACAATTTGCAGGAGCACTCGATCGTGCTGATTCGCGGCGGCCGGGTGAAGGATCTCCCGGGGGTTCGCTATCACGTTGTGCGCGGAACGCTGGACTCGGTGGGCGTGGCCAACCGGAAGCAGAGCCGGTCGAAGTATGGCGCCAAGCGCCCCAAGGCGGGTGCGCCCGCCAAACCCGCCAAGTCCGGCAAGTAAGTTTGTCAAAGTGGCGAGAGCCGCGGGCGTAACGAAGTATCAGGTTCAGGGCTTGAGAGGTCTACGGTCCTGAAGGAAGACGAGAAGAGAGAGCAATGCCCAGAAAAGGTTTCATCGCAAAACGTGACGTCGCGGCCGATCCGGTCTATCACTCCACCTTGGTGACGAAGTTCGTCAATTCCATGATGTGGGGCGGCAAAAAGTCGACTGCTCAGGGCATCTTCTACGAGGCGATGACCAACCTGGAGCAGAAGGGCGGCGACGAGGCTCTGAAGCTGTTCAAGAAAGCAGTCGAGAACGTGAAGCCGCTGCTGGAAGTGAAGAGCCGTCGTGTTGGCGGGGCGAACTACCAGGTGCCGATCGAGGTAAACCCCGAGCGACGCACCTCGCTTGCGATTCGGTGGCTGGTCACCTTTGGCCGCGCCCGGGGAGAGAAGGGAATGGTCGAGAAGCTGACGGCCGAGCTTCTGGATGCGGCCAACGGCCGTGGAGCCGCGATGAAGAAAAAGGAAGATGTCCATCGCATGGCAGAGGCGAATAAGGCCTTCGCTCACTACCGCTGGTAAAGAAAACTTTCCGGCAAGAGTTTGTAAGTTTTAGGTTCTCAGGTTTCAACGCAATTTACGGCGGGCCTCGCGCTCGCAGAAGAGATAGAAGACCGTGGCACGCTCTACACCTCTCAATCGCTGCAGGAATATCGGAATTATGGCGCATATCGACGCCGGAAAGACGACGACGACGGAGCGCATCCTGTTCTACACGGGCATCACGCACCGTATCGGCGAGGTGCACGAAGGCACCGCCACCATGGATTGGATGGAGCAGGAGCAGGAGCGCGGCATCACGATCACATCGGCTGCAACGACCTGCACCTGGAACGGAATTCGCATCAACATCATCGATACCCCCGGGCACGTGGACTTCACCGCCGAGGTGGAGCGCTCGCTGCGCGTGCTCGACGGTGCCGTCGCCTGCTTCGATGCGGTCGCCGGTGTGCAGCCGCAGTCCGAGACGGTCTGGCGCCAGGCCGACAAGTACCGCGTTCCGCGCGTCTGCTTCATCAACAAGATGGACAAGGCCGGTGCGGACTTCTTCTACTCGATCGGAACTATCCGGGACCGGCTGGGAGCGAGGGCTGTTCCGATTCAGATTCCGATCGGCCAAGAGGCGAAGTTCGCCGGCGTGGTCGACCTGGTGGAGATGCGCGCGATCCTCTGGCACGACGAGACGATGGGCGCCAAGTACTCGATCGAAGAGATCCCGGCGGATCTCAAGGAGAAAGCCGTCGAGATGCGCAACCAGCTGATCGAGGCAGTCGCCGATTCCGACGATGAGGTTCTCAATGCCTTCCTCGAGGGCGAGGAGATCACGACAGAGCAGATTAAGCGGGCCTTGCGCAAGGCAACCATCCGCATGAACGTCTTTCCCGTGCTCGCCGGATCTTCCTTCAAGAACAAGGGCGTTCAGACGCTGCTGGATGCTGTGGTCGACTATCTCCCGAGCCCGCTCGATGTTCCGCCGATCCAGGGCGGCGATCCGGAAAACATGGAAGAAAAGCTGGTGCGCAAGGCGGACGACAGCGAGCCCTTCGCGGCGCTCGGCTTCAAGATCATGACCGACCCCTTTGTCGGCCAGCTGATCTTCATCCGCGTTTACTCGGGCGTGCTGAAGACCGGCGATTCGGTTCTGAACCCCCGCACTCGCAAGACGGAGCGCATCGGCCGGCTGCTGAAGATGCACGCCAACAAGCGCGAGGAGATTACGGAGATCATGGCCGGAGACATCTGTGCCGCGGTCGGCCTGAAGAATCTTGTCACCGGAGATACGATCTGCACGGATAAGGCGCCGATCGTGCTCGAGTCCATCGACTTCCCCAAGCCCGTGATCGAGGTTGCCGTCGAACCGAAGACCAAGGCCGATCAGGAGAAAATGGGCATGGCTCTGGCCAAGCTCGCGCAGGAAGATCCGACCTTTCGCGTGCGCACCGACATCGACTCCGCCCAGACGATCATCGCCGGCATGGGTGAGCTTCATCTCGAGATCATCGTCGATCGCATGATGCGCGAGTACAAGGTCGAGGCCAACGTCGGCAAACCGCAGGTCAACTATCGCGAGACCATCCGCTCAAACGCCGAGGCCGAGGGCAAGTACATCCGGCAGACCGGTGGATCGGGTAACTATGGCCACGCGAAGATCCGCATTTCGCCGAATGAGCCGGGCAAGGGATACGAGTTCTCGAACGACACCAAGGGCGGATCGATTCCCAAGGAGTACATCAAGCCGATCGATCAGGGTATTCAGGATGCGATGCAGCGCGGCATCCTGGCCGGATACGAGATGGTCGACGTCAAAGTGTCGCTGTATGACGGCAGCTACCACGATGTCGATTCAAACGAGATGGCGTTCAAGATCGCAGGTTCGATCGCCTTCAAGGAGGCCGCGCGGAAGGCAAAGCCGGTGCTCCTTGAGCCAGTGATGTCGGTCGAGGTGACCGTTCCTGAGGAGTACATGGGGACGATCATCGGCGACCTCAACAGCCGCCGCGGACGCATCGAGGGTATGGAGATGGTTGGCGCTGTCCAGGCAATCAGGGCCACCGTGCCTTTGAGCACGATGTTTGGCTACGCCACACACATGCGGTCGTCCACCCAGGGCCGGGCGAACTACTCGATGGAGTTCAAGCAGTACGAGGAGGCGCCGCGCTCCGTCTCGGAAGAGATTATCGCCAAGGTTCAAGGCAAGGAAGCCGCGGCGCGGTAGCCCTCGACTTCCGGTAGCAGTACATAAGTTCAGTCATCAGATTTCAGAAGGACGGAGACAGATCATGGGCAAGGAAAAGTTTGATCGGAGCAAGCCGCACGTCAACATCGGGACGATTGGTCATATTGATCATGGCAAGACGACGTTGACGGCGGCGATCACGAAGGTATTGTCGAAGCA
>JAABUL010000140.1_pt1 | contig 147193 bp, 128 predicted proteins | sample 5559151 | NCBI WGS metagenome assembly JAABUL01 (sample SAMN10711876, study PRJNA513368) | rock metagenome | isolation source: Antarctica rocks | place: Antarctica: Victoria Land, Pudding Butte sud | reverse complement strand
GGCGGTCCGTTTCTTCCGATTGAGTGTGGTAACCCAATCGTGTCAAGAAACGGGCCGCCCTCAGTGCAGCGACACGCTCAAATCCCTACTTCCGACTAAACGAGGTGAACCTCGTGAATAATCCTCAGTAGCTCGGCTTGAAGAGTAGCGTGGTCTATGTACTCGTAGCAAGACGCGATATCGAACTCTACTAGATAGTCAGCATCGTTCTCTGACTGCGTACCCCCAAAAGACTGATGGCCTAGCCAGTTTTCCGAGCTGCGCGATTCAGGAGGAAGGTCGGTCCTTAGCTCTCCGACAAGAGCCGCGTACATCGCGTTGGCAGTCACTGGGAATATGGTTACTGGTCGCGGCCCGAACCACTTTCGGGGCATCGTCAGGGTTTCACTGGGGATCGTGTGACCTGCCTCGAAGTTGACCACCAGTTCCGCCTCCACCGTCTTGAGCCCGTCTTCTAGACATCTCGCACTTGTTAAACGGGGGAAGCGATCGAGCTGCTGTTCGATCGATTCCCGGACGTGTCCTCGATGATGGGCCGCTCCACCGCCGCGTTCGCCGCCGACCCGCGCGTCGCCGGCAAACTGGACGACGCCTGGTTGCGCACCCTGAACGGCACGATGTCGACCTACTCGGGTGGGGACTTCGACGCTGCACTGGCCAGTACCAAGGCCCTGTTCGACGCCGGTGTCGACGTTCTGGCGAGCACCGACGTCGCCGTCCCGGCCCCCAACGTGGGCGGACTCGCCCACGGAGCCAGCGTCCACCACGAACTCCAGCTGCTCGTCCAGGCAGGCCTGACACCCCTCCAGGCGCTACGGTCGGCAACCTCGCTCCCAGCCAACCGCTTTGGGCTGCACGATCGCGGACACCTCGCCAGAGGGACTGCGCGCCGACATGATCCTTGTCGACGGTGACCCGATCACCACCATCACCGACACCCTCTCCCTCACCCACGTCTGGCGACGCGGCCAGCAAGTAACGCTCTGACCCGTCACCGGCCTCCCGCCCCTGTGGCCCTACTGACCCACGAGCGTCCGTCGATAACCCACCCCCACGTCCGATCGAAGCACTCAAGCAGCCCGCCCCGCACGTCGGCGCGGTCTGCTATCAGCCCTCGGCCGGTTGAGTGAAGGTGGTCCCGGTCACCCCGGCGGGCTCCCACCGACCTCGAGCTATCCCCGCGAACAGGGCTCGCTCCCTTACGGCCGGGTCGTGCTCAACCACCGGCAGGTCGGTGCCGGGTACGCGATGCTCGCGCTGCTGGTGAACGGGGAGGACCTGACGCCGGACCACGGCTACCCGGCGCGGGTCGTGGCCCCTGCCATCCCCGGTCTGCACGCGCCCAAGTGGGTAGCCTCGATCTCCCACCAACACCACCCCCGCGCCGCCCGCCACGTCGTCCTCACGGGGTCGCAGGTCCTCCGGAGCTGGGTGACATCGACCGGGCCTAGTCGAGCGTGCGCTGTCCGGTCCTAGCCTGGCGGCCGAGTCGCCTCGCCGTTGCCACCGAACCGGTGGTCGCCGTCAGCGGCCACCACAACCTGGTCAGCAATGCGTTGGCGGCACCGCATCGCTGTCCGGCCCGTCCCCGGCAGACGACAGCCCCATGCCCCGCGGGTCCGGGTTCGTGTGTGGGTTGCCCCGACCCCGACTGGGCAGGTCGCCTACCGCGAGCCCTTCCGGCACCTCCCCAAGTGGGCCGAAGGCCCCACGGCCTCGGGAGTGGGGCCTGGAGGTCGTCTACGACGGGCCGGACATGAGCGCGGACGTCCGTGCCTGCGCCGTCGAACCGTTCTTCCGCTTCCACGAGCTGCCTCGGCCTGTCGGTCGTGGCCGGGATGGTCGCCCAGGACGGCGGCCGGCTCGACGTGGACTCCACCCCCGGACGCGGCACCACCACGACGTCGACCCGCGGGTCGGGCAGCTCGACGGCGCCGACCACCTATCTCGCTCAGTAGGCCCCGCCACCATCCCGGCGATCGACCAGGGAGCTCACCTTCGCTCCGGCCGAGACATCGGTCCCCGGCCGGGAACCGGCCAGGTGTCGGAGCCGACCCGGGTGCCGTTGTCCGTCAGGCGGGGACGGGGTACCGGGCGGTCGCCCAGGCGTCGTACTCGGGCTCGGAGGTCTGACGTCGCATACGGGCCGAGGTCTGGGCGTCCGCGCCGACCACGTACCGCAGCCTCGGGGGCTCATCAGTCGCCGCCGCAAGGATCGCCTCGGCGACCGCCGACGTCGTGGCCAGACGGTACGGGGATGGGCGCTGCCATACGGCCGCCATCTGCTCAACCAGGTTCTGGTAACGCGGCGGGACCTTCATGGACGCCGACAACTCTGCTGTGCGGGGCAAGAAACCGGTGCCCGTGACCAGGCCCGGCTCGATCAGCGCAACCATGACATTTTCGCCCGCAAGTTCATAGCGCACCGACTCGGTGAAACCCTCGACGGCGAATTTCGTGGCCGCGTACACCGACATCAGCGGCTCCGGGACGATGGCTGCACCGCTGCTGAGGTTGATCAGCCGGCCGCCGCCGCCGTCGCGGAAGTACGGGACCGCGGCCTGCGTGACCTGCATGAGCCCGAAAACGTTGATGTCGAACAGGTCCCGCACGACGGCCATCGGGGTTGCCTCAAAGACCGAGAACAGCCCCGCGCCGGCGTTGTTGACAACGCAGTCCACCCGGCCGAAGCGGGTGACGGTGGCCGCGAGTGCCGCCGACACCGCTACGGGATCGCGGACGTCCAGCGGCAGCACGAGCACGCTCTCCGAGCCGGCAGCGGTGTGCTCGGTGGTGAGGGTCCGCGACGTGCTCGCGATGTTCCAACCACGCTCGTCGAACAATAACCGGGCTGCCCGGCCCAGACCGGAACCACTGCCAGTGATGAGTACTGTCTTGCGGTCGGTGTCGCTCATGGCTCCAACTTTCGACCGCCTCGTTCGGAGCGTCTACGCTGAACAGACCGTGAACTTGCGCGAGCGTCCGAGCAGGTCGACCCCCTAACAGATCTGATGGCCCTGCTACGTCCTCGTGCGGTGCTGTGGAAGCGGATGCGGGGGGAAGGGAAGTGGGCTGTCCGGTTCGCTGCGAACCGGGAAGTCAACTTCGGGACCGTGCTGTCCGGCCGGTGCGTCCTGACGGGCGCGGGTGCGCCGGTGGATCTCTCGCAGGGCGACTTTCTCCTGCTGACGGCGCCAGCGCCGTTCACCTTCGGCAGCTGCGCTGCTGTCCGGGCAATCGACGGTGACCGCGCTTTGCGGGGCAACGACGGCACAGTCGTGACCATCGGGTCGGGACCGGAGACGGCCAGCGTGGTCGCCGGCCACTTTGTCCTGGACAGCGTGAACAGCGACCTGCTGCTCGAGCTGCTCCCCAGCGTGCTGCACTTAGGGTCCGATTCCGGCGCCGCCGGGCGTATACGGGTCCTTCTCGAGCTGCTGGGGGAAGAGGCCACGTCGGGGCGCCGCGGCGCTTCGCTGGTGACAGAACGGCTCGTCGAGGTCATGCTCGTCGAAGTGCTGCGGGAGCAGCCGAGTTCTGGCGCGCCTGGGGCAACAGGGCTGCTCGGCGGCCTAGCAGACCCCTGTGTGGCCGCCGCGCTCAGCGCCCTACATGGCGACGTCCGACGCGCCTGGACCGTGTCTGATCTGGCGACTGCGGCGCTGACCTCCCGCTCGGTCCTGGCGCAACGTTTCACCGCGAGGATGGGCGCCACCCCCATGCGCTACCTGTATGCCTGGCGTATGGCGTTGGCGAAGGATGCGCTGGTCCACAGCGACGCGACGGTCTCGCAGATCGGCCAGCAGGTGGGCTACCACTCACTGAGCGCGTTCAGCAATGCCTTCCAACGCCACCAGGGACTGTCGCCCGCCCGGTACCGGCGGTCCTCGACCCCACGGCACCCCTAGGGTTCAACCAGCTCCAGCCGACCGACCTGACCGATCACCGCACCGGGATGAGCAAGGGCTACTTCCGCGTGGTCAATGACGCCTGCTCCCACCGGATCGTCGGCTACTCGATGGATCACCCGGATGCCTGCCGACCTCGCGATCACCGCGCTGCGGAAGGCGGGCGCATCCCGGTCGCGGCGGTCGTGCCCTCCGACCGGAGCAGCCAGTTCCGTCCCGCCCGCTTCCACGCGGTGACCTGACTGTCTGGGATAGCTGGTTCGCTATTGATTCCGTCCGAGGTGTCTGCGGGTTCAGCTCGGCCTGGCCCGGACGGAGGGCACGGTGGGCGTCTGCGCGTTCCAGCTGAGCAGCAGCTGGATCCGTTCGGCGGTCGGTGTCCCGCGTTCGTAGGCGTAGGTGGTGACGAACTGGTCGGGCCGGCCGGCGATCTGCATGACCTCGTAGGAGAAGGCGAGCTCACCGACCAGCGTGTGGTCCAGGTGGGTCCGGCCAGTGGTCTTCTGCCGGACGTCGCCGTGTGCCCAGAGGCGCCGGAACTCGGGGCTGGCGATGCAGAGCTCGCCGATGAGGGAGGCCAGCAGCGGCTCGTCGGGGTGGCGGCCGGCCTCGAGCTTCAGGTGCCCGGCGATGTCGGCGGCGACCTCGTCCCAGTTGAGGTGGTCCACCCGGGCCTGCGAGTCGAGGAAGACCGCCCGGGCTGCTCCCGGGCCTGCCATGGCCGCTGCGCCGAACACGGCGTCCGCGGCCAGGTTCCAGGCCAGGACGTCCGTGCGCCGGCCCATGACCAGCGCGGGGACGTCGTCCATGAGGTCGAGCAGCGCTCGTGCGTGCGGGCTGACCTGCTGTCGAGGGGCCCGGTGCCCGCGCCGGCGCGGGCGGGCGAGGTTGCCTAGGTGTTCGCGTTCGGTGTCACTGAGGCCGAGGGCACCGGAGATGCCGTCGAGTACCTGGTCCGAGACGTGCGCCGTGCGGCCCTGCTCGAGGTGGACGTAGTAGTCGACGCTGACCCCGGCCAGCAGCGCGAGTTCCTCGCGGCGCAGCCCCGGGACACGCCGCCGCCCGGTCCCCGGGGCGAGCCCGGCCTGCCTCGAGGTGATCCGGGCGCGACGGGAGCGCAGGACTCCCCGCTCTCGGTGGTCACCCGTCCAGTCTCATCGCGGCGGTGCGCCCGAGGGTGGTGAAGCCCTGCCCAGGGACGAACCGCCTCCTTCCTCGATCCGGCGCACCGGGGTCGGGTGGGGGGACGGAGCCCCTGATGGCTCCCGGGTCGGTGTCACCGGCCCCGATGGCCGGCCCCGCCGGCACGAGCACCGGAGATCTCATGCGAGTACTGGTGGTGACCGAGTTCGGCGGTCCCGAGAAGGTCCACGTGGTGGACGTCCCCGTCCCCGATCCGCGACCGGGCAAGGTCCGGGTCAGGGTCGCCGCGGCGGGAGTGGACTTCGCGGACGTCATCATCCGAACGGGGAGCCTCGTCGAGTTCGGCGCGACCAGTGCGCGTGACCAGTACGGGCTCGGTGCGGAGTTCGCGGGCACCGTGGACGCTGTCGGCGCCGGGTGGCGGCCTTCGCGCCCGGCGACGCCGTGATCGGCGCGGTCGAACGTCTGGACGGCCGGACCGGAGCGCAGGCCGACTACGTGGTGGTGGACGCCTGGGCGTTGGCCCCGGCCCCGTCCGGGCTGTCGATGGAGCAGGCCGCGGGCTTGCCGCTGCCCGGCCTGACCGCTCTGCAGGCGCTGGACACCCTGGCTCTGGAGCCGGGGGAGTGGCTGCTCGTCACGGGTGCCGCCGGCGGTGTCGGCGGGTACGCCGTGGAGCTGGCGGTGCTGCGCGGCCTCCGGGTTGTCGCGCAGGCGGCCGCGGCGGACGAGGAACTGCTCCGCGGGTTCGGCGCGGAGGTGTTCGTGGCGCGTGACGCCCGCCTGGCCGACACCGTGCGGGACGTCGTGCCCGGTGGGGTCCACGGGGTCCTGGACTGCGCGAACCTCGGGGTCGAGGCCGACGACGCGGTCCGACACGGCGGCGCGTTCGTCGCACTGCTCAACAACGCGCCCGCCTCCCGTCGCGAGATCCGGACCCACAACATGGCCTGGCACGCCGACCCGGGCCGTCTCGCGCACCTGTCCGCCCTCGCCGGTGCGGGCCGCCTGACCGTGCGGGTGGCCGCGTCGTTCCCGGTCGAGAACGCCCAGCAGGCCCACGAGGCACTGGCCCGCGGCGGCCACCGCGGCCGTCTGGTCCTCACCTTCTCGGCCGGGGAGCTGTCATGAGCGACCGGTTCGAGGGCCGGGCAGTCCTGGTGACCGGTGGCAGCACCGGGCTGGGCTACGGAGCGGCGGCCCAGTTCGCCGCTGAAGGGGCGACGGTGTTCATCGCCAGCCGCCGTCAGGAGCAGATCGACACCGCCGCCGCACAGATCACCGAGCTCATCAACCAGCACCGGTCCGGGGGCACCACCGTCGCGGTCGCCTGCGACATCACCGTCCAGGCAGACCTGGATCGGCTCTTCGCCGTCGTGACAGAACGCACCGGGCATCTGGACGCCGTGGTGGCCAACGCGGGGGCACCCGCCTTCCAGTCGCTCGGCGACTACACCCACGGGGAGCTGGACCGCACCTTCGGCCTCAACTTCAAGGGCACCATCTTGACCGTGCAAGGGGCCCTCCCCCTGATGTCGGCGGGCCGCTCCATCGTCCTGATGAGCTCGATCGAGGGGGAACGCGGCTCGGCGGGCCTGGGGATCTACGCGGCGACCAAGGCGGCCCTGCAGTCCTTCGCCCGGACCTGGGCCAACGAGCTCGCCGAGCGGTGGATCCGGGTCAACGCGATCAGCCCGGGAGTGATCTTCACCCCCGCCTACGCCCAGGGCGGAGTGACCCTGGAGTCCCTCGACGCGGTCATCTCGCTCATCCCGGCGGGGCGGCTCGGCACCTATGAGGACATCGCCCGGGCCATCGCCTTCCTCCCCTGCGACGACAGCGCGTTCGTCAACGGCACCAACCTCGTCGTCGACGGCGGCCAAACGGAGGTGGTGTGAGGTGAGCAGCACCACCGAACTGGACACCGTCAACCGGGTCCTGGCCGCCGTCGGCGCCGGAGCCATCAACGATGTCGCACCGCTGTTCCACCCGGACCTCGTCGTCAACGAAGCCCCGAGCCTGCACCACGGGGCACCTACCGGGGCTGGCCCGCGTTCATGACCATGCTGAGCTGGCTCGCTGATGCTTACGACATCGTCGTCACCGACCACAAGGTCGTCGGCTCTGAGGACGGCGTGCTGCTCGAGCAGACGATGACCTTCACCTCCAGGGCCACCGGTCGTGCCACCTCACTGAAGGGCGTCGAGCTCTGGCGCTTCCGGGACGGGACGATCGCCGACATCGAGGTGGACTACCAGGACACCCAGGCGATGGTCGCCGTGACCACCGGGCCCGGCGCCGGCCCCCCTCCGCGTCGGTCGTTTCGGACATCGCCGCGAGCGGCCCCGCGACCGCTGGCTTGCTGGCGTCCCGACGTCCCGGCCAAGCACACCCACGACGGGTTCCCTCGCGCACTTCTCCCCCGACAGGACTCACCGACTCCGAGGGTCGCCAGCGTGCTTGACTGACTGGCCACTCTCGCATACGGTGGTGCCATGTCCAGACCCCGCAATGAGGATCGGCGGAATGCCATCCTTGGTGCAGCAACCCGCGCGATCGCGTCGCAGGGTTTGACGGCGGCGACCGCGACGATCGCGAAGAATGCGGGTGTGTCTAACGGTTCGCTCTTCGTCTACTTCAATTCGAAGGCGACGCTCCTGAACGAGCTGTACGTCGAGCTGAACACCGAGATGGGAGCGGCGGCGGTCGCGGGCCTGAGCTGCGAGAGCGACCCCCGTGAACAGCTCCGCCGCATGTGGTCGCAGTGGCTGCGCTGGGCAACTGCCAACCCGGAGAAGCGACGTGCGCTGGCTCAGCTCCAAGTTTCCGACGAGATCACCGTCGCGGCCCGTCGAGGTGTCGCGGACGCGCAGACAGGCATGGCGGAGCTGCTGGAACGCATACGCGCAGACGGGCCCATGGAGGAGGCGCCACTCACTTTTGTCCTGACCCTGACGAGTGCACTCGCAGACGTGGCCATGGATGCGATGATCCGCGAGCCCGCGAAGGCTGAAGCGCACAGCCGAGTGGCGTTCGACGCCATGTGGCGGGTACTGGCCGGAACCGCCGCCCCGGCTTCCATATGATTCCCACAGCGGTAAGGAGTCCACCATGACCAGTACAGACAGCTCTTCTCCGACCGAGCGGGCATGGATTGTCACTGGGCCGACCGCAGGCATCGGCCGTCGCACCGCTCTGAAGCTTGCGCAGCACGGCACCGTCGTCCTGGTTGGTCGCAGCCGCACCAAACTCGACGAGGTCGCGAAGGCGATCCAGGCACAGGGCGGAAGAGCCGTCTCGGTCGTCAGTGACCTTTCCGATGTGGCGAATACGCGCCGTGCGGCCGCGCAGATCGCCGCGCTCGGACTCCCGATCGCCGGCTTACTGAACAACGCCGGCATCATGCCGACCCGCCCCTTCACCACCGCGCAGGGCTGGGACGCCACGTTCGCCACCGACCACCTCGGACCCTTCGCGCTGACCGACGCGCTCATCCCCACACTGCCCGACGGTGCGAACGTCGTGTTCATCGTCTCGGCGGTGGAGGATCCTGAACGCAAACCCGCTGTGGCGAGCGGTTTCCGGGGCTCCCGCTACATCTGCGCCGCGTCCAGCGCCCGCGGCGAATGGGCTCCCGGCGGCTCTACACACGCTGGCTTCGATGCCTACGCCACGGCAAAACAGGGCAACCTCGCCACCGTCCTAGCGTTCGCGCGGCAGTTCCCGCGACTGCGGTTCAACGCCGTCGAACCCGGCTTCAATCCCGGCTCGGATCTCGGCCGCGACGCCAACGCCGTACTCCGGTTCGCGGCGAAGTACGTCCTATCTCCGATCGCGCCCCTCATCAAATACTGGAGCAACCCGAAGACAGCGGCCCGCGTCATCGTCAAAATCCTCACCGACGACTCAGCGCAGACAGGTGGCTACTTCGACGAAAGCGGCAAACCCATGCTTGGCTCAACGCAAATCCAGGACCCGGCGTTCCAGGACCGCTACGTTGCCGAGACGCGGGCCCTACTCGCGACGATTCCGAACGCGGTCTAAGTATCAGTGAGGAGTACGCGTCGTCGCCTGCATCGACCTAACACTTCGCCCCTACGCTCCGCTACTCCAACGAGCCCGAAGTGCGGGAAAAGGCCCACAACGACCTTGGCGTCCAACATGTCCGCTACCTGATCAACGGCATCAGCGGCTCGACGTTCACCGGCGAATGCCAGTAGGAATGTGTCCTCACGAGAGTACTGAACGGAATCAAGGCGACGACCTGATCAGACTCCGATGATTCGACGACTGGACGGTGGGCGTGGCTTCGCCAGACAGGTCGTCGTCGCGCCAGACTGATTCGGATTAGGTGAGTGGGTGGCGGTTGGCGGAACTGAGTTCGATTGGTTCGCCGACTGTCGGTGTAGTTGTTGATAACCAACCTGGAGGTGTAGGGCAGCGGAAGACTCCGCAGAGCGCTGGGCTCGCAACCGCCTGAGTCCCCGGACACGCTGGGACATCAGTGTAGGCGTGCGGCGGCCGGAAGTACTGGTGAGGGGTTTTCCATACTTGTGACGCTCCGGGTGACCCATTCGGCGAGGAGTTCTCGTTCTGTGGCTGAAAGCCCGGGGAGGTCCTGGATCACAGTTCCGAATTGCACAGCCGTTGCGAGAGTATTTGTGGCACGGTCGGTCCCGCTGTGGGACGATCCGGTGATTGCGGCCATGGTCGCGTCGAACATTGCATCGGTCAGACCAAGATCGCGAGTATTGGGGTTCTCGTCAAGCAGGGCCAAGACGGCGCCGTTACCGGCCGAGTGCACCATCTGTAGGGCTCGGCGTTCACTAACGATGAGGTGACCAGCTGCTGCCATCGTGCCGATCAGGCCACGAAGCACCTCGATACCCGCGAGCGTCGCCGGGGATGGATCGCGGCGCCCAGGCCCGGCGATCATGGCGTACAGCCCCGGGTTTTGGAGACCAAAATCGACATGGCATTGCCAGGCTGCGTGGAGCACTTCCACAGGCGACACGCTCTCCGCGGGCGCAGGCTGTTTCGCCGACACGTAGGAATCCATGATGCTCTCGGCGACGGCCTCGATCAGACCGTCCTTATCGCCGAACAGGCGATATATCGTTGGAGCCTGGATACCGGCGCGCTCCGAAACCGCGCGGGTGGTGACCGCCCGCGGACCCCCCTCGCGCAGCAATTCCGCGACCGCCGTCACGATCGCGATACGCAGCGACGCCTTGTCGCCTTGTCGACAGCTTCGGACCTGGGCATGAACCAATGATAACACCTGGTCCGAACCACCGGCATTATCTGTGGTACGCTCCCGCTGGTGCCAACGGCAACATCACTTGCGGGCACGAGTTGATCGCTCTGCCGCTTAGGCGAGGGAAGTCACCATGCCAGAGAAGCTTCGGATCGTCGGCCTCGAGGAGCACATCGCTTTGCCGCTCGTGCTCGATGCGTGGGAGGCCTCCGGGATGGCCCCGAACCCCCACGCAGGATGGGGCGACGAGCCGTTCGCTCGGAGACTGAAGAGCACCGGCGAGGAGCGCCTCGCCGATATGGATAATCAAGGCATCGACCAGGCCGTGTTGTCCCTGAACTCACCCGGGGTTCAGAACCTCGGGAAAGCGGATGCGGTCGCCGTCGCCCGCGACGCCAACGACACGTTGGCTGCGATCGTGGCCGACTACCCCGACCGGCTCCAAGCCTGGGCGACGATTCCCACCTCCGCCCCGGAGGCCGCCCCGGCCGAACTGGAGCGGGCCGTCACCATGCTGGGCTTGAAGGGGGCCATGCTCTATGGGCGGACCGGAACCGAATTGGCCGACTCAGCGGCCTTCGATGATCTCTATGCGATGGCAACGAAGCTCGGCGTCCCGCTACACTTCCACCCGCAGACCCCGACCCAGCCGGTCATCGAGTCGTACTACTCCGGGCTCGGCGGTGCGGGGTTCGGGCTCGCCACGGCAGGCCTTGGGTGGTATTACGACCTCGGCGTGCAGTACCTGCGGATGATCTTCTCGGGCGTCTTCGATCGTCACCCCGATCTCCAGGTCGTTGCCGGGCATTGGGGAGAGCTGGTGCTGTTCTATCTGGACCACACCGGGATCCTCGCCCATAACGCGAAACTTCAGCGTCCCCTCCTTAACTATTTCAAAGAGAACTTTTGGATCGCCGGCAGCGGTACGGTGAGTGAACGGTACCTTCGATGGACCGCCGAAGTTGTCGGTACAGAACGGATGGTGTACTCCACCGATTATCCATACACCTTCGGGACCAGGCCGGGCGGTTTCCCGTTCCTTGACACTGCCAACGGTGTCGGCCGGTCGTTCCTGGAGCAGTCGCCTTTCACCCATGACCAGAAGGTTGCCATCGGTTCGGGCAACTGGGAGCGCTTAACCGCGAACTTGAACTCCAACGCCGCCCCCACCGTGAACTGACCCACCAGCCATCCGGACCCCTCACAACGGGCCTCCACTCGAGCGGGGCGACATTTGTTGCCCCGCTTCCGGCTTTACGCCGTGATCCCGAATCTCTTACATTTACTATTCGGCGGCTTGCGCCAGCAAAGGAGAAACCTCGAGAACGTACCGACGCCGGCCCCACCATCGAGCACACGAGTAGGGAGGAGAGTGACCTCGGTCGGTCTGGCCAAGTTCATCGTGTTCAGTTTTGCTGGTTGTCTTGTGGCCGACGGTGACGTCGCGACCTTCCGCTGTGTCGGTCGCCGTCGCCGGCACCAACGCGGAAGTCACCGCCGTGTGCACCCGCCCTGGCCAATTCCCTTCCCCTTCGATCCCAATCGTGTAGACATGCATGCCAAAGCGATCGCAAGTCTGAGTCCGGGAAGCCTACGGCGCGCTTATTGGTTAACCAAGACGGAACGATCGAGCCGATCTCGGCTGCGGCGAGACGCCCGATCGTCGCGTCAGCCGTACACGGGGCTGCTACAGACCTGCCGCTTGCGGCGCCGGTATTCCCCAAAACCACCGACCTGCCCCCGGTTCCGCCCAGCCCGAACCCGGGGCGGTCGCGAACAAATGTTAACAACCGCGCCGCGAGCCCCTCGGCTGGCGCGGACCCACCGAAGTCTTCAACGAATCCCATGTCATGTCAGCCAGTGCACCGGCCGGTTGACACTGCTGTCAGAAAGCGTCGACGCGGAGTCTCCGTCCATGACGACCGCGGAAGTTGATAGATATCGGCGGGCTGCCGCCCAGTTTGCGCAGCCCACGGGTGAGTCCGTCGGCGTGTAAATCGGAAGCCGCCTTGAGAGCGGAGAGTCCTTCGTTGTCACATCTAAAGAACTCGTCCATGTCAAGTCGTGGCCGACCCTGGAGCGCCTAAGAAACGCCCCTGTTCTGCTACAGCAAAACCTACTGCAGTCCCGGTCGGTTGCGATCCACTGTCGGCTGCCGCACCCCCGAAGAGGACGATCTGCGTTTGTCACGGGCGGCCTTGAAGCCGCCTGCTATGGTGTCTACGAAATCGGGAATACTGCAACTGAACCCGAGCACACGTCCCGGTGCCTTAGGTTCCGCAGGACAACCGTACCGTTGGTCAGGCGTCGGACTGAGTGACTTCAAGGTTCCCGACGACGTTGAGTAGTTCTAGCTTCTCAACGGTTGGGCTTCCTGGAACTGGTGTAAACCAGAGCAGGCGTTGGGTACCGTCTTCGCTGAGCAGGTTCAGGCAGTTGAGTTCGAGTTCGCCCAGCCCGGGGTGAAGAAGTCTTTTGCGGTCGGAGCGTCGGACAGCGACCTCCTGCCGGGCCCAGAGGTCGGCGAACTCCTCGCTCTGGTTTAGTAGGCGGCTGGTGAGGTCGGTGACGAGGTGGTCCCTGCTTCGTCGCGCGGTGACTGCTCGCAGGTCGGCCACGAAGACCTTTGACTGGTGCTCGTGTTCGTCCGGGTGGTAAAGATCTCGGGCCCCAGGGTTGGTGAACCACTGGTAGAGAAAGCTGGCTGGTAGTCCTGAGGTGTGCTTGGGCCAGCCGAGCAACGCGGCAGCCATCGGGTTCTGGACGAGCGTGACGCTGAGGTCGCTGATGATCTGCGCCGGGGTCGAGGAGAGTCTGTCCAGTAGGTCGAGCATTCCAGGGTGCACGTGGGCGTTCGGGCTACCGATGGCCGGTAAGGCTCGTCCGGCGAGGTGGTAGAGGTGGTTGCGTTCGTCCAACGTCAGGTGGAGGGCGCGGGCGAGAGCCGCGAGCATCTGCTCAGACGGCTGGGCCCCCCGCCCCTGCTCGAGTTGGGAGTAGTAGTCGACGGACGCGCCGGCCAGCGTCGCCACTTCATCCCGCCGGAGCCCCGGCACACGACGTCGTGGGCCGTCGTGCAACCCCAGGTCACGCGGGTTGAGCCGATCCCGCCGTGACTTCAGGAAGCCACCCATCCCGACCAGGTCCATGTCGACATTGTTGGCCCGCATGCGCAGGTCCAGCCAGGTGATGCTGCCACCACGACGGCTGGGCACCGCCGGGACCTCTCGTTCGGTGTCGGCGGTCCGGGTGGGTCGCCACGGGGGACATCCGCTGATCCAGGTGTTGCCGTCACCAGTACCGATGTCGCCTCGTCCTCTCCCGCGTTCCCTGGCAGGGTCGATCTCGGCGGCCAGCACGGGCGCCAGGATGGGAGACGGATCTATGACCGGGTCGAAGGTGGCTGTCGTCACGGGAGGGTCCCGCGGGATCGGGCGCGCCGTCACCGAGAGGTTGGCCGGCGACGGGGTAGCGGTCGCGGTCGGCTACGCGGCGTCATCGGAGGCCGCACGCGAGATCGTCACGGCCGTGAAACTGGCCGGTGGCAGCGCGGTGGCCGTCCGCGCCGACGTGGCCGACGACGCACAGGTGGCGGCGCTGTTTGACCGGGCCGAGTCGGAGTTCGGTGGGGTCGACATCGTCGTCACCTCAGCCGGGATCTTGAGACTGGCGCCTATCGCCGAGGCGACGGACAAGGACTTCACCGAGCAGGTCGAGGTCAACATCCGGGGCACGTTCAACGCGCTTCGGCAGGCGGCGCGACGGGTTCGTGACGGCGGGCGGATCGTTACGCTGTCCAGTACCACCCTGGCATTGAACGCGCCGGGCTACGGCGTCTACAACGCGACAAAGGGCGCGGTAGAGGGCTTCACCAGGGTCCTGGCCAAGGAGGTGGGGTCGCGCGGTGTCACGGTGAACGCGGTCGCCCCCGGGCCGGTCGAGACGGAGTTGTTCCTCGCCGGGAAGAGCGCGAGCGACGTGGAGCGGCTCGCGGGTTTGGCTCCGCAGCACCGGATCGGGCAGTCGGCCGACATCGCCGAGGCCGTCTCCCTTCTCGTCTCCCCTGGCGCCGGGTGGATCAGCGGTCAGGTCATCCGCGTCAACGGCGGAGTGGCATGACCGAGCCTGGACTTGGCGGCGTCCCGCAGGTCGTCGTGGTCACCGGAGCCGGGTCGGGGCTGGGCCAGGCGATCGCGGAGAGGCTGGCCCTGGCCGGCCATGTCGTCTACGCCGGGATGCGCGGCATCGGGTCCCGTTCGGCTGACCGCGCCGCAGCCGCGCAACGGTTCGCGACCGTGCACGGCGTCGCGCTGCTGCCGCTGGAGCTCGACGTCCTGTCCGACACCGGCTGCCGCGCCGCCGTCGACCAGGTGCTGTCCGAGCAGGGACGTCTCGACGTGGTCGTCAACAACGCGGGCATGCTGATGTCCGGGGTCGCCGAGGCGTTCAGCCCCGAGCAGTTCCTGACGATCCTCGACACCAACGCGGTCTCCTGGCTGCGCATGGCTCGCGCGGTGCTCCCCGTGATGCGGCGCCAGGGCGCTGGGACCCTTGTCTACGTGAGCAGCACGACCGCGCACATCGTCGAGCCGTTCATGGCCACCTACATCGCCAGCAAGGCCGCGGGCGAGGCCTTCGCCGAGTCGATCGGCTTCGAGGTCACCCCGTTCGGCATCGACACCGTCATCGTCGTGCCTGGGGCGTTCACCCAGGGCACCGAACACTTCGCGCACACCACCGGTCCGGCAGAACCGGCGGTGCGGCCCAGTACGGCGACATTGCGGCGGTGGTGGCCGAGATCCCGCAGCGGCTGGCTGCGATCGACATCACCGAGCAGGGCCACACCGCCGACGTCGGCTCGGTCGGTGACGCCCTGGTCGAGGTCCTGGGCCAGCCCCGCGGGTCGCGGCCACGGCGGGTGGTCGTCGATGCCCAGCGCAAGGGCGTCGAAGACATCGACGCGATCAGGACCGAGCGCCAGCGAACCTTCTTCACCGCACTCGGCATCGACCACCTGCTCGACCTCCCCGACCGGCCCAGAACAGCACGACCAAGCCATCAGTGACACCACGACCAAGCCATCAGTGACACCACGACCAAGCCATCAGTGACACCACGACCATGGAGACCCACGTGCCCGACCCTCTACACCAGCTCGTCGAGACATTCTACCGAGCGTTCTCCGGAGAGACCGACCTGCTCGACGAGGTCGTGACCCCCGACTGGGAAGACATCCCTCTGGGCCCCGGGCAAGAACCGGGCCCCGACGGCGTGAAACCCATGATCAACGGGATCGGACAGTCGTTCACCGACTTCCACATCCTCGTGCACGACGTCATCGACGCACGTGGCCCGGACGGTAACGGCAGCATCGGCGTCCGCGCCGAGATGCGCGGCACCCACACCGGCGACATCTTCGGGATCCCCGCCACCGACCGGACGGTCCGTATCCCGATCCACGAGTTCCACGTCGTACAGGACGGCCGCCTGGCCCGGACCTGGCACCTCGAGGACTGGTTCGGCTTCTTCAACCAGGTCGGGCACGCCCCCCTCATCGGACAGGACAACCAGTGAAGGCTATCCAGATCGGCCAGTACGGCGACGCCCCCAGCATGCGAGACGTCGAGCAGCCCACCCCCGGGCCGGGCGAGGTGCTCGTGCGCGTCGCGGGGGCCGCCACGAACCCCGTCGACCTGAAGATCACCGCGGGGTACATGCACGACTTCTTCCCCGTCGCGTTCCCCTACACGCTCGGGACCGACGTGTCCGGCTCCATCACCGAGGTCGGTGGGCGGGTCGAGGGTTGGGCTGTGGGCGACCAGGTCGTGGCGCGGCTTGACCCGTCGGTCGGCGGCGGGTACGCCCAATTCGCGGTGGTCCCGGCCGAGCAGCTGGTCCCCGCACCCACTTCTGTACCTCTGTTCCTCGCCTCCGGGGCGGCTACCGCCGCGGCCACGGCCTGGCAGGCGGTCAGCGAGATCGCCGGCCTGCAGGCCGGTCAGAAGGTCCTGATCCACGCCGGCGCGGGTGGAGTCGGCAGCTTCGCGGTGCAGATGTCGCACGCGCTCGGGGCGCACGTCGTCACCACCGCCTCGGGACCCGGTCTGCGGATCGCACAGGACCTCGGAGCGGACGAAGTCATCGACCACACGGCCGGGCCGTTCGAAGCCCAGCTCGGCGGTGTCGACGTCGTCATCGACACCGTCGGCGGCGCCGTGGAGGCGCCATCGCTGGAGGTCCTCCGACCAGGGGGCCTGCTGATCGCGGTGTCGATGCCCCCCGACGTCGAACGCGCCGCCGCACGCGGGCTCCGCGCCGAGTTCCTCTTCCACGTTTCTGATGCGCAGCGGCTCCGTGCCGTCGTGAAGATGGTCGACACCGACCTCCGGATCCTGCTCGACAGGAAGATCCCGCTGGAGCAAGCCCCCGAGGCGCTGCGGTACCTCGCGGCCGGGCACGCCAGGGGCAAGGTCATCTTGACGGTTTGAGCTTCCTCATCCAGCAGAGGCCGGGCATGCCAGAGCCTGGCTCCTTGAGACTCCACTGAGGTATCCCCTCGCCTGCAGGCCCCGATCCGGGCTTCACAAGTTCATTAGCCCGGCGCTTTCATGGGCTGGCTGATACGTGGTGTGCGTTGATCAGCTGAAAGGTTCCCTGACCAGGAACGATGAGGCTTGCGGTCCACACCACACAGCACCACTTTCGCCCGACCAACCACGCGCAGGAAGAGCCGCACATCTGGAGCGGATGGCGTGATCTCAAGCCCTTCAGCCGAGAGCCGCGTGCGACGGCTCGCCGCTGGCTTCGGGAAGACCGCAGCGTCTCGGGCCGCAGCGAGCGGCGCGGATCACATGCCGTGGCGCAGCAGATGCGCCGCTCGCTCTAGGTCGGCGCGTACGGCGCTGCGGACGCTGGCCGGGTCGCCGTCGGCTGGCGAGTCGTGCAGGTGGTGGTGGAGGCTGCGGTAGAAGACGGTCCACAGGCCGGCTAGGGCAGTTGCGGCCATCCAGTCCTCGGGTCCGTCCGCAGGTTGCGGGCCGGGTGCGGAGCGGCGGCTGGCCAGCGCGGCGGCCGCTTCGCTGGTCAGGTGGTCGAGGGCTTCGTGTTGGTGGGCGCGTAGGGAGGGCGTGGAGCGCACGAGCGTGCTAAAGCGCGCCATGTCGGCGAGGTGTGACCCCAGGTAGGACGCTCGGTGAGGTGAGAGGAGCACATCGAGCTCGTCGTCGAGGAGCCCGACCGCTGCATCGACGACGGGTAGGTCAAGGTCGGCGAGGGCTCGGATGAGGTGGTCGGTCATGCCGTCCCACCGGTCGACCAAGAGGGACTCCTTCGTCGGGAAGTGGTTGTAGACGGTCTTCTCGGTCACTCCGCTGGCACGGGCTACGTCGGCTACCCGGACGGCGTCAAACCCGTGGAGGAGGAACAGCTGGGTGGCCACGTCGGAGATGTGCTGGCGCAGCTCGCGGCGACGACGGCTGCGCAACGGTTCTGCCGCACCGCCGAGCGAGATGTCGGCGGCGCCAGGCGCAGCGTCGGACTGACCCGGGGCGTGCGTCTGCTGGGGAACACCGACCGGGACCACGCTCACCCGCCCAGGGTAGGTGCACCTGTTGGGTGGCGGCGGGAGGCCTGCACCATCTACAGTGACCAGACCTGCTGCAGTGACATGCCTTTGTCATCACTCCCTGGAGAAGTCATGAGCGCTACACCATCACCGCCGACCGACCAGCGGCAGTCCCGCGCTGTTGTGACTCGGGGTCCAGAAGAGTCCGACCGCGCAGCCGATGCGGACCCTGACCGGTGGTGGACCCTGCTCGCGGTCTGCCTGGGCACCTTCATGTTGCTGCTGGACCTGACGATCGTGAACGTCGCACTGCCGGACATCCAGGCCGCTCTCAGCGCGAGCTTCACCTCCCTGCAGTGGGTTGTCGACGTCTACGCGCTGACCCTGGCCGCGCTACTGCTGACCGCGGGGAGCCTGGCCGACATCTACGGGCGCCGGCGCCTGTATGTGGTCGGGTTGGCCTTGTTCACTGCCGCCTCCGCGCTGTGCGGTGCGGCCGGCGACACCGTGGTCCTGCAGCTGGCCCGCGGACTGCAGGGGGTTGGCGGGGCGGTCATCTTCGCCACCTCCCTGGGCCCTGTTGGCCGGCGCGTTCCACGGCCGAGACCGCGGGACCGCCTTCGGCGTGTGGGGAGCGGTCACCGGCCTGGCGGTCGCCGTAGGGCGAGCGCGTCCTGCAACAGCCGGGCCAGCGTGTCCGCGTCCGCTGGAACACTGTCGACCCGGCAGCCTGCTCCCCGGTGAAGTGGGGGAACAGCAGCGCGAGTCCGGCATGGATCACCCGTTCGGCGACGTCCGGCAATCGTGGCGGCAGGGCGTAGGCGGCACGCTCTGCGGTGATGGCGGCCAGCAGAGCGGGATCCAGCGCTGCCGAGGCGAGGCCCTCCTGCTGCCCGGGCTGCGTCACAGCAGACGACGTTACGTGCGGACGCCGGGTCGTGGATCCGGACCCGGCGCAAAGGTGCGACGCGGGTGGCGGGGCCGGGCTCCGCGGCCGCCGCGGGCCCTGTGGGCCGCCGCGGGCCCTATGGGGCCCTGTGGGCCTAGAGTTCCGGCCACAGCTGACCCGGTCGTCGGGTCTGACACAAGGAGGCCGACGTGGCCGTTCCCGCAGCCATCCGCCGACCGGTGCTGTGGGCCTACCACGGCGCCCAGTGGATCCATACCGGGGATCTTGAGAATCGTGAGGTCTTCGGGGACAACCCGAACCAGCTCAGCCACCGGGAACGGTTGGTCAATGCCGGGTTCATCATGGCGGCGCTGTCGTTCGGCAACCGCCGCTGAGCCGTGCCGCTGCCTGGCGCTCCGCTGACCGGAGGGCCGTGGTGCCGGTCCGGCGTAGCATTCGCGACCACCGCCTCCCCGTGGGCAGGCGGGTTCTGAGTTCCGGAGGCCGCGATGTCCATGCTGAGCTTTCTGACCGCGCCGCTGCGCCGGCTTGCCGCCCGGCGTAACCGGGTCCGCAATGACATCGACCCCGACGACCGCCATCAGCCGATCTCTGACATGGACCGGATGCGGGCGAGCACCGACTCCGCGTCCAGCAACGGCGGGAAGGTCCCCGGCGGTCTGATGCGCTGACCGGGTCCGTACCGTTTCCGCCGGCTCTGAGGGCAACGAGGTTCTCAGACTGCCCGGATAGGCGTGGCGGCCGCGGCGAAGGCAGCCAGCTCCGCACCGGCGAGCAGGCGGAGGGGGACGACCCCGCCGCGCACGGCCCGGGCCCAGGCGGTCACCGGCAGCGGCGAAGCCGACGCCGCCAGCACGAGGTTCGCGTACCGCCTGCCGCGCAGCACCCCGGATTCGGCGACCACGGCGACATGGGCGAATGCGGTCAGGGCGGTGGCGACCTCGGCGCGGGCCAGCTGCAGCGGCGGTCGGTCGGCGACATTGGCCAGGTAGAGCCCGTCGGGGCGCAGCGCCCGCGCCACATCCGCGATGAACCCGGTGGTCGTCATCGGCTCCGGGACGACCGCCCCGGCGAAGGCGTCTCGCACGATCAGGTCGGTCGAGTCGTCCCGCGTCGCGGAAAGCGCGGCGACCCCGTCGGCGGCTCGCAGTCGCAGCCCCGGAACGTGGGCCAGCCCGAAGACGGAGCGCGCCAGCTCGACCAGCTCCCCGTCGACCTCGGCGACCACCTGTCGGGACCGGGGCCGGGCGGCGGCCAGCGCGCGGGGCAACGTGCAGCCGGCGCCACCGAGATGGACAGCGTCGATCCGGGCAGGTGGCGGGCGCACAACATCGAGCAACGTCCGCATGGTCTCGAGGTACTCAAAGCCGAGGTCGGCCGGGTCGTCGGGGTTGAACCAGCTGCTCGGCACGTCGTTGACCAGCAGCATCCAGCAGTCGGGCCGGTCCCGGTCGCAGTGCAGCGCCGCGGTTCCGGTGGCGATGGGGTAGGTGCCCGCACCGGGGGCTGGGTGCGACCGGCGGGTGGTGCTCAGGCGACCAGCTCGGTGTCGACCTGGAGGGACTCCCCGCCCTCGATCAGCTCCAACTTTTCCACCCGCCCGGCGGCGACCAGATCGCCGGCACCGCCGCGAACCGCCTCCAGCACACTGCGGGGCGCGGTCACCCGCAGCACCCGCACCTCGCTGCGCATCGACGCCTTGGCCGCAGACTTCGCCCGCCGGACCCCGGCCAGCGCTTGTGCGACGGCATCCAACACGGCCGGATCCCCGCTGGCCCCGGCGAGCTCTGACGCGCTCGGCCACGGCGCCCGGTGCACGGACCCGTCCTGCCACCAGGACCAGGTCTCCTCGGTGACATAGGGCAGTACCGGAGCGAACAGCCGCTGCAGCACCGACAGCGCCAGAGCGAGCGTCGCTCTCGCCGATGTCGCCCCTTCCGGGTCTGATCCCGCGCTGTCGTAGGCGCGGTCCTTGACCAGTTCCACGTAGTCGTCGCAGAAGGTCCAGAAGAACGACTGGGTGCATTCCAGGGCCTGGGCGTAGTCATAGGCGGCCATGGCTGTACCGGCCCGGTCCACCACACTGGCCAGCTCGGTGAGCACCGCTCTGTCCAACGGGTGGATCACATCCGGGACGGCGGCCGGGGTGTCCGAGCCGGCCATTCCCAACACGAATTTGCTCGCATTCAGGATCTTGGTAGCAAGGCGCCGACCCACCTTGATCTGCGTCTCGTCGAACGGGCTGTCCACCCCGGGATGTACCGACGCCGCGCGCCACCGGACGGCGTCGGCGCCGAAGCGCTCCAACACCGACATCGGGGTGACCACCGAATTGTCCTTGCTCTTGGACAACTTCTTGCGGTCCGGGTCCGTCACGAACCCGCTGATCGCTGCGTGCGTCCACGGCAGGGTCCCGAACTCCAGGTGGCTGCGCACGACCGTGGCGAACAGCCACGTCCGGATGATGTCGTGGGCCTGTGGGCGCAGATCCATCGGGAACACGCGCGCGAACAGGTCTGGGTCGCGTTCCCAGCCGCCGACGATCTGCGGGGATAGCGATGAGGTGGCCCAGGTGTCCATGACGTCCGGGTCGGCGACGAAGCCACCGGCAACGCCGCGCTGATCCGCACGGAAGCCCTCGGGTGTGGCCGAGGCGGGGTCGATCGGCAGCTCCTGCTCGGAGGGCAGCAGCCGCTGCTCGTGCAGTGGCCGCCCGTCCGCCCCGACCCGGTACCACAGCGGGAACGGAACCCCGAAGAACCGCTGGCGACTGATCAGCCAGTCCCCGTTCAGCCCGCCGACCCAGTTCTCGTAACGCTGGCGCATGTAGGCCGGCACCCATTCCAGCTGGCGGCCCCGGGCGATCAGCTCGGCGGCCACCGACTCGTCCCGGCCGCCGTTACGCAGGTACCACTGCAGGGTCGGCACGACCTCCAGCGGCTTGTCCCCGCGTTCGTAGAATTTGACCGGGTGGGTGATGGAGCGGGGCTCTCCCACGAGATCGCCGCTCTCGGTCAACAGCTCGACGACCCGGCGGCGGGCGGAGAACGCGGTCAGCCCCGCAAAGCTCGCGTAGGCGGCGCGGCCGGCGGGGGAGTCCAGTCCGGGCGGCGGCTGCGCGGTGAACCGGCCGTCCAGTCCGATGACGGTGCGCGTGGGCAGGGCAAGTTCGCGCCACCACGTGACGTCGGTGGTGTCACCAAAGGTGCAGATCATCGCGATCCCGGAACCCTTGTCCGGATCGGCCAGGCGATGGGAGAGCACCGGAACCTGCACCCCGAAGACCGGGGTGGTCACCGTGGACCCGAACAGCGGCGCATACCGCGGGTCGTCCGGGTGCGCGACGAGAGCAACGCACGCGGGAAGAAGTTCTGGACGGGTGGTCTCGATGTACACCGGCTCACCGTCGCCGCGGGCGAAACCGATGCGGTGGTAGGCCCCTGGCTGGTCGCGATCCTCCAGCTCCGCCTGGGCGACCGCGGTTCGGAACGTGGTATCCCACAGCGTGGGGGCCAACGCCTGGTAGGCCTCCCCGCGCGCGAGGTTGCGCAGAAACGCCCGCTGCGCGGTGGCGCGCGCGACGTCGCCGATCGTCGTGTACTGGCTGCTCCAGTCCACCGAGAGCCCGACCCGTCGCCATACGGCCTCAAAGACCCGTTCGTCCTCAGCGGAGAGCCGCCCGCACATGGTGACGAAGTTGCGCCTGCTGATCCGCACGAAGTCCCTGTCCTGGCGGGGAACCGGGTCCGGTGGGGTGAAGTCCGGGTCGTAGGGCAGTGACGGGTCGCAGCGCACGCCGAACACGTTCTGCACCCGCCGCTCGGTGGGCAGTCCGTTGTCGTCCCACCCGATCGGGTAGAACACGGCCTTGCCGCTCATGCGCTGGTACCGGGCGATGACATCGGTGTGGGTGTAGGAGAAGACGTGGCCGATATGCAGCGACCCGGACACCGTGGGCGGGGGGGTGTCGATGCTGAAGACCCGCTCGCGCGGCACCGTCCGGTCGAAGGCGTAGGTCTGCTCCCGCGACCACACGGCGTCCCAGCGCTCCTCCAGCCCGTCCAGGCTCGGGCGGTCCGGTACCGCGCGCCCGGAGCCCGTCGCCGGTGCGGGCACGCGGGCGGCATCCGGGGTCACGCTGGTCATGGGATGCCATCGTAGGGAGCCGGTTCCCGGTTACCCGTCGCCTCCAGCGGTGCTCCCTACGATCGGGGGCATGAGCGACTCCCGCAGCGGCCCGTCCGGTCGGTGGACGGGGGACCCCCGATGGGCCGGACTCGACGAGCAGATTCTCGATGACACCGAGTTCCCAGCGGGAGCCGCCGGTGACGCCGACGAGGCCGAGCGCGACCTGGCCGCGCTGCGTCGCGACGCGGACGGCCGCGACAATGCCCAGAGCATCCTCAACCGCCGGCGCACACGCGATCGTCCGGGCGCCGGCGAGGAGGGTGTTGCCGACACCGAGGACGAGGGCGGTTTCGACAGCGACGACGAGCGCGTTGTCGACGCTGGCGACGAGCGTGTTCCCGCCAGCGGGGCCGACGGTGGTCTCGACACCGACGACGACGGTGGTCTGGACGAGGGCGCGCTGTTCGACGACGACGACGACGCCGAGGACGACGAGGACGACCCCGAGCGGGACGATGAGGACGATCTCGACCTGGGATCCGGCTCGGGGTCCGGCTCCGGCGACAGGCAGGCCACGCAGGTCGACGTGCTGGGCGAGCGGGCCCGGGTCAGCGACCGGGACCCGGATCTGGCCGACCGCTTCGCCGAGGTCACCGACGAGCTGATCCAGCGGTGGCCCGAAGCGCGGGTGGACCCGACGCTGAGCCGGATCCGCATGCTCTGCGACCTGCTCGGGGACCCGCAGGCAGCGGTCCCGGCGATCCACCTGACCGGGACCAACGGCAAAACGTCGACCGCCCGGATGACCGAGACCCTGTTGCGCGGACTCGGCCTGCGCACCGGCACCTACACCAGCCCGCACCTGCAGGACGTCCGGGAACGGATCCTGCTCGACGGGCGTCCGGTCTCGATCGCGCGCTTCGTTGAGCTCTACGAGGAGATCGAGCCCTACCTGGCACTGGTCGACGCGCGCAGCGAGAACCCGGTCAGCTTCTTTGAGGCGCTGACCACCATGGGATTCGCCGCCTTCGCCGATGCTCCCGTCGACGTGGCCGTGCTCGAGGTCGGGCTCGGCGGAACCTGGGACGCCACCAATGTGGCCGACGCGCGGGTCGCCGTGCTGACCCACATCGGCGTCGATCACGCGCATCTGTTGGGCGACACCGCGGTCAAGGTCGCGGCCGAGAAGGTCGGGATCATCAAACCTGGCGCCATCGTGGTCAGCGCGCGCCAGGACCCGGACGTGCTGGCGGTGGTGCGTACCCACGTCGAGCAGGTCGGGGCGCAGCTGCTGCAGGCCGGGGAGGACTTCGACGTGACGTCGCGGCAGGTCGCCGTCGGCGGGCAACTACTCAGCCTGCGCACGGCCGCGGCGAGCTACGACGACGTGTTCCTGCCCATGCACGGCGCGCATCAGGCTGATAACGCGGCGTGCGCGCTCGCCGCGGCCGAGGCGTTCTTCGGTGGTGGGCAGCGGCCGTTGCGCGCCGAAGCGGTCACTGCGGCGTTCGCCGCGGTCAGCTCCCCGGCGCGGCTGGAGCTGGTGGCGCAGCGCCCGGCGGTGGTGCTGGACGCCGCCCACAACCCGGACGGTGCCCGGGCGGCGGCGGCCGGGGTCCGGGAGTCCTTCGGGTTCCAGCGGGTGGTCGGCGTGGTCGGGGTGATGGCCGACAAGGACGTCGCGGGCGTGCTGTCGGAGCTGGCGGGCACCCTCGATGAGGTGGTGTTGACCCAGAACTCCACGTCGCGGGCCATGCCGGCCGGCGAGCTGGCGCAGGTGGCCGCCGGGTTCTGGCCAGCGCAGCGGCTGCACGTCGAGCCGGACCTGGGCGCCGCGATCGCGCTCGGGCGCGCCCTGGCGAGCGCCGGCCCGGGCGGGGGCGGTGCACCCGGACCGGTCGGGGGAGCTCCGGACGGACTGCCGCCGCGCGCCGGGATCGGTCCGGGACCGGCGGGGGTGCTGGTGACCGGCTCGGTCGTCACCGCAGGGCAGGCGCGGACGCTGCTGGCCCGCTCCCAACCGGGCGGTAGCTGACCCGTGCGGGCGATGTGTTCGGCGACCCTCGTCTTCGAAGCGGTGGTCGTGCTGTTGGCGATCGCGCCGGCCCTGGTACTCACCAACGCCGACACCGGCTGGGTGGTCGGCGGGGGGCTCGCATTGGCCGCACTGGGCATCTTGGTGGCGGGCTCGCTGCGCCACCGCGGCGCCTACGCGGCGGGGTTCATCCTGCAGGTCCTGGTGCTGGCGACCGGGTTCGTGCTGCCGGCGATGTTCGCCGTCGGTGTGGTGTTCGGTGGGCTGTGGGTGGTCTCCTACGTCCTGGGCCGGCGGATGGAGGCGGACAAGACGCGATGGGCCGAACAGGCCGCGCTCCGGGCGGACGGCGCCCGGGACCACCCCAACCGGTAGGTTCGGCGGCGCGGCGGGCACCCGCCCGTCGCGGTGGCGACTGGAACGATGCCGTCGCGGTGGCGACTGGAATGATGCCGTCGCGGTGGCGAGTGGGCGGAGGAAACGCGTGGGCGAGGCTGTTCCGACCCAACAGACCCTGGTGCTGATCAAACCCGATGCCGTGCGCCGCGCCCTGATTGGTCAGATTCTGGCCCGCTTCGAGGCCAAGGGCCTGTCGGTTCAGGCGCTGCAACGCCGGGTGATCGACGGGGAGCTGGCCGACCAGCACTACGCCGAACACACCGAGAAGTCCTGGTACCCGCCACTACGCGAATTCATCACGTCCGGTCCGCTGGTGGCACTGATCTTGACCGGGGACTCCGCCGTCGAGGTGGTGCGGACCCTGATCGGACCAACGGACGGCCGGGATGCCCCGGGCGGGACCATTCGCGGCGACTTCGCGCTGTCCAATCGAGAGAACCTGGTCCACGCCTCGGATTCCCCTCAGTCAGCCGAGCGGGAGATCGAACTCTGGTTCGGCAGTCACTGAACCGGTCGATGACCGAAGGCGCCCGGATCGGCGCGGCCTCCGGACCGGTCGGGAGCGGCTGTGGGAGACTGGTACCCGTCTGGGTGACTCTGCGTACCGCCAGGTTCGTTGCGGCGGGGCGGACAAGGAGTGGAACCGCGCGCACGATCGTCGGCTCCATGACGGTGTGGTCCTCCTGAACGCGTGACCTGGACACAGACAGCACGGACACAGACAAGCACGGACACCGACAGGCTACGGAGCCCGGACGCCGAGATTTCGGAGTTCGGAGCCGCATGTGGACCGACCGGCGCGCCTGACGCGCGAGACCCCGGTAGGACCGCTGCGACGTCCCCCGCCTGGCGGTCAGCGTCCGCCGCACGGCGACGCCCAGAGACTTCGCGCTTCGGCGCGCTGAGCGGTCGGCGACCTTTCGGGGTTCGCCGACGAGGAGTTCCATGTCCCAGGACACCACCACCGAGACCTCGGCCGAGCCCATCACGGCTGCGACCGAACCCAGCACGACGACTGACACGACGCAGGGCGGCGGTGCCACCGGCCCGGCCGCAGCGCCCGCAAAGCGGGTCCGCCGCCCACGCGCCCGCAAGAGCACGACCCCCCCCGACCAGGACCCGCTCCCCGAGCCCGTGGCGCCCGCCGCGGATGCGGACAGTCTCTCCGCGGCGCCGAGCAGCACCTCGGAGCAGGCGCGGGCAGGGTCACCGGCCAAGCGGCGGCGCGCTCCGGCCAAGCGGACGGCCAAGAAGGTCGCCGAGCCGCCGGCATCCGACGCTGCGGCAACCGGCACCGGTCCGGCAACGGCTGAGCAGCCGAGCCCGGACCCGGCAGTACCGGCAGCTGTCGCGCCCGGCGCATCAACCGACGAAGAGCAGGCGCCGCTGGCTCCCCGCCGTCGCCGCCCCACAAAGGCGGTCAAGGCGTTTGAGGCGTCCACGGCTGCCCCATCTCCCGAGCCGGACGCGGTCGAACCGTCGTCGGTCCCGGTGGCGGACGGCACTGAATCGGATAGCCCCGCATCGGCGCCGCGGACGGACTCGCCGACGTCCGCGCCGGCGACGACCTCCGCCGAGCCGATCCGGATGCGCACGCTGACACCGGAGGCGCTGCTCGCCGCGGTGGAACGGGGCCGCCGTCGGAACGCCGACAGTGAATCCCGTCGGAACGCCGACAGTGAATCCCGTCGGAACGCCGACAGTGAATCCCGTCGGAACGCCGACAGTGAATCTGGTCAGCCGGCGGATGGGCAGGCGAGCGGGTCGAAGGTGCCAACCGTCCCCGTCGCCGTCTTCGTCACCGCTGAGCATCACCCGTCGGTCGCGGACACCGCACACGGGACCGATGACGCTACCGACGCACAGCCCGTCAGCGCACCGGACACCGACACGATCGAGACAACCGACACAACGGGGATAACCGACCCCTCCGAAGCCGAGTCAGCCGAGACTGACACGGCCGAAACGCCCTCGGACCACTCCGATGAGGGGGAGGAGGAATCCGGGACACGTCGCCGGCGTCGGCGCCGGGGCGGGCGGGGTCGCCGGCGGACGGGTGAGGCGGCGGATTCCGACGACGACACCGACTCCTCCGATACGGGCGGTTCGGGCGCGGGCGCGGACGGCACAGCGCCCTCCGGCCAGCAGCGGGCCACGCCGGGCAGCGACAGCGATAGCGACCGGGCCGAGGCCACCGACCAGGCCAAGGACGCGGACGGCGCAGCGGCGCCACAGCAGACACCGTCGCGGCAGAGCACCCGCTCCGACGACTCCGACGAGCCGGACGGCGAGACCAGCACGCGCCGCCGCCGTCGTCGCCGACGCCGGGGCAGTTCCGGCTCCGGGGAGTCCGGCGAGTCAGGTGAATCCGACAGTGAGGACAGCTCGACCACCGAGGTCCGGGAGCGGGAGCCGCGACGTCGCCGCCCCCGCGCGGGCCGCGAGGAAGAGGTCACCAGCTCCCGCGGCTCCACCCGGTTGGAGGCCAAGCGGGTCCGTCGCAAGGAGGGTCGCGACGCCAACCGCGGTCGGCCACCGATCCTGACCGAGGCGGAGTTCCTGGCCCGCCGGGAGTCGGTGACCCGCACGATGCTGGTCCGGGAAACATATGGTCGGACGCAGATAGGGGTGCTGGAGGACGACATCCTCGTCGAGCACTACATCGCCGAGAACGCGTCGAACTCCGACCGCTCGATGATCGGTGACGTGTACCTGGGTCGGGTACAGAACGTGCTGCCGGCGATGGAGGCCGCGTTCGTTGACATCGGCCGCGGCCGCAACGGCGTGCTCTACGCCGGTGAGGTCAGTTGGGACGCGGCCGGGTTGGAGGGCAGGCCCAAGCGCATCGAGAACGTGCTCAAGTCCGGACAACCGGTGCTCGTGCAGGTCACCAAAGACCCGATCGGACACAAGGGCGCCCGGCTGACCGCGCAGATCAGCCTCGCGGGCCGATACGTCGTCTATGTCCCCAACGGTTCGATGTCCGGGATCAGCCGGAAACTGCCCGACACCGAGCGCGCCCGACTGAAGAAGATCCTCAAGGAGCTGATCCCGGCGGATGCGGGGGTCATCGTGCGCACCGCTGCGGAGGGTGCCACCGACGCGGAACTGACCGCCGACGTGGACCGGCTCAAGGGGCAGTGGTCGGCCATCGAGAAGAAGGCGAAGGGGTCCGCTCCGAACCTGCTGCAGGGGGAGCCGGACCTGGCCCTGAAGGTGGTCCGGGACGTCTTCAACTCCGACTTCGACAGCCTGATCGTCGCCGGCGACGCGGTGCGTGCCGAGCTGGTGTCCTACGTGGAGTCGGTGGCGCCGAACCTGGCAGATCGGGTCCAGCCATGGACCGGCACCGAGGACCTATTCACCGCCCACCGGGTCGACGAGCAGCTGGTCAAGGCCCTGGACCGGAAGGTCTGGCTGCCCTCGGGCGGGTCGCTGGTCATCGATCGGACCGAGGCCATGACCGTCGTTGACGTCAATACCGGCCGTTTCACCGGCTCCGGGGGAAACCTGGAGGAGACGGTCACCGAGAACAACCTGGAGGCCGCCGAGGAGCTGGTCCGCCAGCTGCGCCTGCGCGACATCGGCGGCATCATCGTCGTGGACTTCATCGACATGATCTTCGAGTCCAACCGCGACCTGGTGGTCCGCCGGCTCGTGGAGTGCCTGGGCCGGGACCGCACCAAGCACCAGGTCGCCGAGGTGACCTCGCTCGGACTGGTCCAGATGACCCGCAAACGGATCGGGCGCGGACTGTTGGAGGTCTTCGGTCACGTCTGCGAGACGTGCAAGGGCCGGGGGGTCGTCGTGGAGCTGGAGCAGGGTCACGAACACCAGGAAAACGGCTCAGGGCCGGCTGGCCCTCCCAACCCGGGCAACACCGGACGCCGCCACCGCCAGGGCACCCCGACAGCGGAGGGCGCGCCGGCCGACGGGGCAGCAGCAGATTCGCCACCGGCGGATTCGATACCGGCAGACGTCGGGGAGTCCGGAAACGGTGCGTTGGGCAGCGCCGATGCCGCCGATGCCGAGCTCGCCGTGGCCGGGCACCCCTCGTGAGTGCCCGCATGGCAGGCGCCGGGTGCCCTACCCTGGGCGGTCGTGCCCGCAGCACGGTGGCGGCGTGCGTATCGCGTTGCTGAGAGGTCCGGCTCTCACATCTCCGGACAGGACAACGGCACGGTGACACGTGCGATCGAATTGGGAAGCAGGTCAGTGGTGTACGCAGTGGTGAGCAACGGCGGACGGCAGCATCGTGTCTCCGTCGGCGACATGGTGGACATCGACCTCGTCACGGCCGAGCCCGGCTCCGCGCTGCGGCTGCCGGCCGTGCTGCTGGTCGACGGGGAGAACATCGTGGCCGACGTGGAGGCGCTGGCCGACGTGGCCGTCAGCGCGGAGGTCGTCGAGGCAGTTGCGGGGCCGAAGATCCATATCCTGCGGTACAAGAACAAGACCGGCTATAAGCGCCGTCAGGGTCACCGTCAGAAGTACACCCGGGTCCGCGTTACCGACATCTCCGCCTGAGCTGCGGTCCGCACCCGGACCGTCCCACCCGACGCCACCACCCCGGGCCCAGCCGCCCGGCGCAAGCGAGGAGCTTCACGACATGGCACACAAGAAGGGCGCATCAGCCACCCGCAACGGCCGGGACTCGGAGTCCAAGCGGCTCGGGGTCAAGCGGTTCGGCGGGGAGAAGGTCCTGCCGGGCACGATCATCGTCCGCCAGCGCGGGACCCACTTCCACCCCGGCGCCAACGTGGGGCGCGGTGGTGACGACACGCTGTTCGCCAAGGCCGCCGGCTCGGTGCAGTTCGGACGCTCCCGGGACCGCAAGGTCGTCAACGTCGTCGCCGACCTGCACGCGGTGCAGGACGCGGTGACCGAAGCTGCCGACACGGTTCCCGCGCTGGCCGACTGACCGGGCCTGCACTGCTGCCGGCGCCCACCGTCGCGAGCGCCGGCGGTGTCTGGGTACGGGCAGCTGGCGTCCGGCGCGACGACCTCGTGGTGTGCGGCGCCTGATCGGAGGAGGAGACCGCGTGGCTGTCCCGAGCTTTGTGGACCGGGTCGTTCTCGACGCAGCCGCCGGTAGCGGGGGGGCCGGGTGCGTGTCCGTGCTGCGGGAGAAGTTCAAACCGCTCGGCGGCCCGGACGGCGGTGATGGCGGTCGTGGCGGCGACATCGTGCTCATCGTCGATCCCCGGACGACGACCCTGCTGGACCTGCACCGCCGCCCGCACCTGCGCGCACCCAACGGTGCCCCGGGCCGCGGCCGCCACCAGGACGGCGCCGATGGCGGGGACCTGGTCATCGCGGTCCCCGACGGCACCGTGGTCAGCGACGCCGACGGGAGCGTGCTGGCCGACCTGATCGGCGCCGGAACCCGTTACGTGGTGGCTGCGGGCGGGCACGGCGGACTCGGCAATGCCCGGCTGGCCAGCAAGCGTCGCAGGGCCCCCGGCTTCGCGTTGCTGGGGGAGCCTGGCGACGCATTACGGGCCGTACTGGAGCTGAAGACGGTCGCCGACATCGGGCTGGTCGGCTATCCCAGCGCCGGCAAGTCCTCACTGATCGCGGCCCTGTCCGCCGCGCGACCAAAGATCGCGGACTACCCGTTCACCACGCTGGTCCCCAACCTCGGTGTCGTCACCGCCGGTGAGGACGTATTCACCGTCGCCGACGTACCAGGCCTGATCCCCGGCGCGAGCCAGGGGCGCGGACTCGGGCTGGCATTCCTGCGACACATCGAACGGTGCGCTGCGATCGTCCACGTCGTCGACACCGCGGCGGCCGAGACCGACCGGGACCCGGTCAGCGACCTGGACACGATCGAGGCCGAGCTCTCCGCCTACGGCCAGTTCGCCGACCGCCCGCGCCTGGTCGCCCTGAACAAGATCGACGTTCCCGACGGGCAGACGCTGGCCGACATGGTGGGCGCGGAGCTGCGCGAGCGGGGGCTGCGGGTCTTCGCTGTCAGCGCCGCCTCCGGTGCGGGGCTTTCCGCGCTCCGATTTGCGATGGCCGAAATCGTCCGTGACCGCCGCGCCCAGACCCCGCCGTCGGCGCTGGCGCGCATCGTCCTGCGCCCGCGCGGCAGCGATGATTCCGCGTTCACCGTTTCCCCGATCAACGACGCCGATGGGCTGCAGTACCGGGTGCGGGGCAACCGCGTCGAGCGCTGGGTCCGTCAGACCGACTTCACCAATGACGAGGCCGTCGGATTCCTGGCCGAGCGGCTGGCCAAGCTCGGGGTGGAGCAGGCATTGCGCGACCACGGGGCGGAGCCCGGCGCCACGGTGGTCATTGGGTCCGATACCGATCCGCGCGGCCCCGTCGTCTTCGACTGGCAGCCCACCGTCGACGTCGACATGGGCCTGGTGGGGCACGGCCCCCGCGGTGGTGACCCGCGGATCACCGGATCCGGGCCGCGTCGGCCGTGGCTTTCCGGGATCGGGCCCGACGACGACGAGGACGTTGAGGTTGAGGTTGAGGTTGAAGGACCCGAGCCGAACCACGACGAGCCCTTCGCCGAGGCTGCGGCGGATACGGAGACCTTCGGTGCTGACTCTCATGTCGAGGATGAGGGTGCTCGGCTGCGATGACCGCCCGGCCCGATCCCCGGGTGGCGCTCGCGGCTGACTCTGATCCCCGGGCTGCTGTGGCCGTCGCGCGACGCCTGGTGGTCAAGGTGGGCTCGGCGTCGCTGACCACTGCGAGTGGGGGACTGGACGAGTCGCGCCTGGACGCCCTGGTCGACGCGTTGGCCGGCTCGGCGGCCTGGTCCGGGGAACTGGTCCTCGTCTCCTCCGGGGCGATCGCCGCCGGACTGGCACCGCTCGGGCTGGCCCGGCGGCCACGCGATCTGGCCCGGCAGCAGGCAGCGGCCTCGGTCGGGCAGGGCGTCCTGGTTGCCAGCTACCGGCGCAGCTTCGCCCGCCACGGGCGCACCGTCGGTCAGGTGCTACTCACCGCGGAGGACGTCGTGCGCCGCGCCCACCACCGCAACGCGCAGCGGGCGTTGCAGACGTTGTTGGCCCTGCGCGTGGTCCCGGTGGTCAACGAGAACGACACCGTGGCCACCGACGAGATTCGGTTCGGGGACAACGACCGGTTAGCGGCCCTGGTGGCCCAGCTGGTGCGAGCCGACGCACTGCTCCTGCTCTCCGATGTCGACGCCCTCTACGACCGGGCGCCGTCACTGCCCGGAGCGCGACGGATCGGGATGGTTGCCGACGCGGGGGCGATCGATCTGGCGGCCCTGCGCGCCGCCGCGACCAAGGCCGGCAGCGAGAGCCTCGGGACCGGCGGCATCGCCACCAAGGTCGGGGCTGCCGCGATCGCCACCGCCGCGGGAATCCCGGTCGTCCTGGCCGGCGCCGCCGATGCCGTGTCCGCGTTGGCCGGTACCGGGGTGGGAACAGCCTTTCGTGCCGGCGGGCGCCGGTTTCCGGCCCGGCTGGCGTGGCTGGCCTACGCCTCGCAACCGACCGGACGGCTGCGACTCGACGCCGGCGCCGTGCGCGCCGTCGTCGGACGTCGGGCGTCGCTGCTGGCCGCGGGAGTGACCGCCGTCGAGGGAAGCTTCAACGCGGGAGACCCGGTGGACCTCATCGGACCCGACGGTGTTGTGGTGGCCCGTGGGCTGAGCACCTACGACGCGAGCGAGCTGGCGCCGCTGCTGGGTCGCTCCAGCCACGAGCTGGCGGAGCGGTTCGGGGCTGACCGGGCCCGCGAACTGGTGCACCGCGATGCCCTGGCCCTGCTCGGGGCCCCGGCGGCTGGACCGTAGGAGGCGCCAGCGGGGAAGGACGGGGCGCCGGCGGGGAAGGACGGGCCGCCGCCGCCGGTTGACCCGGACGACCCGGCCGCGCTCTCCGCTGAGGCGGCCCCCCTGTCGTCGTGAGGAGAACCCATGCCCGCCCTCGCCCTGGAAAAGACCCTCTACACCGCGCGCGTCACCGTCGCCGGAGGTCGTACCGGCTCGGCGCGCTCCGAGGACGGGGTGCTGGATCTGTCGCTGACCGCGCCGCGGGAGACCGGAGGACCTGGCACCGGAACCAATCCCGAACAGCTGTTCGCCGCGGGGTACGCGGCCTGCTTCACCTCGGCCCTGACGCTGGTGGCCCGTCGGGAGGACATCGACGTCACAGGGGTGACCACTGTCGGGGAGGTCGACTTCGGTCCCGTCGGCGAGGGCTACGGCATCGCGGTGACCCTGCGGGTCAGCGTGCCCGGACTGGACCGGGCCAAGCTGGCCGAGCTGCTGGCCAAGGCCGATGCGGTCTGCCCGTACTCCAACGCCACCCGCGGCAACATCCCCGTCGATCTGGTCGCCGCCTGACCGGCCGGCACGGCGGTTCGCGCCCCTAGCATCGAGACCATGACAGCCCTGGTGGACGAACTGAGCACGACCACCGACGCCCGATCGGGGCAGCGGCAGGTCGATCCGGCGGTTGAGGCGGTCCACGAGCAGGCGCGCCTGGCCCGGGTCGCGGGCCGGGCGCTGGCCGCCGCCGACGGCGCTGCCCGCAACCGACTGCTGCATGCGATGGCCGACGCGCTGCGGTCTGGGACGCAGCAGGTGTTGCGCGCAAACGCCACCGATCTGCTGGTCGCCGCCGACGCAGGGCTTCCCGACGCGGGTCTGGACCGGCTGCGACTGGACGCCGGGCGGGTGGCCGCGATGGCTGACGGGTTGGACCTGGTGGCCGGGCTGCCCGATCCGGTGGGCGAGATCGTCCGGGAGATCCACCGTCCCAACGGGCTGGCCATCATCCAGCGCCGGGTGCCTTTCGGAGTGGTCGGCGTCGTCTATGAGGGCCGTCCCAACGTGACCACCGACGCCGCCGGGCTGTGCCTGAAGTCGGGCAACGCCGTGCTGCTGCGCGGTTCGGGCAGCGCTGCGGCCTCGAACGCGGCCATCGTCGGGGTGCTCCGGCACGCCGCGGTCGACGCTGGCTTTCCCGCCGATCTGGTGCACCTGGTCGACCCGGGTACCCGGGATTCGGTGCGGGCGCTGTTGGCTGCTCGGGGACTGGTGGACCTGCTGATCCCGCGCGGTGGGGCCGGACTGATCGCCCGGGTTGTCGAGCAGGCCCGGGTCCCGGTCATCGAGACCGGGGTCGGGAACTGTCACGTCTACCTCGACGCGAGCGCCGACCCGGAGCTGGCCCGCCGGATCGTGGTGGACAGCAAGGTCAGCCGGCCCAGCGTCTGCAATGCTGCCGAGACCCTGCTGGTCGATGCCGGGGCCGTGGCAACGTTGCTACCCCCGGTCGCCGAGGCCCTGGTCGAGCGGGGCGTGCGGTTGCATGTGGACGAGCGCGCGGGGGCGTTCCTGCCCGGTCTGGACGTGGTGGCGGCCACCCCGGCGGACTTCGCCACCGAGTACCTGTCGCTGGACATGGCGGTGGCCGTCGTGGCTGGCGTCGAGGGTGCGATCGAGCACATCCGGCGCTTCTCGACGGGGCACACCGAGGCCATCGTCGCCGGGGACCGGGCGGTGGCGGCGCGGTTCGTGGGCGGGGTGGACGCCGCGGCTGTCATGGTCAACGCCTCGACCCGGTTCACCGACGGGGAGCGGTTCGGCTTCGGCGCCGAGATCGGCATCTCCACCCAGAAGCTGCATGCCCGCGGCCCGCTGGGACTGCCGGAGCTGACCACGACGACCTACGTGGTGACGGGGACCGGTCAAACGGTGTCCGATCCGGGCTGAGCCACTGGCTGGGTGGGTGGTCCAAGGGTCCGGGCGGCCTCGCGGCGGTAGGGTTTCGCGCATGCTCGTCGAAGCCGGCCTGGCGGCCCGCCACATCGTGGCCGCCCCGTACTGGTTCGCGATCGCGGCGGTCGTGATCCTGCTGTTCCTGCTGGTGGGGACGTTCGCGATCGGCAAGGGACGTCCGGGCCGAAAGTGAGCCAGGTAGCGCAGTCCGCGTCGGCAAGCCGGCGTGGCCAGTCGTTTCAGCCGACGCAGACGGGCAGCCAGCCGGGGGGTGGCGGGAGCGGGCTGCCGGGGCGCAGCGGGCGTCAGCGCGTCGGCATCATGGGCGGGACCTTCGACCCGATCCATCACGGCCACCTCGTCGCGGCCAGCGAGGTGCGGTCACGGTTCGCATTGGACCAGGTGGTCTTCGTCCCGACCGGGCGGCCCTGGCAGAAGGACCGCGACGACGTCTCGCCCGCGGAGGACCGCTACCTGATGACGGTCATCGCGACCGCGTCGAACCCGGACTTTGCGGTCAGTCGCTCCGATATCGACCGGCCCGGGCCCACCTATACCGTGGACACACTGCGGGAACTGCAGCACCAGTTCGGCCCGGACGCGCAGTTGTTCTTCATCACCGGCTCGGATGCGCTGACCCAGATCCTGGGCTGGCACGATGTCGACGCGCTGTTCGAACTCGCTCATTTCATCGGCTGTACCCGGCCGGGGCACGCGCTCTCCGCGGATGGGCTGCCCGCAGACAAGGTGACGCTGCTGGAGATCCCGGCGCTGACGATCAGCTCCACTGGGATCCGGGATCGGGTCGCCGCTGGGGAGCCGATCTGGTATCTGGTTCCCGACGGTGTTGTGCAGTATGTGGCCAAACGGGAGCTCTACCAGGGTGACCCCGCCGCTGCCGCCCAGATCTCGCCCGCCGCTGGCGTGAGTACAACCCACTGACTGGCGGCTCACACCGCATTCCCACCACCGAGAGGACCCCGTGCCCGCAACCGATCGCGCCCTGGCGCTGACCCGGATCGCCGCTGCCGCTGCCGCCGACCGCCTGGCCCAGGACATCGTCGCCCTGGACGTCTCCGAGCACCTGGTCATCACCGATGTCTTCCTGATCTGCTCGGCGCCCAACGACCGCCAGGTCCGCGCCATCGTCGACGCCGTTGAGGAGCAGCTGCGCGAACGGGCCGACGTCCGACCCGTGCGCCGGGAGGGGGACCGGGAGTCCCGGTGGGTGCTGCTGGACTACGGCGACCTGGTCGTCCACGTCCAGCACAACGAGGAACGCGAGTTCTACTCCCTGCAGCGACTCTGGAAGGACTGCCCGCCGGTTCCGTTGAGTGATGTGGTCTCGGCCCAGCCGTCCGGTGTGGCCGTGGACCAGGCGTGAGGCGGCTGATTGTCGTCCGGCACGGTCGAACTGCGTGGAATGCGACGAACAGGTTCCAGGGGCAGGCAGACATCCCGCTGGACGAGATCGGGCAGGCCCAGGCCGCGGCGATGGCCAAGGTCGTTGGCGCCGAGCAGCCGTCGACTATCTGGTCCAGCGACCTGTCACGGGCGCAGGCCACCGCGCAGGCGATCGCCGACGTCGTCGGGGTCCCGATCCGAACCGACCCGGTGTTCCGGGAAATCTTCACCGGGGACTGGGAAGGGCTGACCGGCCAGCAGGTGCAGCAGCGCTGGCCGGCGGAGTGGGAGCGCTGGCATGCCGGCCAGGACATCGTCCGTTCCGGTGGCGCCGAGACCCGGGAGCAGGTCGGCCGGCGGTTCGGGGACGCCCTGAGTCGGGTCGCCGAGGCGATCGACGACGAGCGCTGCACGGTGGTCGTCGGGCACGGGACCGCGATCCGCGCCGGGATCTGTCAGTTCGTCGGTTACGCCCCCGGATCGGAGTGGCTTTTCGGGTCGCTGCACAACTGCCACTGGGTGCTGCTGGCCGCGCGGGGGGCAGCCGCCGAGGCTGTCGCCGCCCCGATCGGACGGGGCTGGCGGGTCGCCGGCTACAACCTGGGCGTGGATCTGCGGTGAGGCGCTGATAGCCTGACCAGTCGCTGGTGCGGGGCGTGAGACCTCACCCGCGGGGCTGTGGCGCAGTTGGTAGCGCACCTCCATGGCATGGAGGGGGTCAGGGGTTCGAATCCCCTCAGCTCCACCAGAATCCGCTCACACGTGTTCCAGAACATCCACCGCTGCGTCCGGAGTGGCGGCTGTCCGGGCGCTGAGACCCCCGGCGAGTTCGCGCGCAGGGCAGCGCAGCTCCGGGGGTCGCGGGAGCCTTCCGGGGACGGGGGTTCGACCAGGGTCAAGCCATGGCGGGGGCAACCACTCAGGGCGACCGTCCTGCGATCTGATCCGGATCTCCCACCCGGCGTCGCCGTGCAGGTAGTGGTGATGGTATCCGCACAGCAGGACGAGGTTGTCCATCCGGGTCGGTCCGCCGTCGCACCAGTGCCGAATGTGGTGGGCGTCACACCACGCGGCGGGGCGGTCACAGCCCGGGAAGGCGCAGCCGCGGTCCCGGACGATGAGAGCACGGCGCAGTCCGGCGGGCACGCTGCGCGTCTCCCGTCCGACGTCCAGCGGCTGCCCACTTCCGCCCAGCACAACGGGCAAGATTCCGGCGTCGCAGGCCACGCGGCGGGCCACGTCCGGAGCAAGGTCCGTCCCGTCGAGCAGCTGCCCGCCCGAGATCCGCGCGCGCAGGCTGTCCCAGTCGATGGTGATGGCCAGCTGAGGCCGTTCGCCGCCCGCGGTGGGCAGGGAGGCGGAGTCCAGGGCGCGATCACACAACCCGACGAGCGCATCCGCCATTCGCTGCGGGTGGGTGCGCGGGTCGCGCACCGGAATACCGGAGTCGTCGGCAGCTACCGCCGGGTGCGGGGCGGCCAGCGGCCCGAGTGCGGCCCGGACCGTGGCGGCGTCGGCAGCGGGCAGCGCGAACCGACCGCGAACCACCCCGTCGCGGACGCGGCCGACGACCAGACCGCGGGCCTGGGTGGCGCGGCGGTCCTGGTCGGCGAGACGCCGTCCCAGTTCGGCCTCGGCACGGTCGGGGTCGACGACCTCGAGCAGATGAGCGCCGACCGCGGCGACCCCGGCCGGGTCCAGTGCCCGGGCATGCATGCGCATCTCGCTCACGCAGGCCTCGCGCTGGTCCGGCGACAGGTCCTCCGGCAGCGCCGTGACCGCCTTCGCGGCAGCGGCTGCATGCTCGATGCCGATCCGACCCCGACGCGCGTCGGTGACGATCGGCGTGGCCACCGGGTCTCCCGTCGTCGCGTCCAGCACGCGCGCCCGACTGGCCAGTCGCATCCCCTCCGCGTGGTTGACGGCGAGCAGTCCGGCCAGCCACACGCCTGGGGAGCTTCCTCCAACCGCCACTGGTCGCCGACGCCGGCACGCTTCGGCGATCAGATCCGCCGACCGGGTCTGTAACCGCGAAGCCGCCCGTTCGCAGCTGCTGATCAGCAGGTCGACGTCGTGGTCGGACAGCCCGAACAGGGCCGGCTCGTCCACCCCATCCAGCAGCAAGTGCACCGTCGACAGCAGCCGCTGCACCGGGTGCATCCCCGGGTCACCGCCAGCCGGACTCATGCAGACGACGCTACGGACGACCTCCGACAGAACGCCGTCCGCTCTCGAACACGCGTTCGATATACCGGACGGCCGGACGGCCGGACGGCCGGACGGCCGGACGGCCGAACCACCGGCTGACATCCCTCGCGGTGGCCAGCGACGGCGCGGGGGATCAACGTTCGGAAGCTTCGCGGGCCTCGGCGTAGCGGGGCGCCATCGACTCCATCTGTTCCATGACGAGCCCAATCGCCCCACGCTGCTTGTCCGGCGGATAGTCGTAGCGGACCAGCAGGCGTCTGATCGAGGACCGCAGCTTGGCCCGGACGTCGTCACGGACGGTCCAGTCGGTTCGGACGTCGCGGCGCATCACGGCGACCAGTTCGCGGGCGATCTGGGCGAGCACGCCCTCGCCCTGGATCGCCACGGCGGACTCGTTCTCCGCGACGGCGTCGTAGAAGGCGAGCTCGTCGGGGTTCAGCGGCGGGGTGAAGCTCGCGCCGCGGTTCCCCTCGGCGGCGACCTCCTTCGCCACGTCGACGAGAGCGGCGATCACCTCCGCCGAGCTCAGCTGGGAGTTGGTGTACTGGGCGAGCAGCCCGTTGACCCGGTCGGAGAAGGCCCGTGCCCGGATGGGGTTGTGCCGGGTCGCCCTCGCCGATTCCTCCGCGACCAGTGCTCGCAACGCCTCCACTGCCAGGTGCGGGTTGTCGGCGTGCTGTGCCTGCTCGACGAAGCGGGGCCCGAGCTCGCCCAGTGACGGATGCGGCATGCCGGCGGCGGTGTAGATGTCGAGCACGTCCCCGGTGGTGGTCGAGGTGGCGATGAGCTCGGCGAGCAGGCGACGGATGTCGTCCGGCACCGGTTCGCCGCGGGCCTGCCGGTCCCGGGCGTCGTATTTGGCCATCCAGACGCGGACCTCCTCGTGGAACCGGGCCTCGACCTTCCGGTCGGCGAGGCCGGTCGATCCCGAGCACAGCGCCCACGCCCGGGCCAGCTGGCTGGACAGTCTGCGGTACCGCTCGGCCAGTGTCGGTTCGCCGTCGACCAGGTCCGCAGCCCGGTTGCCCGGCGTGGCCGGGCTACGGACGTAGTCGACGGTGGACGTCACCGCTCGCAGATAGGCCCTGGGCCCGCCGGCCGCTGCGCCGGCCCGCCAGTCGTGGCCGGACAGCAGCTCACCGAGGGCGGCCAGAAGTCGCACCGTCGTATCGACGGCGTCGTCGATGCTGCGCCCGACCGGCCGCTCCCGTTGGTCGGTGGTCGTGTATTCGGCCAGTGCCCGCTGCAGGTTGTCCACCAGTGGGGCGTACCCGACGAGCAGGCCGTCCCGCTTGCCCAGGTGGGTCCGGTTCACCCGGGCGAGGGTCTGCATGAGCAGTGCTCCCTGCAGTGGCCGGTCCAGGTACAGGGTGTGCAGCGGCGGGGCGTCGAAGCCGGTGAGCATCATGTCCTTGACGAGGACCAGTTCGAGCTCGTCGTCGGCTTCGGTCAGTCGCTTCTTGACGACGGCGTTCTGCGAATCACGTCTGACATGGTCGGCGATCGGTGGAGCATCCGACGCGGTGCCGGAGTACACGACCTTGATGCGACCCGATGCCAGGTCGGGGGAGTGCCAGTCGGGCCGCAGCCGGGTGATCTCGGCGTACAGCCGGGCGCAGATGTCCCGGGTCGCGCAGACGACCATCGCCTTGCCCGGCCCCTCGACGAACTGGGCCATGACCGCCCGGCGGTTCTCCCAGTGGGCGACGATGTCGGCGGCGAGGGCCCGGACCCGCTCCGGTGCGCCGTAAACAGCGTTGACGACGGCGACGGTCTGCTCCAGCCGGGTCCGCTCGGCGTCGTCCAGCCCGATGGTCGCCTCGTCGGCGGCGGCATCCAGCAGCTCGTCGGTGACCTGCTCGGACAGGGCGACCCGGATCAGCCGCGGTTCGAACGAGACGGGCACCGTCGCGCCGTCCTCGACGGCGCGGGTCAGGTCGTAGATGTCGATGTAGTCGCCGAACGTCTCGCGGGTGTTGCGGTCGGCAAAGGAGATCGGTGTCCCGGTGAACGCGATGAGGGTCGCGTTCGGCAGCGCGTCGCGCAGGTGACGGGCGTAGCCATCCAGGTCGTCGTAGTGGCTGCGGTGTGCCTCGTCGACGACCACGATGATGTTGCGACGCTGGGAGAGCAGTGGGTGATCCGCACCGGCATCGCGCTCGAGGGGATTGCGCCCAAATTTCTGCAGGGTGGTGAAGTAGATCCCGCCGGTGATCCGGCCGGACAGTTCCGCCCGCAGCTCCGAGCGCCGGCGGATCTGCCGAGGTCGCTCCGGCAACAGCAGGCTTTGTTGAAACGTCGTAAAGAGCTGCCCGTCGAGCTCGTTACGGTCGGTGATGACGACCACCGTGGGGTTACGCAGCCGCGGGTGCTGGCTGACCAGGCTGGTGTAGAGCTCCATTTCCATGGACTTCCCGGAGCCCTGGGTGTGCCAGACGACGCCCGCCTTCCCGTTGCTGTCCACGGCGTGGACGGTGGCGCCGACGGCCCGGGTGACGGCGAAGTACTGGTGCGGCTTGGCGATCCGCTTCGCCGGCCCGGCCCCCTTCGAGGACCCGTCCCCGCCCTTGTCGAAGGCGGTGAAGTTGCGGGTCAGCTGCAGGAACCGCTCCTGGTTGTACAGGCCGTACAGGGCGATCTCCAATGCGCTGTCCAGCTCGCTGCCATCGCCGGGTGAGACCGGGCGGCCGTCGTCGTCGACATTCCACGGGGAGAAGTGGTTGAGCGGGGTGAACGGCGTGCCGTATGTGGCGGTAACGCCGTCGGAGACGAGGGAGAACACGCAGAACCGGAAGGCGAGCGGGAACTCCCGCAGGTAGGTCTGCAGCTGGGCGTGCGCGCTGGCCAGGTCGGCATGCGCGCCCCCGGCCCGTTTGAGTTCGACAATGCTGACCGGCATACCGTTGCAGTAGAGGACGATGTCGAAGCGGCGTAGGTAATCGCCACGGCGGATGATGACCTGCCGGACGGCGAGCCAGTCGTTGCCCGCCGGGTCGGTCCCGAGCAACCGGATGGTCGGTGTGGTCTCGCGGCCGTCGTCGTCGAGGTAGCTCAGGCCGCGGTAGCCATGGACCAGGTAGCGATGAATGCGCTCGTTCTCGGTGATCGCGTCCTGTGATTGAGGGGCGATGATCGCGGCGGTGGCCTGCTGCAGGTACTGCTCGGGGACGCCCGGGTTGAGCCGGCGGAGGGCGGCCAGGAGGCGGTGCGCGATGACGAGGTCGTCCCAAGTCGTGCGTTCCCCGCTGCCGGGCGCTGTTGTCTCACCGGTTGCCGACGCCCAGTCCAGTTCCCGCAGGGTCTCGATGGCGAGCTGTTCCCACTCCGCCTCGGACAGCGTGGTGGCACTCATGGTCGCTCCGGCGGGTCGGCGAGTTCGGCTTCCAGGTCGGCGATGGTGGGCAGGCTGGGAGCGATCTCCGGCGGGATGCTGGTGGTGATAGCGGTGGTCCATTCCGCGACGCCGATGGGCCCGACCGAGTTTCGCAGCGCGTACTCGGCAACGACGGCGTTCTTCGACTTGCACAGGACCAGGCCGATGGTCGGCTGGTCGTCGGGGTGGGCGAGCAGGTCGTCCACGGCGGCCATGTACATGCCGAGCTGACCGAGGAATCCCGGTTCGAAGGCGACCGCCTTCAGCTCGATGACGACGTAGGCGCGCAGCCGCAGGTGGTAGAAGAGCAGATCGGCGTGGAACTCGTCGTCGCCGAGGGTGAGGCGGACCTGCCGACCGACGAACGCGAAGCCCTGGCCGAGCGCGAGCAGGAACTGCTCCACGTGGTCCATCAGTCCCCGTTCCAGGTCCCGCTCCAGGCGGGTGTCTGTCTGGGCCAGGAAGTCGAAAATGTATGGGTCGCGGGTGGCCTGCTGCGCGAGGTCGGAGTCGCCGGGCGGGAGGGTGGCGGCGAAGTTGGTGACCGCCTGCCCGGACCGCTCGTGCAATCGGGTCTCGATCTGGTAGGCGAGGATCGCGCGGCTCCACCCCTGGTCGATGGCGGCCGCCGCATACCAGAGCCGCTGCTCGGGGTCGCGGAGCTTTTCCAGCAGGGCGAGCTGGTGGTACCACGGCAGTTGTGCAAGTGGGCCTTGCACAACCTCCGGGTCCGGCCAGGCGGCGGCGAACGCCCGCATGTACTTCAGGTTGCGTGGCGAGTAGCCCCTGCTGTCTGGGAAGCGCTCCCGCAGATCCCCGGACAGCCGGTCGATCACCCGCGTGCCGTAGCCCTGCTCGTCCTGGCGGTCCAGGATGTCGCGGCCGATCGCCCAGTAAGTGGTGAGCAGCTCGCGGTTGACGGTCGTGACCGCCCGCCGGTGGCCGCCTGCGACCCGGTCCGAGACGGACTCCAGCAGTACCGGGTACCACCCCGGCATGTCGCGACGGGTCGGTCGGGGCGTGGTGACGTCGATGCTCGCTCGCTCGTTGTCGTCCCGCGTCTGGTTACCGCTCATAACGCGTCGCCCACTACCTTTTCGGCGTCCCGTACCTTGAGCCGCCCCGACATCAGGTGCGGCAACAGCGTGTCCCGCAGCTCGGCGAGCGTGTCGGACTCGGTGAGTATTTGACTGCCAAGATCGTGCAGCTCGCGCGCTCGCGCCGAGAATCCGCTTATCGTTGCTTTGTCGGCTAGACGAACCGGTAACTTCTTGAAGTTCCCCCGGCTCAGCTCGAGAAAGGTTGCGCCGTTGGCAAATGACGTGAACTCCTCGACCCGACTTCGCATTTCGTGAAAAATCCAATAACGAGCTCCGGGATCGATCGGGTTGACCACGATGAATCCCTGATTGACAGCTACTTGCGTCTTGGCGAGAGCAAAAGCCCCGATGGTTGCGCGCGATGTCATCAGAATGGAGTCGACTGGGTACAGCGGGGATGCGCATGCTTTCAAACCCGCTTCGGTGATCAATCGAGCGGTGAAGCGCAAGTACGGCCCTCGGAGTCGCGTCACATCCGTCGGTGTCGCCCAGGCTACGGCCCCCTGCCAGTAGGAAGGCTCGGATGTCTTTGGAGTTCCGCCACCACCGACTGAACACAGGGACCCGAAGGTATCTGGACCGCTTTCCACACCAGCGACCGCGCGGGCGAACAGGCTGCTAGCCAGCTCGTCGGCGGTGCGGGCGAGCTCGGCGTTGGCGACGATCTTATCGTCAAGCGCTCCCAACACCCCAGCAATCGCCCGCTGTTGGTCGACTGGCGGGAACGTGACGGTCATTGCGCGAAGATGACTCGGGCCGAAATGGCGCATGACGCTACCTACGCCCATCGCCTCAATCTGACGCTTGAAGGATGGTGCCCTGAGCATCCAAGGTACGAACGACCAATCGACCCGATCGGTTGCCGGCCGAAATCCAATTATCCCAGTGTAGGGCACAGCGCCAACGGCGGCTTCGTCAACGACTGCGACCTCGCCGAGTGAGGCGGACGTCGACAGCAACACGTCATTTAACGCCAGCCTGAACTGAGACCATCGAAGATCCACCATGTCGGGATCAAGGTAATCGCAGCCCGCGAGTCGGCTGGTCGTTGACTTCAGGCCGGAAAGCCGTATCAATGGTGTGCCGACCTGGCGGAAGTCGACTGCCAGTATGCCGGGGCCTTCACGGAACGTCAGCGCGTCCGGAAGACGATGCACCTTCCAATCACTCATGGATGCGCCCAATTTCGGTGAGAACTGCCTGACCAAGGGACTCCGAGGTCTCGAGACGAGTCCTCAGCGTCTCAATGAGGCTATGCACGTCGTCGCCGACAGCGTTTACGAGCGTGTCCTCCGAGCCGACGTATCGGCCGGGGGTTAGGGCGTAGTCGGCTTCCTTGACCTCGGCCAACGACGCGGACCTACAGAAGCCGGGCTGATCCTCGTAGGCCAACCCGGCGTCGACCGCCGAGCGGGTGCCGCGCCAGGCGTGGTAGGTGTCGGCGATCCGGGCGATGTCCGAATCCGCGAACGCGCGCTCGGCGCGGTCGACCATGAACCCCAGGCTGCGCGCGTCGATGAACAGGATCTGTCCGCTCCGGTCGACCGACCCGCCCGCGCCGGCCGTCTTGTCGCGGGCGAAGAACCACAGGCACACGGGGATCCCGGTGCTACGGAACAGCTGGGTGGGCAGCGCCACCATGCACGACACCAGGTCCGCCTCGACCAGCTGCGCGCGGATCTGGCCCTCCCCGCCGGTGTTGGTCGACATCGACCCGTTCGCCATCACCACGCCGGCCTTCCCGCCCGGCGCGAGCTTGGACAGGATGTGCTGCATCCACGCGTAGTTGGCGTTGTTTACGGGGGGCACCCCGAACCGCCAGCGAGCATCGCTCTCGTTGCGCGCCCAGTCCTTCTGGTTGAACATCGGGTTCGCCAGCACGAAGTCCGCACCGCGCTCGCCGGTCAGGTCCGGGTGCTGGTCGCGGGCGAACGTGTCCCCCCACCGGCTGGCCAGATTCCCGTTCAGCCCGTGGATGGCCAGGTTCATCTTCGCCAGCCGCCACGTGCGCTCGTTCAGTTCCTGCCCGTACACGGAGATATCCGAACCCTCGCGCTCGTGCGCCTCCAGGAACTTCTCCGTCTGCACGAACATCCCGCCCGACCCGCAGCACGGGTCGTACACCCGGCCGCGGTAGGGCTCCAGCACCTCGACCAGCACCCGGACCACCGAGGGCGGGGTGTAGAACTCGCCGGCCCGTCGACCCTCCTGCGCAGCGAACTTGCCGAGGAAGTATTCATAGACCTCACCGAGCAGATCCCGGGCCCGGCTGGCCCCGATGCCGGTGAACTGCGCGGTGTTGAACAGGTCGATCAGCTCACCGAGCCGGCGCTGGTCCACGTTGTCCCGGTTGAAGATCCGCGGCAGCGTCCCGGCCAGCGACGGGTTGGACCCCATGATGTGGTCCATCGCGTCGTCCACCAGCTCGCCGATCGTGGCAGGCGCCGACCCGGCGTGGCCGGGCAAGCCCTTGGCGTGCTCGGCGAGGTAGGACCACCGTGAGCCCGCCGGCACCCAGAACACGCCGTGCCCGGTGTACTCGTCGACGTCGTCGATCAGCTGCTCGACCTGGTCCTCACTCATACCCTCGGCGGCCAGCTCGGCCCGGACCTGGCCACGCCGCTCGTCGAAGGCGTCCGAGACGTACTTGAGGAACACCAGCCCGAGGATCACGTCCTTGTACTGCGAGGCGTCCATCGAGCCCCGCAGCTTGTCGGCCGCCTTCCACAGCGTCGCCTTGAGTTCCGCCATCGTCGACGGCGCCCCATCGGCTCTCTTCCTGACAGCCACGGTCAGTGTCCTTTCCTCGAAGATGTCGGCGGATGCAGTTCCAACGAACGGCTGGCCACCCCGTCGGTGACCAGCCGGGTCAAGGCGTGTGCTGCGGCGAGTCGTCGCCCGGCCGCGTCGGCGATCTCGCGCAGCGCATCCAGAGCGGTGCTCACCATCCCGATCTGATGCTGTGGGACCATGCGCACCGGCCAGAGTCGCCACTGTTTCGCCCGGCCGGGCATCGCCGCGATGTCGGCGGCCAGCGCGTCCGGCAGCAGGATATCCAGACCACTGCTCTGGATTCGGAGCACTCGCGCCGGGAATGGCACGACGGATGCGCCCACCCGGTCCACGATCGCTGCGGGTCGGGGGCTGGTGCAGAACACCACGTCGCCGGGCTCGGTTAGTCGCACGGCGTCGTAGGTTGCCAGGCGCATCCGATCGACGGTCCGGGTCCCCACCGCACTGGCACCGGTCAGTTCGGCGACTCCGATCACCTGCACCCCACTGCCCGTCGCAATGTCCGCGTCGCGGATCCGATGTCCGGCGAGCACCCGCAGCCGTCCCTGACCGACCAGCTCCCCGATCGTCCGGGCACCCTGCGATCCGGAACCCTGCGCTGCGGCACGGAGATCGGCCGCGTGCAGGCCGTCCAGTGACGCGGCGGCCCGGGCGACGAGGGAGGCGTCGGTGGTGTCCAGCACCGCGCGCAGCCGGTCGATCTCGACGAGCAGATCGGCAGCGGCCGGACTCCTACCGGACGTCGCAGTTTGTCCGACCTCCGCAAGACTTCCGCGTGTAGTGAGCAACGCTCTTGTCAACGCGAAGCGGACATATCCGAACGCATGCGCGTGGACCAACGTGCGGCTGCCGGTTGCCGCAGCAAGATCGGTGACCAGTTCCTCGACGACGTCCTCGCCGAGCCGGTGGTTGGCCAGGTCTGCAACCGGGATGAATCGGTCGGCCACCGCAGTGTCGTGGTCAGCCGTCCCGAGCAGCCACAGCGCGAGCGCCTGGCGCGGACGGGCGGGCACCAGGCTCTTGGGGAGCCGGACGATCGCATGGACGTGACCGGCCCGCAGAATCGCCGCGCGCTGTCCGTCCAGCGCCGGCTCGGCCAGCGCCTCGGTGAGCACTGCTGCCGGGGCGAGCACGACCCCGCGCTGGCCGCTGACCATCTGAAGCGCAATGTTCTCGACGGCATCCAGGATTTGAGCTGTGGTCATCCGCGGCCGGGCGGGACTCGGGAACAGCGCCACGTGGGTCACCCCGCGATCGACCGCAAACGTGCCGTCCGCGGCCACCGCCAACCCCCGCCGGTACACGTCGTGGACGCGCAGCCGTCGGCGGTCCAAGCGCGACGCCGGGTCGTCGGTATCCGGTGTGAGCACGTCGGCCGGACTGCGGTCGCCGTGTTCGGCCAGCACGGCCAGCAGCAGCTCGGCCGAACCGGAGGTGTCGACATAGGTCGCGGGTACGCCGGGACGCTCGCCCAGCTCGACGCCGATCCGGGCCACCAGCGCCAGCACGTCCGCGTGGACGGCGGTGCTCGCGTGATCAGCGAGCACTGATCGATACCGGTCAGCCATCAGCCGGTCGAACGCCCCAGCGGGACTGAACGCGGCATCGGTGAGCAGGTCGGTGTAGCGGGCCAACGGCACCAGCCGCTGACCCACGCCGGTGAGCTCGCGCATCAGCTCGCCGTCGTCCGGGTCCAGCTCGTCGCCAAGATCCAGCAGCTGGCCGTCGTCGAAGTCGGCCAGCGGGTTCGTGGCATGCGCTTTCAGGCACAGCAGCGCGGTCACGGCGTTCAGGACTGCGCGGTCCTCGCGCGGGGAGAGGGCATCGGTCGTGGCAAAGGCCGCCAGATCCTCGATGGCGCTCGGATTGTTGCCGTGGCCGGTCTCGGTCAGCCATCGCGCGACCTGGCCGGCGTCGAAGAGTGGCCGGTCGTTCTCCGAGCCCACCGGCGGCGGGAACGGGTAGGCGCCGGTGGCGCGGGAGCGCCAGTTGGAGACCGCGGAGCGCCGGACCCGGGCCAGCAGGGCGATGTCGGTCATCCCGATGCGCAGGCCGTCGGCGTCGGCGCGACCAGGTCCGACGGGCGCTGACGGTGGAGGTGGCAGATCGGCCGGGACGCTCACGGGCGCCTCCGGGCCACACTGATTCTCCCCATGCCGGCCACGGTAGCGCCCGTCGGTCACGTCGAGGGCTTTAGTTCTGACAATGGGGGTTCACAGAAGCCGATCGTGTATTCCACGACTCGGCTCCCTAGCGTTCTCGGAGTCAGATCACCAGCCCGGACACCAGCCGACATCGCCTCGATCGGTGCCACCGGGCCCCAGCTCCGGAGGTCGACCATGCGCTATATCCGCCAGATCCGGGTTGCCTACCCGGGCCAGGCCAACCACCACATCACCCATGTGAGGTACGCCGAGACCCCCTTCGGGCCGCTGCGCGAAGCCAGCCGGGACCGCGTCGCCCACGACATCGAGGACTCCGGCATCCGTTACCGCTCCCGCAACGACCTGACCGGCCGGGAAGCGACCGTCGACGTGCGAAGCACCGTTCTCGGGCAGCGCTACATCACGACGGTCGCCGACGGTCGAGAGACCAACAACCTGCTGAGCCTGCCGCGGTTCTGAGCCGCGGCGGGCGGTCCGCGGGTTCCTTCCGGCAGCGTCTCGAGGCGCCGACGCGTCAGTCGCGGGCCGACGCGTCAGCCGGCGTTGCGGATGCCGGAGGTTGCGGCGCCAAGGTCCTCCGACACGCTGGCCACTGTCTCGGTCGGCGCCAGCGTGCCCGCGCGACGGATCTCCTCCCGTCCCAGTACCGCCAATGCCGCCGCCCCGCCGCCGTAGAGGCCGGTCGCGAGCGCGGCAGCCGCCGACCGGGGTAGCACACGGTCCAGGGATCGCACGAGGGCAGCCGCCGACGCGCCGGCAGCCAGCGCGCCGAGTACCGCCGCCCCGCCGAGCATGGCCGCGCCCTTACCGGCCCGTCTCGCCTTCCCCGCCATCTCGTTCTGGGCGTGCTTGATCTCTTCGCGCACGAGCCGGGTGATGTCCTCGGTGAGCGTTCGCAGCAGGTCGGCGGTGCCGGTGCCCGCAGTGGTGTTGGTGTTCGATGACATGGTCGTCCTCCTGGCCGGTCAGGGCGTCTGTCGGTCGCGGCTATCGCGACCGGATCATGACAGGCCACCACGACCGCCCCCCGTCCGCAGGTCGGAGCGTCCGCCGACGGCGTCCCGGCGCAGCGGCGACAAGGTCGGGCGGCGCGGTCAGGGGCGTCCGAAATCGACACGACCCGGGCTGGTGAGCCCAAAAGCAGGAACTTTGGGGCCCGGTTCTGTCGATTCTGGACAGGCGCCGGGTTCTGGCCACCCGGCCGGGGGTCGGATCCCGCGCGGCTCGGATGCGCTCGCCCGGTCGGTCGCCGGGCCTACCGTGGCCGCCCTAGCGTGGCCACGTGCATGCGAGCGGGCCGCCGGCGCTCGAGTGGGCTCTGCGCGCGCTGTTCGGCGATCGGATCGGTGCTCTCGACCAACTTGGGGCAGGGGAGTGGTCCCGCGCCTACGCGACGACTTTGGACGGGCGCGAGGTCGTGGTCCGGGTCGGCGGCCACGTCGCGGACTTCGCCAAGGACCGGTACGCCGGCCGTTGGAACTCGGCCCGGCTTCCGGTGCCATCGGTCCTGCACATCGGCCCCGTAACCGACGGCCAGTGGTTCGCGGTCTCCGACCGCCGTCACGGCGAGTTCCTCGACGCCCTGGACGGCCCGGGTATGGCACGCGTGCTCCCGGCACTGCTGGACACCATGGGCGCGATCGCGGACCTGGACGTATCCGGGATCACCGGCTACGGGGCATTCGACGCCGACGGCAGCACGTCCGCGGCGAGCTGGCGAGAAGCGCTGCTCTCTATTGCCGAGCCGCGGCCGCGCCTGGGCGATTGGCGAGCGCTTCTCGCCAGCTCCGCGGTCGGATGCGGGTCCTTCGACACGGGCATGACGGAGCTACGCCGGTTGGTTGCCGATCTACCCGACGTCGCTCAGCTGGTGCACGGGGACCTGTTGAACCGAAACGTGCTGGTCGAGGACGACCGGGTGACCGCGGTGTTCGACTGGGGTAACGCGGTCATCGGGGACGCGCTCTATGACGCGGCGTGGCTGCGGTACTGGTGGCCGTGGTACCCGGCCTGGTCCGGTATCGACGTCGACGCCTCGATCATCGCGCTGCCGTACGCCCGCGCACTGACTCCCGCAGAGCTGCGGCGGCGGCTCCGGGCCTATGAGTTGCATATCGGGTTGGACCATCTCGCCTACACCGCGGCGACGGGACGGGACGCGGACCTACTACGCAACGATCAGCAGGTCAGGGCGCTGCTGGCTCAGCGCTGACGGCTCGGGACCGGTCGCGGGCTGGCGACATGGGTGCCCCGGATTGTCGGCGAGCTCAGGCAAGCCCGGTTTCCCTGCCACGACCGGTCGGTCAGGGCGGGGAAACCGGGCTGTCCGTCCTCAGCTGCTGTGTGCGAACCGACGCCGGTAGATGAGCACGCCGCCGGCGGCGACCACGGCTGCAGCACCGAGGCCGAGGAGGGCCTCGGTCCCCGAACCGCCGTTCCCGACACCGGTCGCGACTCCGCCGCTGGGCATGACCGCCAGCTGACCGCACAGAGCGGGAGCAGTGCCCTCCAGCGGCAGGCTCGGGTTGAGCTCACTGGGCCCGAGGTCCTTGTAGGAGCCGTTGTGCAGGTAGTCGATCCCATGGATGACCACGACGCCCTTCCCGGCCGCGACCTGCTGGGCGACGTCGGAGTTCACGGTGATGCTCCGTGAGTAGTCCTCCGTGCCGGTGGGCGTGGTTGGGAAGCGGGGCAGCGCGAGTGCGCTGTTCGGGCTGGTGTCACCGGTTGTCGTGAGCGAGACCTGGATCGCCCCGTACGCAGGCATGCCGTCCGTCACGCTGAGGGCGGTGTGCCCGTTGTGCTGGGACGCCATACTCGCGACCGGACAGGAGTTCGTACCGCCGATGTGGATGTGCTGAGCGTGGGCGGGAAGCCCCTTCATCGTGGTCTTGTCCAGTCCGGTCGCATGGATCGTGACCTTCAGGGTGTCCCCGGTAACGGTGACAGTGGCCGTGCCGCTGCCGTTGACCATGTTGGTCGGCACCGGTGACAGATTCGCCTGCAGCGTCGTCGAACCGCTGTCGGCGGCGAACGCCGCAGGAGGTCCGAGAGCGCCAGAGAGCACGAGCAGTGGTGCGGTACCTGCCAACGCTGCAACGGTCCGTATGCGCATGGATGTCGTCCTCGTGACGGCCCGGCGCCTGTGCCCGACCTCTGAGGATCTGACGGTACGCGCGAATCCGGTTAATCGGGGAGGCCGTCCGGACGCGAGGATCAGGCGGCGTCGTGCAACCGGGCGCGCAGGTCCGCGCCGTGCTGGGTCGCCTCCTGGTGCGCGGTGGCCAGCGACTGCTCGGCGACGCCCACCAGATCGGCCATCGCCGGGGTAACCGCGGCCAGGGTCAGGTCGGCGATCACGGTACGGACGTCCATTCCGAAGTTGTCGCCCAGGATGCGCTGCAGGTAGGCGGTCGCGTGGTCCCAGCCCTCACGCGGAGTACCGGCGCCGTAGCCGCCGCCCTGGGCGACGACCAGCAGTGCCGGCTTGCCCTTCAGTGCCTCCGAGCCGGGGCCCAGCCGCGGGTCGGCGATGAGCATGTCGATCCAGACCTTCGTGTACTGCGCGACGCCGAAGTTGTACAGCGGCGAGGCCAGGATCAGCGCATCGGCCTCGATGACCTCGCTGGCGAGGGTTGCTGCCAGGGCGGTTGCCTCGCGCTGCTCGGGGGTGTGCTGGTCCTCCGGTGTGAAGTTGGCACCGGTGGCCAGAGCCCAGGCCTCGGCCGGCAGCGGCGAGGCGCCCAGGTCGCGATTCACGACCAGCCCGTCGGGGTTGGCCTTCTGCCAACCGTCCTGAGCGGTGTCGGCCACCGCGCGGGAGGTTGACCCTTCGGTGCGGAAGCTGGCGTCGACGCGGAGCAGTGTCGTCATGAGTGCAGACCCTTTCCAGGTTGGGGACAGAACGTCTGTCCCACAGATCGTAGCTCCTCCAGATGGAAAGGTGGGCACCGCCTTAGAGTGGTGACATGCCCACAACGGTCGACGTCGACCCGAGCTGCCCGAGTCGCGGTGTGCACGCCGACCTCGGGTGGGCGCTGACGACAGTGCTGCGTGCCTACGTTCGCGCGGCCGACGCCGCGGTGGCCGACCTGCCTGGAGCCAGCCGCGGCTATCGGCTGCTGTCCGCGATCGTGCAGGATTGTCCACGTAGCCAACTCGCCCTGGCCCACCACGTCGGGCTGGACCGCACCGTCGTGACCTATCTCGTTGACGATCTGGTCGCCGCCGGTCTGGTGCAGCGCCGCGCCGACCCCAACGACCGTAGGACCTGGCGGGTCGTGGCCACCGACGCCGGCACCGCGCACCTGGATCAGCTCGACTGCCGGCTGAGTGAGGTCGAACGTGAGGTGCTGCGCCCGCTCGGTGGCGCGGAGGCCGCCCAGCTGAGAACCCTGCTGCAGCGGATGGCGGTCGTCGTGGCCGACGCCGAGTCCTCGCCGACGACCTGCTCGGAGGTGGCCGTGCTCGGCGCACCCGATCCGGGTCAGGTCCGTGCCGGCTCCGGGCTGCCCTCGTCCGCCGTGGCCTCCGGGTCGGCCCCGGCTTCGGCCGGCTGACCGGCGTGGCGGCGCGCCGCAGCGACCCGGTGGCGGACCCGCAGCAGCCGTAGCCCGGTCACCAGCCCGAGCCCGCCCACGAGGTTTCCCGCTGCGGCCCAGCCGGCCAGGGGCGCCCACTGCGCGTAGCCGTAGTCGGCGCCCGCGTGGATGCCAGCGAAGATGAACAGCGAGTCGATGATCGAGTGGAACAACTGTGCCCCGACCAACAGCGCCCCGAACAGGAACGCCGGCACCACCTGCACCCCGAGGGACTCGGTGGCGTTCTGCATCCGGGTCAGCAGGGTGATGACCAGCCCGGCCAACACGGCGGACGCGAACGAGGGGCCGGTCAGGCCCAGGTCGATGTAGTGCTGGCCAACGGCGATGGCCGCCGGACCCAGCTCTGGAGCCCCGACGATCACCAGCCAGGTCATCGCCAGGCCACCGACCAGGTTGGTGGCCAGGCTGATCGCCCACAGCATGAGCAGCTGCCCGAGCGTGCCGTCCTTAGCCGCGACCGCCGTCACCGGGACGAGAAAGTTCTCGGTGAACAGCTCCGAGTGGGCCAGCAGCAGCGCCACGAACCCGATCCCGAAGCCGAGAGCGGCCAGCAGCTCGTTGCCGGTCCGGTGGTAGATGACCAGGTACGCGATCATCCCGGTGCCGACGTCGATACCCCCGAGCAGGCCGGTCCCCAGCTGGGTCAACCAGGGCCGGGTCAGGCGCGCCCTACCCTCTGCGACCAGCCGGTCAAAGGACTCCTCGACCTCGGGTTCGGGATTGTCCGGGGACTTCGCTTCGGCGCTCACCCGCTCAGCCTGCGGTACCGGCGCATCCGGCGAACGGGTGGGGTCGTATCAGGACCGCCGCAGTCGGACCGTCAGCACCTGGAACGGGCGCAGCCGCAGCGGCACCGTCCCATTCGCCCCGACGCCCAGGTCGGCCGCGTCGACCAGCGGTCGCTCCAGTAGGTCCTCCGAGCGGGCAGCGGCGACAGCGAACCCCGGGCGCAGCACGGTCGCGGCATGTCCACCCAGGGATTCGTAGAGACGCACGATGACATCGCCGGAGCGGTCGTCGGCCAGCTTGACGGCTTCCACGACAACCGCGTCGCCGTCCGTGTCCACGATCGGTGTCGTCGGGACCGCGTCCGGCTGCCCGCTGCCCGCTGCCACGCGCACGGGCAGGTTCAGCGCGTACCCCCCGGCGACCGCCGCCGCGACATCACCCCCGGGCAGCAGCGTGTAGGTCTGGGTGTGGTGGCCCTGGTCAGCCTCCGGGTCCGGCGCGAGCGGTGCTCGCAGCAGGCTGACCCGCAACGTGGTGCTGGTCCCGCCGCCCTCGCGCGCCGCGGCGCTCGCGTCGTAGCCGTAGGTCGCATCGGTGAGCACCGCGACCGCATAGCCGGCCTCGGCAACCTGGACCCATCGGTGAGCACTGGTCTCGAACCGAGCGTGGTCCCAGCTGGTGTTGTCACTGATCGGCCGTTCGACGTGCCCGAACTGGATCTCGGCACGCGTACGGGGGGAGCGGACGTCAATCTCGAATCCCGCCTTGAGGAACTTCTCCCGCTCATGCCAGTCCGTGTCAGTGGTGATGCGCAGGCCGGGGTCACCGGCGGTCATCGTCAACCGCTGCTCGATCCGCGACGTCCCGAAACTGCGGACGACCAGAACTTCCGCGCGCAGCGGACCGTCGGCCAGCACGTGTACTGAATCTGCATCGGTCAGATCGGTGAACCGGTGCAGGTAGTGCCGGTCGACGTCCCATGCGTCGTAGGTGTTCGGCAGATCCGTGTGCAGGCGCAGCAGGTTCCCCCGGGAGCCGGGTGCCAGGACCTCCCGGTCGGCCCGCAGATCGCGGACGGAGCTGAGCAACCCGTCGGCGTCCACCGCAATCCGGATCAGTCCGTTGTCCAGGACCAGGTCTCCGTCGGACGCGCTGCCGGAGACCACCACCGGCGTCACGTCGGCTCCTACAGCGGGCCGATCCGCGTCCGGCCACGGCGTCACCGACGAAGCCGACACCCGGACCAGGCTCTGTTCGCCGTCCGGGGAGTCCACGACCGCGGTCCGGGACCGCGGGCCGGCCGAGAACACTGCTCCCCCCGCAGGAGCGAGCAGATCCAACGACCGGGAGATCAGTGCTTCCAATCGCTGGAAGAGCACCTCGTACTCTGCCTCGGCTTCGGCGTGTACCCAGCGGATCGAGCTGCCCGGCAGGATGTCGTGGAACTGGAGCAGCAGCACGCGCTTCCAGATCTGGTCCAACTCCTCGTAGGGGTAGGGCGTTCCCAGGTGAACCGTGGCGGCGGTGGCCCACAGCTCGGCCTCCCGCAGCAGGTGCTCACTGCGCCGGTTTCCCGCCTTGCCGCGGGCCTGGGAGGTGTAGGTGCCGCGGTGCATCTCCAGGTAGAGCTCGCCGGACCACACCGGCGCGTCGGGGTACTCCGCACGCGCCGCCGCGAAGAAGCGGTCCGGGGTGGAGTGCACGACCCGCGGGGCGCCCTCCAGATCGGCGAAGCGGGCGATCCGCTCCAGCATCTCCCGGGTCGGCCCGCCACCACCGTCGCCGTAGCCGTAGGGCAGCAGCGAATGGGTCGCCCGCCCGGAGTCGGCGTGGTTACGAACCGAGTGCACCAGCTCCCGGCCGCTGACCTCGGAGTTGTAGGTGTCGACCGGGGGGAAGTGGGTGAAGATCCGGGTGCCGTCCACGCCTTCCCACCAGAACGTGTGATGGGGAAAGCGGTTGGTCTTGTTCCAGGAGATCTTCTGGGTGAGAAACCACTCCAGCCCGGCCAGGGTGGCCAGCTGCGGGTATGCGGCGGTGTAGCCGAAGGAGTCCGGCAGCCACGCCCCGGTACACGGTGCACCGAACTGCTCGATGAAAAAACGCTGGCCGTAGACGAACTGGCGGGCCAGCGCCTCCCCGCCGGGCAGGTTGCCGTCGGACTCCACCCACATCCCGCCGACCGGACGCCAGGTGCCGGCTTCGCTGGCGGTCTGCATCCGCTTGAACGTCTCCGGCCAGCGGTCGCGGACCCACTCGTACTGCTGGGCCTGCGAGCAGGCGAAGACGAAGCCGGGTCGGGCATCGGCGAGGGCGACCACGTTGGTGAAGGTGCGCGCAGTCTTGCGTTCGGTTTCCCGCAGCGGCCACAGCCAGGCGCTGTCGATGTGGGCATGACCGACCGCGTGCACCGTATGCGCGGAGGCATTCGCCGGCCGGGCGAGCACATCGCGCAGCTGGGCGCGGGCCGCCTCGGCGCTGCCGGACACGTCGTCGAGGTCGATCGCATCGCACGCCCGGTCCAGTGCCACCCGGATCTCATGCCGTCGCGGATCGTCCATCCGTAGTTCGTGCATCAGTTCCCGCAGCACGTCCATGTCCAGGGTGAGAGCGTCGATCTCGGTGTCCAGGATGGCCAGGTCCGCCCGGGTGAACCGGTAGAGCGGCGGCATTGATTTCGCGGCCGGACTTCCCAGGTCCGCCCGACCGGTGCCGGCCGCCGCGCCACTGACGTCCGGGTTCGCGGCCGCCTCGACCAGCCACTGCACCGCGTCGCCGGCAGCCTCCGGCGCGACCGGAAGGTACTGATTGCGCGGGCTGATCGCTTTCACGGGCACCCCGGCCGGGTCGTAGGCCAGCGCCTCGGCGGAGAAGCCCGGACCGTTGCCGGAGAATCCGAGGTCGACCACCGCCTCGACGTGTCGCCCGGCCCACTCCGTCGGGACCTTGCCGGCCAGTCGAAACCACGTCGTCGTCCACGGGGATCCCCACATAGACCCGAGCTCGAACGGCTCGTAGTCGGCGGCCATGGCCGCTTCCACGGGCACCGGTTCGTCCGGCACCCGCCACGCGGTCACGCTCAGCGGGGTCGACGCGGAGTAGCGGGCGGGGCGGATCCGCTCGTCGAGCATCCGGTTGATCCGTGCCTCGACCTCGGTGCGGTCGGCGTGCATGAGCGGTCCTCCCAGCTGGCATTGACATGGGGCGCTTGACATCGGGTGCTTAACATCGGGGTGCCTGACCCCGGCGGGCCAGTGCGGACGTTCTGACGGCTCTCAGCCCTTGACGCCGCCGCCGAAGGCGAACGCGCCGCCGAGCTTCTTGTTCAACAGCAGGTAGAGCAGGACCGAGGGCAGCGCGTAGAGCAGCGAATAGGCGGCCAGCTGCCCGTACACGATCTGGCCGTACTGGCCGAAGAAGGTGTAGATGGTCACCGACATCGGCTGCTTGTCGGGGCTGAGAAGCAGGATGAACGGAACGAAGAAGTTCCCCCACAGCCCGATGAACGTGTAGATGCCGACCACGGACAGGCCCGGCCACATCAGCGGCAGGATGATCCGGCGAAGTCCCTGCATGGGGGATGCCCCGTCGGTCCAGGCCGCCTCCTCCAATTCGATCGGGACGCCGTCCATGAAGTTCTTCGTCAACCACAGCGAAATGGGCAGTGCCGCGGTGGCCATGAAGACCGTTGTCCCGACGATGGAGTCGTCCAGGGCCAGCTGCACGAACAGTCCGTACACCGGGACCATTATCGCCGTGATCGGAAGCCCCGTGGAGAACAGCACCGTGAGCATGAACGGTCGCTTCAGCCGGGACCGGTAACGCGAGAGCGGATACGCGGCCAGGGTTGCGCAGATCATCGTGATGATGGTCCCACCGACGCAGAGGATCACCCCGTTCAACAGCGGCCGGTAGGTCTTGTCCACGGTGAGCACCGCACTGAAGTTGCCCACCGTCCAGGGGTGCGGCCAGGTGATCTGCACCCCCTGCGAGGGGTCGCCGTTGAAGGCGGCCAGCAGGACCCAGAGCATGGGCACCACAAAGCCCGCGCCGATCAGCAGGAGTACCAGGCTGGCCAGCATCCGGCCGGATATCCGAAATTGCTGGCGCTTCTCCCGCCGGGTGCGGGTCGCCTCCCCGGTGGCGACCCGGGATGCGACGGCGCTCATCGGGTCGGCTCGGAGGGTCGCAGGGCCCGCAGATACACGATTGAGAAGATGCCGCCGAGCAGCAGTAGCAGCAGGGCGATGGCGGTGCCGTAGCCCAGATCGCTGGAGACGAAGGCCTCGTTGTAGGCGAACAACGGCAGGGTCATGCTCCGGTTGCTCGGGCCGCCCTTGGTCATTGTGTAGATCAGCCCGAACACCGACAACGTCTGCAGGGTGATAAGCATCAGGTTGGTGGCAATGCTGCGCCGGACCATCGGAATCGTCACCGAGGTCAGCTTCCGCCATCCGTTGGCTCCGTCCACGGTCGCCGCCTCCTCGATCTCCTTGGGAACCTCCGAGAGCGCGGCGGAGTAGACCAGCATCGAGAATGCCGTCCCGCGCCAGATATTGGCGATGGAAACCGCCAGGATCGGGGTGGTGTAGAGCCAGTTCTGCGGGGGCAGGTTGACGAATCCCAGAACCTTGTTGACCGCGCCCTCATTACTGAGCACCGCCTGCCACAGATAGCCGGCCACCACCTCCGGCAGCACCCATGCTCCGACGACGACGGCCGAGGTCAGCGCCCGGACGACGGCATGGCCGCTGCGCATCAGCAGCGCCAGCACCATCCCGACGATGTTCTGCCCGATGATCGCCGACAGCAGCGTGAAGACCAGGGTGAGCACGACCGAGTTGATGAACGCCGGGTCCGTGAACGCCCGGCGGAAGTTGTCGAGCCCGACGAACTGGGTACCGGACTGGCCGGTCAGCGCCATATTGGTGAATGCCGCGTAGAGGCAGTAGAGAATCGGGCCTGCCAGGAATACGATGAGCAGCACCACGGAGGGGGTCAGCGGAACCCCCCGGACCAGCGTCCGCCGCGTCGGGCGACGCGACGGCGCGGTCGGGCGGGTCTGGGCCCAGGATGCCATCAGGCCTTCTTGACGTTCTTGTCCGACACCGCCTGCATCACCCCGGCGGTGTAGAACTTCGCCGCCGCAGCAGGGTCAGCGGAGCTGGTCATGACCTTCTCGGTTGCCTGTTGAATCAGCAGGGAGATCTTCGGGTAGTCCGAGTACGCGGGCCGGTAGATCGTGTTGGCGACCAGGCCGGAGAAGAACTCGTTCGTCGGGTTGGCCTGGACGAAGGACGGGTCGGCCGCGACATCGGTACGGACCGGGATCTGCACCCCCTTGATGTCGTATTCCAGCTCGGCCTCCTTCGAGGTCAGCATCGTGATGAGCTTCCACGCCGTGTCCGGGTTCTGGGCGTTCTTCGGGATCGCCCATGTCCAGCCGCCGGACAGGGTCACCTTGCCGTCGCCTTCCCCCTTCTGGGTGGGCATGTATGCCTGACCCAGCGTGTCCTTCCAGCCCGGCCACGGTGCGGGTCCGCTGGGCAGCCACGAGCTGGACAGCCAGCTGCCGTCGATGGCGATCGCCAACTGGCTCTTGGGCAGCAGCGACTGACTGACGGTGTTCGCCCAGGTTGGGGCGATCGCCTGCTGCGGCTTGGGGCCGAGACCATCCTTGAAGACGGTCTGGACGAACTCGAGCGAGTCGGTGAAGCCCTGCTGCCCGACCACCCACTTCTGGCTGTCCTTGTCGAACAGCGTGCCCTTCGGGGTGCCGTAGAGCAGCATCTCGAAGCCCTGCATGGTGGCGGCCTCACCGACGCCGGTTCCGGCATAGATGTTCATGGGGATGATGCCGGGCACCTTGGACTTGATCGTCCGCGCGGCGCTGAGGATGTCGTCCCAGGTCTTGGGCTGCCAGTCGGTGGGCAGCCCGGCCTTGCTGAACAGGGTCTTGTTGAACCAGATGGCGCGGACGTCGGTCCCATCCGGAATGCCGTATGTCTTACCATCCAGCGCCTGTGCGGCAGATTTGGCGGCCGGCTTGAACTGTTTCCAGTCCGGCCAGTCCTTCAGGTGGGGATCCAGCGACGTCAGGTAGCCGGCGGCGATATCGGAGTTGATGAGGAACGTGTCCTCGTACACGACGTCGGGGGAGGTGCGGGGTGAGCGCATCTGCAGCTGCAGCTTGGTGTAGTAGTCGTTCTCGCTGGCCACGATCGGCTGCAGCTCGACGGTCGTTCCCGGGTTCGCCGCCTCGAACTTCTTCTTGATCCCTTCCAGGAAATTCGTCTGGACCTGGGAGTCCCCGAACTTCTGGTAGGCCACGACGATCTTGCCGCCAGCCTTACCACTGCCAGACCCGCCTGACGCTCCACCGGAGCTTCCGGATCCACCGGACCCGCAGGCGGCAACAAGCGCGGCGAACGCACCCGCGCCAGCCGTGGTCCGGAGAAAATCGCGTCTACGCATGGCTCCTCCTTGAGCTGCTACCGGCGGGTGATCCGTACCTGGTCACGCTCGGTAGCCGAGTGAAATGGGTTGTGGCGAAACGTTATTTCGGCCGGGCGGGCACAGTCAAGCACCGCCCTGTCACAATCGCGCAGCGAGCCGGTCGGACACGCCGGAGACCGCCGAGGGTCCGGCCGACTGCACGCATCGAGCTTCGGGAGGTCCCGTGCCGGGAGGTGGGGCGCCGCGAGCCGGCGCGCGGTCCGGCCGGTCCGGCCGGTCCGGCCGGTCCGGTCGGTCCGGTCGGTCTCGCCCTACCATGGTCGACGTCGCCCGGGCGGCCGGAGTTGCGCTGAGCACGGTGTCGCGGGTGGTCAACGGTGACCCGACCGTCGGTGCACACCTGGCCCAGCGAGTCAGGCAGGCGATCCTCGACGTTGGCTGGGAGGTCGACGACCGGGCCCGACACCTGCGCCTCGGGGTCAGCGGGACCATCGGTGCTGTCGTAGGGGAGTTACGCAGCGTGTTTCTCGCCGCGGTCGAAGCTGCCGCCCGGGCCGAGGGGCTCATGGTCCTGGCGACCTCGACCGGCGACGACACCGACGCCGAGGAGGCTGCGGTTCGGGCAATGTGTCGACGCCGGGTCGACGGGCTGATCGTCGAGTTGTCGCGCGGGGATGCGACGGCCTACCTGGCCCGCCAGATCGAGCACGGGCTGCCGGTGGTGGCGATCGACCGGCGCCTGCCGGGGCTGGTCTGCGACTTCGTGACCAGTGACAACGTTGGTGGAATCGGTCTGGCATACGACCACCTGCTGGAACGGGGGCACAGCCGGATCCTCTTCCTGGGCGACGACGAGGCCCTGTTCACCGCGGGGGAGCGGGCGGCCGCCTTCCGCCACCGCGCCGCCCGGAACGGGCACGACATCACGGGACTGGTCCTGACCGGAGCCCCGACGCGGGCGCGCATCGGGGCTGCCCTGGATGCCGTCCTCGCCAGCCGGCGCCCACCGACCGCGCTGATCACCGGCAACGACACCATCAGCGTGCACGCATTTCGACATCTGGGACTCGGGCTCGCCGGGCTGGACTTCGTCGGCTTTGACGACGTGGTGCTGTCTGAGGTCTTCGAGCCGGCCCGCTCGGTGGTGGCCCAGGACTACGCGGCCCTCGGCGCGGCCGCCGTCTCGATGATCGTCAGCCGGTTGGCCGATCCCCGGCTACCGGTGCGCCGGCTGGTCGTCGGGGTGCGTCTGCTCGATCGGGACAAGCCGCGCGAGCAGCGTGAGCGCCGGTGACCGGTCCCTGCCACGTTCGGCGCGCCGTCCCCCTACGATCCGGCGGGTGACCGTCCGGCCCATCGTCATCTACGGCGAACCCGTGCTGCATCGTCCGGCCCGGGTCGTCACCGCCTTCGATGATGCGCTGGGGCGACTGGCCGAAGACATGGTCGAGACCATGCAACGGGCGAACGGCGTCGGGCTGGCCGCCAATCAGATCGGCGTGGATCTGCGGTTATTCGTGTTCAGCTGCCCCGAGCATCGCGGCGATGCGGATTCGCGCGTGGTGCAGGGGACAGTCGTCAACCCGGTGCTGGAGCTGCTGCCGCGGCGCGACTGGGAGGACCAGCCCGATCCGGAAGACGAGGGGTGCCTCTCGGTGCCCGGCGAGTCGTTCCCCCTGGCGCGCTCGCCGTGGGCCAAGGTCACCGGGGTGGACGTCGACGGACACCCGGTGCAGTTCTCCGGTCGGGACCTGCTCGCCCGCTGCCTGCAGCACGAGAGCGACCACCTCGACGGGCGGGTCTACCTGGACCGCCTGGCCCGGCGGGAGTCGCGCAACGCGCGCCGGGCGATCCGGGAGAACGGCTGGGGGGTGTCCGGGCTCAGCTGGCTGCCGGGGCAGGACCGGGATCCCTTCGGACACGACGATGACGACAGCGACGAGGCGGTGGACGGGGGGGGCGCGCACCCAGTCGACGACGACGCGGCCGGCCAGCGTTCAGATGTTGGCAGCGGCGCGCTCTGAGCACACGATCCCGATAGCAGGATCCCTCGCCGTTTCGGGAGTCGTCCACAGGCCCGGCCGGCGCATCCTGGCCGCAGTGCACAGGCGCGCAGCTGGCCTGTCGTCGACCGGTTGCGCGCCCCTAACGTCGCGGCGTGCCCGAGCCGGAAAGCGCCGACCAGCTGGGCCGGCATCGCCGCCAGGCCGCGCCGGCGCTACCCGCCTCCGTGGTGCGTCCGAGGGATCCGCCCCCGCCCCCCGGATACAACAAGCTCCCTGGTGATCGGCCCGCGAGCTACTCCCATCCGGACTCCCGTGCCTACGACTTCACGGTCCGTGGGCAAGAAGGTCGAAGCAGCGAGGCAGGGCGAGGTGGCCGACCGGGTTCGTTCCGGCGGGTGAGGCGGCCCCGGCCGCCGTCCGAGCCCGGCGCCGGGAGTCTGCTCGACCGCCTTGCTCTCGGGTTACTGGACCGGCTGCCGCCCGGCGCCAGCGGGATCCGGGTCGCGCTTGGCCGGTACTGGTGGTTACCCGTGCTGGCGGCGGTGGCCGCACTGGCGGTGGCGATTGCCGCGTTCCGGTTCGACACTTCGCTGGCATCCCCGGATCGGGGACCTGTCGCAAGCGGCCCTGCCGGCGTTGCGGCGTCGACCACTGCTCCGACGCCCGGCGGCGCGCCCGCGCCAACCCGAGCGGCATCGATCCCGGGATCCGCGCCCGCCTCGGCCTCGCCTGCTGTCGGTGAAGGCCCGTCCCCGTCGCCTGGCCCGAACGTCGTGATCGACGTCGTCGGCCGGGTCCGGCACCAGGGTGTGGTCCGGCTGCCCGCCGGATCCCGGGTCGGGGACGCCGTCACGGCTGCGGGCGGATCGCTGCCGGGCACCGACACCTCGGCGTTGAACCTGGCGCGCCCGCTTGCCGACGGCCAGCAGATCCGGGTCGGTCTCGGCCAGCCGTGGCTGATCGAGGTCGCCGGCGATGCTCCGGGAGCGGCAGGCTCGCCACCGCAGTCCGCGCCGGCCAGCCCCGGTGCGCCGGTGGACCTCAACACGGCGACGGTCGAGCAGCTGGACCAGCTGCCGGGAGTGGGTCCGGCCACGGCGCAGAAGATCATCGACTGGCGCACCCAGCACGGTCGGTTCGGGTCCATCGACGATCTGGAACAGGTATCCGGGATCGGCCCGGCCAGGTTGGCTCAGCTCCGACCGCGGGTGCGGGTATGAATCGCGCGGGTGACCGGTCGGACCCGGCTCGACGGAGATCGGATCCTGGGCAGCCTGATCGCAGCGACCCGAACCCCGGGCAGCTCGATCTGCGTCTGCTCCCGATCGCGCTCGCAGTCTGGCTCGGGACGCTCGGCGGGCTGTTGGGCGGGGTGCGGGAGACGTTGGCGGTGGCAGCCGTGGCAGCGACCGTTGCGGTACCCGCGTTCTGGCGGGCCGTCCGCAGTGAATGCGGTGAACGCGGTCGCTACCGGGCCGTCCGGCCGTTGCCCGACACCGCGGCCCGGCCGGTGGTGCGGTTCGGCGCTGCACTGGCCACGGTCTGGGGATCACGCTCGGTACTTGCGGTGGTGCTGGTCGCGGGAACCGGCTCCGCGGTCGGTGCTATCGCCGAGGTCCACCGGTCCGCGAACCCGGTGGCGGTGCTGGCTGCGGCACACCGCACCGCGCCGGTGTCCGCGGTCATCGGTTCGGTGCCGCGCCCGCTGGGCGGAGCGGGACCGCCCGGGGCGGTCCTCGTGCGGGTTCGGGTCACCGGGCTGCCGGATGGCGCGAGCGCGCGGGCGGGACGGCCCTCCCGCGACGGCCTGGACGCCCCGGTCACGGTCCTGGCGGAAGCGAGCTGGGCCCGACTGCGCCCCGGCACCCGGGTGGCGGCGACCCTGCGACTGGCCCCCCGGCGACGGATGGGACCCGACACCGCCTCAGCGGTGGTCCGCGGGCCACCGCGGGTGCTGGCCGGGCCCACGGGTATTCGCCGCATCACCGGGCAGGTTCGAGCGGGGCTGGAGCACGTCAGCGCGCCCCTGGGTCAGCCCGCGTCCGGACTGCTGCCAGCGATCGTGCACGGTGACACCAGCCGGGTTCCGCCCGCGGTCGCCGAGCAGTTCCGGGTCAGTGGGCTCGCCCACCTGGAAGCCGTCAGCGGCGCCAACGTGGCCATCGTGGTGATCGCCGTGTCGGGCATCGCGATCAGTCTGGGCGCCGGGCGACGCACCACCGCGGTGATCGGCACCGCGGCTGTGGTTGCGTTCGCCGTCCTCTCCGACGTCTCGCCACCGGTCGTCCGGGCCTCGGCAACCGCCGTGCTGGTGCTGTTCGGCGGCCGCGCGGCACCAGGACGCGGACCGGCACTGCTCGCGACCGCCGTGACCGTACTGCTGCTGGTCGATCCGTGGCTGGCCGTGGACGTCGGATTCGCCCTGTCGGTGTCGGCCACTGCGGGGATCCTGGCCGCCGCGCCCCGCTTCACCGCCGCACTGGGCTGTTGGCTACCGCGACCACTGGCCCAGGCTGCCGGCATTGCGGTAGCCGCTCAGACCGCCTGTCAACCGCTGCTGACCGCGATCTCGGCGCAGGTCGGGCTGGTTGCGCCGTTCACCAACATCGCGGCGGAGCCGGCGGTCGCGACGCTGGCGGGACTGGCCGCGGCCGTGCTGGCCGCCCTGCCCGGTCCGGCCCCGATCGGCGCCCTCCTCGGCACCGGTGCAACCGGGGCGGCGCAGCTGGGCGGCTCGGCCTGTCGATGGTTGGCAACCGTGGCCCGGACCGGCGCAGACGCACCCGGGGCGACCGTCGGGTGGTCGGCAACGCCGGCCGGGCTGGCTGTGGCCGTGGCCGTGTCGGCGGTGGTCCTCGGATTCGGGCCGGTGCTGCTGCGCCGTCGGCGCCCGACCCTGGTGGTCAGCGCGGTGATCGTCGGGATGCTCATCGGGCCGGTCGTGGCGTGGTGAGCCCGGCCCAGGGGCGTCATCGCGGTCCCGGACCGGTGCTGTCGGTGGCAGGTGCCATGGTCGGGACCATGTCGACCAGTTCCTCATCCCCACCCGGCGTCGCCGCACCCATGACACCGACCGGACCGCCGGCGGTGACGGTCGCGCTCGGGCCGGAGGAACTGCTGGCCGAGCGGGCCATCGCCGATGTGGTCACCCGGGCCCGCGCCCTGGACCCGGCCATGGAGGTGGAGCGGGTCGACGCAGTGGAGCTGAGCCCGGCGGCGCTGACGGGGCTGCTGAGCCCGTCGTTGTTCTCCGCTGCCCGTGTCGTCGTCGTGGACGGCGCGGAGCTGGCCCGGTCGGAGGTGAGCGACGCCCTCGCCGAGGCGGCAGACCAGCTCCCGGACGAGTCCCGCCTGGTCGTTCGGCACGCCGGGGGGGCCCGTGGGCGCGGGCTTGTCGACCGGCTACGCCGCGCGGGCGCCACCGTCGTCTCCTGCGAGCGGCCGCGAACGGGCGACCTGCCGGCCTTCGTGGCAGAGGAGGTTCGCCGGGCCGGCGGCAGCATTGCCCGCGACGCCGCCCTGCTGCTGGTCGACGCCGTGGGTACGGATCTGCGCAGCCTGTCCGCCGCGGCCGGGCAGCTGGTCAGCGACGCGATGCCCGCGCCCGCGGCGGACCGCGCAGGTCAGGGCACCCCGGGCCACCGGCCGTCCGCAGGCGACGATGGCGAATCCGCGCCGCCGGTCACCCCGGCGGTAACCAGATCACTGGTCGCGACCTACTACGGGGGACACGCCCAGGTCAGTGGATTCGCGATCGCCGACGCGGTACTGGAAGGACACACTGCACAGGCCGTGGACCGGCTGCGCTGGGCGCTGCGGGCCGGCGTCGCTCCCGTCCTGGTGGTCAGTGCGATAGCCGCCGGTGTGCGATCGCTGCTGCGCTACAGCGGGCTCCCGCCGGGCAGTGGTGAGGCTGAAGCGGCAAGAACCCTTGGGGTGCCGCCGTGGAAGGTGCGCACCGTTCGCGGCCAGTCAGCAGCCTGGCCACCAGCGGCACTGGCACAGGCACAGGTCGCCGTGGCCGAGGCTGATGCCGCCGTCAAAGGCGCCGGCGGGGACGCTGGATTCGCTGTGGAACGCCTGCTCATGAGGTTGTCGGGCCTCCTCCGTGAAACCTCCGCCGGCTCCCGACGCCGGCGATGACCACCGGCACAGACCACCGGCACAGACCACCGGCACAGACGACCGGCGCGCTGACCACCGGCACAGACCACCGGCGCAGCCACGCGAGGCCGGCCGGTGCGCTGCCGACAGCACCGCGACCTGGGACCGGCTCAGACCTTGGTGGCCGCCTTGAGCAGGGCGGACTTGCGACTCGCGGCCTGGTTCTTGTGGATCACGCCTTTGGACGCGGCCTTGTCCAGCTTCCGTGACGCGGCCTGGGCCGCCTCGACCGCGGCCGAACGGTCACCTTGGGCGACGGCGGTGTTGGCGCGGCGTACCACGGTCCGCAGCTCGGTCCTGACGGCCTTGTTGCGCTGGCGCGCCTTCTCATTGGTCTTGATGCGCTTGAGCTGGCTCTTGATGTTCGCCACAGAATCGACCTTCTCGATAGGGGGTGTGCGGAGCAGGATTCGGGATGCGGGTGCCACGCCCGTCACCGCGGTGCCGACAGCAACAACCGGACGACAGCGACAGCGACAACCCGACGACGTGGTGACGCATCGGCGGACCGGCAACCGTCCGAGGATATCGGGTCCGACCGAGCGGGGCCACCCACCCGCCGCCGACCTGCGCCCGGACGAGCTGACCCCGGCTCGTGGGAGCATCGGGACACGCGGGCCGGCCACCCCAGCACGACCCGTGCGACACCGTCGGGCAGCGACCGGACGAGAACTCCGAGCAGAGGACGACACCCCGGTGGCCCAGGACCAGCTGCCCCGCACCCCCGGTGCGGCCGCGCGTCCCGGCCCGACCGCGGCCGACCAGATCCGCAACTTCTGCATCATCGCCCACATCGACCACGGCAAGTCGACGCTGGCGGACCGGATGCTGCAGCTGACCGGAGCAGTCGACGCGCGCTCGATGCGGGCCCAGTACCTGGACCGGATGGACATCGAACGCGAGCGCGGGATCACCATCAAGAGCCAGGCGGTACGGCTGGCCTGGACACCGACCACCGCGCCGCCCGGGACACCGGCAACCGTCCTGAACCTGATCGACACGCCCGGTCACGTCGACTTCACCTACGAGGTCAGCCGCAGCCTGGCCGCCTGCGAGGGCGCGATCCTGTTGGTCGACGCAGCCCAGGGGATCGAGGCCCAGACGTTGGCCAACCTCTACCTGGCCCTGGCCAGCGACCTGACCATCCTCCCGGTGCTGAACAAGATCGACCTTCCCGGCGCGCAGCCCGACCGTTACGCGGCGGAACTGGCTTCGCTCGTCGGTGGCGAGCCGGAGGATGTGCTGCGCGTCTCGGCCAAGACCGGTCTAGGGGTGCCCGAGCTGTTGGATCGTGTCGTGGCGGCCGTCCCCGCACCCACCGGGGACCCCTCCGCGCCGGCTCGTGCGCTGATCTTCGACTCCGTGTACGACATCTACCGGGGAGTGGTCACCTACGTCCGGGTCGTGGATGGGCGGGTGTCCCCGCGCGAGCGGATCCACATGATGAGCACCGGTACCGAACACGACGTTCTCGAGGTGGGGGTCAGCTCGCCGGAACCGACCCCGGCACCGGATGGGCTGGGTGTCGGCGAAGTCGGCTACCTCATCACCGGGGTGAAAGAGGTCCGCCAGTCACGCGTCGGCGACACGGTGACCGGCGCCGCCCGCCCGGCGCGGCAGCCACTGGCCGAGTACACCCAGCCCCGCCCCATGGTCTATTCCGGGCTGTATCCGATGGAGGGAAGTGAGTATCCGGCGCTGCGCGAGGCGTTGGAGAAGCTGCAACTCAACGATGCCGCCCTGGTGTGGGAGCCGGAAACCTCCGTCGCCCTCGGATTCGGGTTCCGGTGCGGCTTTCTCGGGCTGTTGCACCTGGAAATCGTCCGGGAGCGGTTGGAACGTGAATTCGACCTGGACCTGATCAGCACCGCGCCCAGCGTCCCGTACCGGGTACGCACCGACGACGGGGCCGAACACGTGGTCACCAACCCCAGCGAGTTCCCGGACGGCAAGGTCGACAGCGTCGCCGAGCCGGTGGTCCGTGCGACGGTACTGGCGCCTACGGACTACATCGGTGCCGTCATGGAGCTGTGCCAGTCCCGGCGCGGGCAGCTGCTCGGTATGGACTACCTCTCACCGGACCGGGTCGAGATCAGGTACACCCTGCCGTTGGGTGAGATCGTCTTCGACTTCTTCGACGCCCTCAAGAGCCGGACCCGGGGTTACGCCAGTCTCGACTACGAACCCACCGGGGAGCAGACGGCTGACCTGGTGAAGGTTGACGTGCTGCTGCACGGTGAGCCCGTCGACGCCTTCAGCGCAATCGTGCACCGTGACCGTGCCTACAGCTACGGGACCCTGATGGCGGGAAAGCTGAAGGAACTGATTCCGCGCCAACAGTTCGAGGTTCCCATCCAGGCCGCTATCGGCGCACGGATCATCGCCCGGGAGAACATCCGGGCCATCCGCAAGGACGTGCTGGCCAAGTGCTATGGCGGGGACATCACCCGCAAACGCAAGCTGCTGGAGAAACAGAAGGAGGGAAAGAAGAAGATGAAGACCGTCGGGCGCGTGGAGATACCGCAGGAGGCCTTCGTCGCGGCGCTGTCCACGGCCGAGGCCCCGGGCAGCGGTTCCCGGTAGGCGTTGGAGACGGTGTCGACCCGCACAACCCCGGTCGACAGAGATGGTGGCCGACGTTATCCCGGTCCCGCGCTGCCCAGGGCAGCGTTGAACGGGACGTCGAACCGGGCGACCGGGCCCGCAGGTGGCCAGCGGCGCAGACAGCAGGGAGACCGCAGTGAGTCAGCTCGCCCAGCGCGGGAACGGCGTGGAGCAGACCGGATCGGACACCCCGACCGGTGAGACCACCTCCACACCGGGCGTGGCATCGCCGCGCAGCGACCCGCCAGCGCCCGGGCCGGGGGTGAACGGTGGGCAACGGCACGCCGCCGGCCGGGCGGTCCGCGCCGACCTGGACGCGGTCGACGACCCTGTGCTGCGAGCGCTGTCCCGCCGGGCGCCATCGGTCCCGCGGCTGTTCGCCGATCGGGTCGCCGAATCCGCGGACGCGGAGGCCTTTCGTTACCGCCGGGGGGGCGGCTGGACCTCGGTTACCTGGCAGGAGACAGCGCAGCGGGTCCGTCGGCTGGCCGCGGGGCTGATCGAGGCGGGGGTGACCACCGGTGACCGGGTGGCATTGGTGTGCAGTACCCGGTACGAATGGATCGTCGCCGACCTGGCGATCATGTCCGCTGGCGCCGCCTGTACCAGCGTCTTCCCGACTACCGGAATCGAGGACAGCGCCTACATTCTTGCCGACTCCGGATCCCGGCTGGCGATCGTGGAGAACGTCGAGTTGCTGAACAAGTTGGCCTCGGCCCGCGACCGCCTGCCCGATCTGGAGCAGGTTCTCGTGATCGACGTCCCACCCGGCGGGGGCGCTGGTCGAGACGATTGGGCCCAGGCGCTGGATACCGTGGAGGACCGCGGAGCGGCGCGGTTGGCGCGTGAGCCCGACGTTGTCGACCGGGTCATTGCCGGGCTCGGGCCGGATGACCTGGCCGCTCTGCTCTACACCTCCGGGACGACCGGTCGGCCCAAGGGGGTGCGCCTGGTTCACGACTGCTGGACCTATCAGGCTGCCGCGATCGCGGCGCGCGAGCTGCTCTCGCCGCGAGACGTCCAGTTCCTCTGGCTGCCGCTGGCCCACTCGTTCGGGAACGTGCTGCTGGCCGCGCAGCTCGCGGTGGGATTTGTCACGGCGGTCGACGGTCAGGTCGAGCGTCTCGTCGAGAATATGGCGGTACAGAAACCGACGTTTGTCGGCGCTGCTCCGCGTATTTTCGAGAAGGCCCGGGCGCGTATCGTCGAGGCAGCGACGGCGACGACTCTCAAGCGCCGGATCTTCGAGTCGGCTTTCTCTGTCGGGCGGCAGGTCTTTGACGCTGAACGTGCCGGCCGGCGGGTTTCCCCAGTGCTGCGCGCCCGCCACGCGATCGCCGACCGGCTTGTCTTCGCCAAGATTCGGGAGCGCTTCGGTGGGCGGCTGCGGTTCTTCATCTCCGGCGCTGCGCGCCTGGATCCGGCGCTGGGAGAGTGGTTCGCGGTCGCGGGCATCATCGTGCTGGAAGGCTATGGACTGACCGAGACCAGCGGCGCCATCTTCGTCAATCTGCCCTGGCGTCATGAGTTCGGCCGGGTGGGTTCGGTATTTCCCGGCTGTGAGGTCCGGATCGCCGATGACGGTGAGGTCCTGCTGCGCGGACCGTCGGTGATGCACGGATACCACGGCAGCACCGACGTAGCGCTCAGCGCCTCGGACGAGCAGGACTCCGGGATGCGCGGACTACGCCCGGACGGGTGGTTGGCGACCGGGGACATCGGAAATCTGCGCGACGGATTCCTGGAGATCACCGACCGCAAGAAGGATCTGATCAAGACCTCCAATGGCAAGTACGTCGCGCCACAGAAGGTGGAGAACATGCTGACCGCACAGTCGTCGACCATCGCGACCGCGATGGTCGTCGGGGACGGGCGCAGCTACTGCGCGGCGTTGATCGCGCTGGACCCCGACGAGGCCGCGGCCTGGGCCACCCGTGCGGGCCTGGGCGAACTGCCCTATGCGGAGCTGGTGGCGACCGAGCAGACGCAGAAACTGATCGCCGACGCGGTCGAGGCGGTCAACGCCCGGCTAAGCAGCTGGGAGACGATCAAGCGCTTCCGGTTGCTCCCAGACATGCCCACGGAGGACAACGGCCTGTTGACCGCGACGATGAAACTGCGCCGGGCCAAGGCCGCCGAGCGCTACGCGGACCAGATTGACGCGTTGTACCGCTGAAGAACGGGCAGCTACGGCCGCGCGCGGCGGCCCCGGCCGGGAGAGTGTCGACGTGATCGGCACGACGTGGACCGCCGGCGTGCGTGATCCCCCGGCCGGTCTTCGCTTGGACTCGTCGCCCGTCTACAGTTACGCGCCGGGTCCGGGCTCAAGCGGTCCGGCTCGACCACGCACGAGCGGCTGTCCTCGGCTACGAGGGAATGCCGCGGGCGACTTGACGAAGGGGTTCGGAGACGATGAGTGACACTGCCATGCGGGAGCCGGGTGAGGACCTGCCCGCACCCAGCGCGGCGTCCCGCAAGCGGCTGGCGACCGAGCGGGCCGAGATGGAGGAGCGGCTGCTCGAACTCACCGTCCGGGCCGACGAGCTGACCGGCCCGGGGGACTCTGTCGACCACGCGGTCGCCCTGGAGCGCCAGTTCGAACAGGAACACGTGCGTGCCCGGATCATCCAGCTCGACGAGCTGCTGGCCCTGCCGCCCCGCGACGACTCCGAGCACGAAGCCGGAACGGTCGGCATCGGATCACGGGTGGTGCTGCGCTTCGCCGGAGACGACGAGCAGGCATTCGTGCTCGCCTCGATCGAGGAGCAGGACGAGGACACGACCGTGTTGACCTGGGACAGCCCGCTGGGTAGGGCGGTCGTCGGTCATCGGGCTGGCGATGAGATCGAGTACACGGCCCCGGCCGGCCTGCTGAAGGCGGTCGTCGTGACCGTTGACGAGCCGGCCGACAGCACCGCGGCCTGAACCACCCCGACGGCGGCCCTGACTGCCCGCGAGCACCCCGACGGCGGCCCTGACCGGCCGCGAGCACCGACTGGGTACGTCGATAACGGCGCCGGTTCCTGATAGCTGGATCCGGCGCCGTTTGGCTGTCCGGGGGCTGCGACCCAGCCGGCAGCTGACGGGCGCCCGGACCACGCCTGCCTGATCGCTTCCCACATCTGTCCGACATGGTCTTCGGGCTGTCCACAGGTGGCGCGCACGAGCCGTCGCGAATGGCCGCTGTCAACAGTTCGCGGCCGATCCGGCGGGTTGACCCGCTCCACTGCCCAGGCTGCCGGGCAGGAGGTGAGCACGATGGCCCGAGCTCAGGCGATCGGACGGTACGGAGAGGACGTGGCGGCGCGTTATCTGGTCGCCGCCGGCATGCGGGTACTCGACCGCAACTGGCGCTGCGACATCGGGGAGATCGACATCGTGGCCCGCGATGGAAACACGCTGGTGATCTGCGAGGTCAAAACCCGCTCCGGGCTGGGCTATGGCAGTCCCTTGGAGGGGGTCACCCGGGCCAAGGCGGATCGACAACGGAGGTTGGCGGGGCGCTGGTTGACCGCTGCCGGGCTGCGGGTCCCCGATGTGCGGATCGACGTGGTGGCCGTGCTGCGGGTCGGGCGGGGACCGGCCACCGTCGACCACCTGCGCGGGGTGGTCTGAGATGGCGCTGTCCCGCTGCTGGTCGGTCGCCGTGGTCGGGGTCGACGGCCGGCTCGTGGAGGTCGAGGTCGATCTGGGCAACGGGTTGCCCGCCTTCGTTCTGGTCGGGCTGCCCGACACCTCGGTGGCCGAGAGTCGAGACCGGGTCCGCGCCGCGATCGTCAACTCCGGGGAGGCGTGGCCGGACCGGCGGATCACCGTCGGACTGAGCCCGGCAACGCTGCCCAAGAGCGGATCGCACTTCGACCTGGCCGTCGCGCTGGGCGTGCTCGGCGCCGCCGGTCGCCTGGACCTGAGCCCGTGCCGGGATGCGGTGGTCCTCGGCGAGTTGGGTCTGGACGGTCGGGTCCGGGGAGTCCGCGGTGTCCTGCCCGCCCTGCTCGGCGCGACCCGCGCCGGGCGAACCCGGGCGCTGGTGCCGGCCGCCAACGCCGCCGAGGCCCAGCTCGTCCCCGACCTGGATGTGCTGGCCGTCTCCTCGCTGCGGGAGGTGTTGGCCCTGTTGCGCGGGGACCCGCTCCCGCATCCCCTGGCCGACATACCGGCGGACCAGACCGATCCGCCGCCCGGTGGCGACCGGCCGGGCCAGCTCGCCATCGAGCCGGACCTGGCCGACGTCCTCGGGCAGGTCGAGGGGCGCTACGCCGTGGAGGTCGCCGCTGCCGGCGGGCACCATCTGAGCCTGGTGGGGCCGCCCGGCATCGGGAAGACGATGCTGGCCGCCCGTCTGCCGGGACTGCTGCCCGAGCTGTCGGTGCCCGATGCGTTGGAGGTGGTGGCGATCCATTCGGTCGCGGGGGCACTGAGCGCGGACCGGCCACTGGACCGTCGTCCGCCCTACGGGCAGCCGCACCACACTGCGACCGTCAGTGCCCTGGTTGGCGGCGGATCGCGGATGCCCCGGCCGGGTGCCGCATCCCTGGCCCACCACGGGGTGCTGTTCCTCGACGAGGTCCCCGAGTTCAGCCCCGCCGCGCTGGATGCGCTTCGTCAACCACTCGAGCACGGGGAGGTGGTGATCGCGCGCTCGGCTGCCACCGTCCGCTTTCCGGCGCGGTTCCAGCTGGTGACCGCGGCGAATCCGTGTCCGTGCGGGAACTTCGTCGGGCGCGGTGACCGCTGCAGCTGCCCGCCACCGGCGCGCCGGCGCTACGCCGCGCGGGTGTCCGGCCCGGTGCGTGACCGTATCGACATCCACCGCCAGCTGGTCGCCCCGACGCGGGCGGAGTTGCGGGCCGACCTGGGCGTGGCGGAGACCAGCGCGACGGTTCGGCCGCGGGTGGTGGCCGCCCGGGACCGACAGCTGCAGCGGCTGGCGGATACCCCGTGGCGCTGTAACGGCCACGTTCCGGGCCCGGAGCTGCGCCGTTGCTGGCCGGCCGACGATCGGGGGATGGCCGCGCTGGGCGACCAGGTTGCGACGGGAACGTTGACGGCCCGCGGCGCCGATCGGGTGTTGCGGGTGGCGTGGACGCTCGCGGACCTGGCCGGCGCGGATCGTCCGGACCTGTCCCACGTGCAGACAGCCATTGCGTTGCGCGGCGTGGCCGGGTCGCCGCAATGAGCGCATGGCCAGCCGATCGGGCAGCCGGTGCAGACATCACCGGACCGAGTCGGTCGCCGGGGACACCGGATCCGATCACGGGGCTCGGGACGGGGCTGATCAGCGGGTCCGACCGTCTGGCCCGGGCGGTGGTGGCCGCCGTCACCGACCCCGGCGATCCGCAGGTATCCGCTCTGGTGGACCGCGTGGGCGCGAGGGAGATGCTGGACCGACTGGGCGCCGGGGAGCTGGGCACCGGCGATCCGGCCGCGGCCGGGTTTGCCCGGTATCGACGCCGACTGGCCCTGTGCGAACCGGAACAGATCGTGGCGGCGACGCTGCGGGCCGGTGCCCGGGTGATCGTTCCCGGTGACGCGGAGTGGGTAGCGGGCCTTGCCGACCTGGCGCAGGTCCGGTCCTCGCAGGGGTGGGGTGGCACACCGGTGGCGCTGTGGGCTCGCGGACCGGGCAGGGCTGGTGCCGACGACCCGGGGGCGGTCGCTGTCGTGGGCTCGCGGGAGGCCACCGCGTATGGTTCCGCCGTTGCCTCGGAGATGGCGGCCGGGCTGGCCGAGCGCGGCTGGTCGGTGATCAGCGGAGGGGCCTACGGCATCGACGGAGCGGCCCACCGCGGCGCTCTGGCGGTCGCCGGCCAGACGGTTGCCGTCCTCGCCGGGGGGATCGACGTCTGTTATCCCCGGGGTCATGCGGCGCTGCTGGATCGCATCGGCGAGGAGGGGCTGCTGCTCACCGAGGCGCCGCCGGGAGCGTCTCCGACCCGACGTGCATTCCTGATCCGCAACCGGCTGATCGCGGCGCTCAGCGCCGGGACCGTCGTGGTCGAGGCAGCACTGCGCTCGGGTGCGCTGAACACCGCCACCTGGGCCAATGGCTGTCTGCGCGTGGTGATGGCCGTTCCCGGGCCGGTCAGTTCGCCGTTGTCCGCCGGGACGCACCGGTTGATCCGCGACGCCGAGGCCACCCTGGTCGCCGACGCGGACGAGGTCCGCAGCACGCTCCTTCCCGGATCGGCGGCGTTCCCGGGGCCGGATCGGTCCGATCCGCAGCAGCCGAGTCTGCTGCCGGTGCCCGGGGTGGGACCGGGGTCGGTGGATCCGCGCGAAGGACTGGACGAGCAGGCACTGCTGGTCGTGGACGCCCTGGCTCCCATCCGACCGACCGGCCTGGCCGCCGTCCTCGCGACGACGGGTCTCTCACCCGGGCAGGCGCTGGCGGCGCTGGGCCGGCTCTGCGGGGCCGGAGTCGTGTCGTCCGACGACGGCGGATGGCGGCTTTCGGCGACCACCCGGGCGTGGTTACGCCAGAACGCAACTCGTCGCTGAAGGCACGGGCCCCGCTGTTCGGCGCGTCAATCGTGGGCCGGCCGGCGCGCGCCGTCCGGCCGCCGCAGGGCGGTCCCGGACCCGCCGCAGGTCTGTCCGGGATCGCCGTTGCGGGCCGCCCCGGACGGGCGGCTTAGCGGCCCCGACCTGGGCCGTGGTGCCCCCGACCGCGGCGGGCGCTCAGATGCCCGGCGCGTCGGTACGCCCGTGTTGTGTGCAGCCCGCCGCCGGCGACGAGCCCGCCGATGAGAGCGATCCCGGCCGTCGTGACCCCTGGCTGGCCCGTGTCGGTGGGCGCGGATGCGGTGGGCTCGGGCCATGCCGGCACCTGACTGGGCGGTTGCGGCTTGGGGGCCGGCGGCCCGGACCCCCGGCCACTGCCGGTTGCCGGCCCGCGCGCCGCCCCCGGGCCAGGCAACAGTCGGGCCGGTAGTTGTCCAACCCGGTCGGGGAGCAGTCGGACCGGCCCGGCGCCCACGAGCAGGCGCGGGTCGAGGTAGTGCCGGGGCACTGACAGGCTCTGGAAGGCGCCCCAGTGCAGACACGGCCGGGTGCGGCAGTGCAGCGGCGCCGGCGCCAGCAACGCCACCGGCTCGCCCACGACGACCGCATCGCCGGGCTTGACCAGCGGGACCACCGGCTCGAAGGAGCTACGGATCCCGCCGTACTCGATCGAGAGCACCCCGCGGCCAGCCAGGACGCCCGCAAAGACGACCACGCCGGTGGCCGGGGAAAGCACCGGCTGGCCCGGTACCGCCGCCAGATCGACCCCCCGGTGGCCGGGCAGCCACGGCTTGGCCGGGGCGTCAAAGGCGCGTAGCACCCTGGGCTTCGGCAGTAGTGGCCACCGCCACAGTTGGGGCACGGCCGGCGGTCGACCCGGGCCCGCGGTGACCGCCGTGCCGGCCCCGGGCCATGGCACAGCCGCCTTCGGTGGGCCGGCGCCCGGCCCGCCGGGCGCCATGAGCGGGGCGGCGGCGGACTGGGCGGCGCCCGTAACAGCCAGCACGAGAGCGACGAGGAAAGCCATCAGCGCACCGCAACGGAGAAGATGTCCGGCGAAGGTGTCCCGGAACCGCCCGAGCAGGACGAACGCCGACCGCCGACCCGGGACCGCGGCACCGCCCACATACGCCACCGGACGCGCGGGTCCTTGCCTGGGACCTGACGACGGTCGCTGATGGGCGGGTATGTCGCGGGAGGGACGCATCCCGGCAGTGCACCCCGACCCGCACCGGCGGCAGCGCCGATGGGCCGCAGCTGTGGATCACGGCCACATCCACGGCAACCGATCTGCTCGGCGACCTGGTCGTCCACAGGCTCGCCGGTCGCCTTCGGTTAGCATGGCCGGTAGCCCGGGAGACCGGGACATCACGCACGCCGTCAGGCCACCACCGGTGGCCGGCGTCCCCACCTGGTGGCCCTGCGGGGTCTGGCAGGGGTCGTCTCGGCGTCAGGCGCGTCGACACCCGTCGGCGCGGACAACCAGGACACCCGGCGTAGCGCTGGGCGCAGCACCGCGCCGACTCGGCGCGCAGAGAGGACCGGCGTCATGGCCGTCGTCACTATCCGACAGTTGCTCGAGAGCGGCGTCCACTTCGGGCATCAGACCCGGCGGTGGAACCCGAAGATGAAGCGGTTCATCTTCACCGAGCGCAATGGCATCTACATCATCGACCTGCAGAAGTCGCTGGGCTATATCGATTCCGCCTACGAGTTCGTCAAGCAGACTGTCGCCCATGGCGGCACAATCCTGTTCGTCGGCACGAAGAAGCAGGCTCAGGAGGCCATCGCCAACGAGGCGATGCGTGTGGGAATGCCATATGTTAACCAGCGCTGGCTCGGCGGGATGCTCACCAACTTCCAGACCGTCAGCAAGCGACTGACACGGTTGAAGGAACTGGAGCAGATCGACTACGACGACGTCGCCGCTTCCGGGCTCACGAAGAAGGAGCTCCTCGGGCTGCAGCGGGAGAAGGACAAGCTCTCGCGCACTCTCGGCGGCATCCGGGACATGGCCCGCACCCCGTCTGCGGTATGGATCGTCGACACCAACAAGGAACATCTGGCCGTCGATGAGGCCCGCAAGCTGGGAATCCCCATCATCGCCGTGCTGGACACCAACTGCGACCCCGACACCGTCGACTACAAGGTGCCCGGCAACGACGACGCGATCCGGTCGGTGTCCCTGCTGACCCACGTCGTGGCCGAGGCCGCGGCGGCGGGCATCATCGCCCGCCACAGCGCGCGCAACGGGCAGTCGGACGGGGCGGCAAGTTCCGAACCGCTGACCGACTGGGAACGTGAGTTGCTCGAGCAGAGCGGGGCAGCCGGCGCCCCGGCCGCTCCGGAGCAGGCTGCGCCCGAGCAGTCGGCGCCGGAACAGGCTGTGCCCGAGCAGTCGGCGCCGGAACAGGCTGTGCCCGAGCAGTCGGCCCCGGAACAGGCTGTGCCCGAGCAGTCGGCCCCGGAGCCGGTCGCGGAGTCTGCGACAGCCTGAGGACGGCACCGTCGCCCGCGTCGGGCCAACGCGCCCGCCGCGGGTGAGCGGATACCACCCATCGACAAGCATTACGACGGATCAGCAGCCGGGGCACCGGCTGGCCACGAGGAGGAGCAGATGGCTGACGTCACAGCCGCCGATGTGAAGGCACTTCGGGACCTGACCGGTGCCGGGATGATGGACTGCAAGCGCGCCTTGACCGAGGCCGACGGCGATCAGCAGAAGGCAATCGAGATCCTGCGGATCCGGGGCGCCGCCAAGGTGGAGAAGCGGGGTTCGGAACGGACCGCCAGCAACGGCCTGGTCGCCGCCGCGGGCGGAGCGATGATCGAGCTGGCCTGCGAGACCGACTTCGTCGCCAAGAACGCTCAGTTCCAGTCCCTGGCCTCCGACATCGCCACCCTGACCGCAGCCTCCGGTTTAGACAACGGCGAGCAGGTGCAGTCGGCGACGCTCCCGGACGGGACCGGGGTCGCAGATGCCATTGGCAATCTCAGTGCGGTCATCGGGGAAAAGCTGGAACTCCGGCGGGTAATCCGCTATGCCGGTCACACCACGGCCTACCTTCACCGTCGCGACCCCGACCTGCCGGCGCAGGTCGGAGTACTCGTGCAGTACGAGGGTTCCGGTGACGCAGCAGAGCAGGTGGCCCGGGGGGCGGCGATGCAGGCGGCGGCAATGCGTCCGGAATACCTTGCGCGCGCGGACGTCCCGGAGCCGGTCGTCGCCAAGGAGCAGCAGATCGCCGAGGCGATGGCCCGCGAGGAGGGCAAGCCGGAGCGGGCGATCCCACGCATCGTCGAGGGCCGGCTTTCCGGGTACTTCAAGGACGCGGTGCTTCTGGAGCAGCCCTCCGTGCAGGACCACCACAAGACCGTGGGTCAGCTGCTGGACGATGCCGGAGTCAGGGTGACCGCGTTCGCGCGCTTCGAGGTCGGCGCCACTCGATGAGCGCTCCGGCCGACGGGCAACCGTTCGCGCGGGTGGTGCTCAAACTGTCCGGGGAGGCCTTCGGCGGGGGAGCGGTCGGGGTCGATCCGGATGTGGTGCTGCAGATCGCCCAGCAGATCGCGGTCGTGGTCGCCGACGGGGTCCAGGTGGCCGTGGTGACCGGTGGGGGAAACTTCTTCCGCGGCGCGGAACTGCAGCAGCGAGGCATCGACCGCGCACGCGGGGACTACATGGGCATGCTCGGCACGGTGATGAACTGCCTGGCACTGCAGGACTTCCTGGAGCGGCAGGGAGTGGCGACGCGGGTCCAGACGGCCATCACGATGGGTCAGGTCGCCGAGCCCTACATCCCCCGGCGAGCGGTCCGGCACCTGGAGAAGGGCCGGGTGGTCATCTTCGGCGCCGGCGCCGGCATGCCGTATTTCTCCACTGACACCGTCGCCGCCCAGCGTGCCCTGGAGATCGGCGCCGACGCGCTGTTCATGGGCAAGCAGGGGGTCGACGGGGTCTACGACCACGACCCGCGCACCCACGCGAACGCCACCCGCTTCGACCGCCTCACCTATGACGAGTTCCTGTCCCGGGGTCTGAAGGTGGCCGACGCGGCGGCGATCAGCCTGTGCCGCGACAACGGCCTGCCGGTCATCGTCTTCGGGCTGGCCGGCGAGGACAGCATCGTGGCGGCGGTGCGCGGACGCCACGATGGCACTGTGCTGGTTCCCTGAGCGCCCGGGCCTGCCTGAGCGCTCCCCTGCCCCGGGGGCGCTCGGGAGCGGTAACCGTCGGCGCGGTGACGGTGCGAGACCATGGGTGCCCCACCGCAGACGATCGAAGGCAGGCAGATGAGTACCGAGGAGACCCTGTTCGACGCCGAGGACAAGATGGAGAAGGCCCTCGTGGTTGCCCGGGACGAACTGGCAGCGATCCGAACCGGCCGGGCGCACCCGGCGATGTTCACCAAGCTGACCGTGGAGTACTACGGCACTCCGACGCCCATCCAGCAGCTGGCAGGGATCAGTATCCCGGAGCCTCGGATGGTGCTCATCTCCCCGTATGACAAGTCGGCGATGAACTCGATCGAGCGGGCCATCCGCGACTCCGACCTGGGCGTGAATCCCGGCAACGACGGCACGAATATCCGGATTGTGCTCCCCCCGCTGACCGAGGAACGGCGCCGTGAGTTTGTCAAGCTGGCCCGCGGCAAGGCCGAGGAGTCCCGGGTGACCGTGCGGGGGATCCGGCGCAACGCCAAGGAGGAGCTGGATCGGATGGGCAAGGACGGTGAGGTCGGCGAGGACGAGGTGGCCCGCGCGGAGAAGACATTGGAGTCGTTGACCCGCCGCCACGTCGACGTGGTGGACGACCTGCTGCGCAACAAGGAAGCCGAACTGCTCGAGCGGTAGTTGGACGACGGGGACAGCGGTTCAGAGCCGGATGGGCGGAGCGGGGGGCGGACGGGTGAAGCAGGAGGCGGTCGGCGACCGGCCCCCGGAGTTCGCGCCTGCGGTCGACCCGCGCCCGGACACCCCGGGCGACGACGGTCCGGTTTTCGGCGCCGGCTCCGGCGTTCAAACCGACGGCGCGCCGCGCTACCCCATGTCGCAGCCGACCGCCCAGAGCGGCGCCACTGTGCCAGCGGAGCGGCTGCGTGAGGGGGTCAGTGACCGGGCCCCCGGCGAGGGTGCCGGGCACGTGATCTCCCGTGCGTCCGGCCGGGCCGGGCGCAACCTCCCCTCGGCGGTCGGCATCGGCCTGGCGCTGGGCGGACTGATCGTCGTCAGCCTGTTCCCGGTCCGGCAGCTGTTCGCGGTGGTCGCCGTCGCCGCAGCGATCCTGGCGGTGCTGGAGATCGCCGGCGCGCTGGCCGGCCGCGACATCATCATTCCCCGGCTGCCCGTGCTGAGCGCGACCGTGGCCATGATGGCGGCAGCCCTGTTCGGGGGGGCCGGGGCGCTGGCCGTCGCCTTCGGGCTCAGCGTCACCGTCATCGTCAGCTGGACGCTGGTGGCACCGGTACGCCGGCCCGGCTCGCCCACCGGGACCGGAGCCGGTCGCCGCTCCGAGCCCGACGCGCGTGACACCGCGGCCGCCGTCTTCACCATCGCCTACGTTCCGCTGCTGGCGGCGTTCGCGTGCCTGCTGCTGCGCCCCGGCGATGGTGCCTGGCGGGTGCTGACCCTGATTCTGATCGTCGTGTGCAGCGACACCGGTGGGTTCGCGGCGGGCGTGCTGTGGGGGCGGCATCCGTTGGCGCCCCGGATCAGTCCGAAGAAGTCCTGGGAGGGCCTGGGCGGCTCGACGGTCGCGGCAGTCGCGGCAGCCGTCGTGGCGACCACCGTGTTCTTTGACGCCGCCTGGTGGATCGGGGTCCTGCTCGGGTTGGTCACCGTGGTGGTCGCGACCCTGGGGGATCTGGGGGAGTCGATGATCAAGCGAGACCTGGGCATCAAGGACATGAGTTCGCGATTGCCTGGTCACGGTGGGCTGATGGATCGGATGGACTCGTTGCTGGCCGCGGCGCCAGTCGTCTGGCTCGTACTGGTGTTCCTCGTCGGACCGGTGGCGCGGCCGTGGACCTGACGCGACCCGACGGCGACGGGCAGCCAGGTGAGGACACCCCCCGGAGCACCCCACCGCCGGCCCAGGCGAGCGAGCTGGCGATCGGCTTCGGACCGCCGCCGCGCCGGGGCCGCGCCGCGGTGCCCCAGCACCTGGCCGACCTGGACCCGGCCGGACGCCGGGAGCTGGCCGCCGCCGCCGGTGAAAGGGAGTTCCGGGCCGGGCAGGTGGCGGGCCACTACTTCGCCCGCCTGGCCGATGACCCGGGGGACTGGACCGACATCCCCGCTGGATCCCGCCAGCGGTTGGCCGACGCGCTGACCCCGCGCCTGATGACCCGGGAACGCAGTCTGCTCGCCGACCACGGCACAACCGTGAAGGACGTATGGCGACTGACCGACGGGGCGCTGGTCGAGTCGGTGTTGATGCGCTATCCGGGCCGAGACACCGTCTGCGTGTCCAGCCAGGCCGGCTGTGGGATGAACTGCCCGTTCTGCGCGACCGGTCAGGCCGGGCTGACCCGCAACCTGAGCGCCGCGGAGATCGTCGAGCAGGTGGTCGCCGCGGCCCGCTCGGTCGCGCGTGGGCAACTGCCGGGTGGGCCGGGTCGGCTGGACAACGTCGTGTTCATGGGAATGGGCGAGCCGTTGGCCAACTACCGCGCCCTGGTGCACGCCGTCCGTGTCCTGATCACCCCCGCTCCTGACGGGCTCGGCCTGTCCCGGCGCCACGTCACCGTGTCCACCGTCGGATTGGTCCCGGCGATCGACCGGCTGGCCGGCGAGGGCCTCGGCGTCCGGTTGGCGCTGTCGCTGCACGCGCCTGACGACGAACTGCGCGACGAGCTGATCCCGGTGAACACCCGCTGGAAGGTCGACGAGGCCCTGGACGCCGCCCGCCGGTACTTCGAGGCCACCGGCCGTCGGGTGTCCATCGAATACGCGTTGATCCGCGACATGAACGACCAGGTGCGCCGGGCAGACCTGCTGGCACGGAAGCTGAAGGCCCGCGGCGGTCCGGGTTGGGTCCATGTCAATCCCATCCCGCTGAACCCCACCCCCGGCTCGAAGTGGACCGCATCGGACCCGGCGGTGCAGGACGCCTTCGTCGCGACGCTGCTCCGGCAGGGGATCGCCACAACGGTGCGCGACACCCGTGGGCGGGAGATCGACGGTGCCTGCGGCCAGCTGGCAGCGCAGGTCTAGCCCGTGACCGGACCCGGCGACGCCCCGTCGCTGGGACCGGCTGCGGCGGTTCCCCACGCGGTGCTGACCGTATCCTGCGCGGACCGTCGGGGAATCGTGGCCACGGTGGCGGGATTCCTCGCCACGGCGGGCGCGACGATTGTCGACAGCCAGCAATTCGGCGATCCGACAACGGGCCGGTTCTTCATGCGCGTCGCGGTTGCCGACGAGACCGGAGCCGGGTGGCAGGACACCGCCCGTGCCTTCGGAGCTCCGAACGGTCCCGCCGACCGCTTCCAGATGATCTGGCGGCTACGGGCGGTAAGTGGTGATCAGCGGATAATCGTGCTGGTGTCGCACCTTGGCCACTGCCTCAACGACCTGCTGTACCGCCAAGATGTCGGCGCGTTGCCGGGCAGGATCGTCGCCGTTGTCGGTAACCATCGCGACTGCGAGCCGATCGCCACCCGCCACGACATCCCGTTCACCCACCTGCCCACCACCGATGACCGCGCTGCGGACGAGGCGAGGCTGCTGGCCGCCGTGGGCGCCGTGGGCGGTGAGCTGATCGTGCTGGCACGCTACATGCAGGTGCTCTCCGACGAGCTGTGCCACCGGTGGTCCGGTCGGGCGATCAACATCCACCATTCGTTCCTGCCCAGCTTCAAGGGCGCACGGCCCTACTCCCAGGCCTTCGACCGGGGAGTCAAGGTGATCGGCGCGACCGCCCACTACGTGACCCCGGAACTGGACGAGGGCCCGATCATCGAACAGGAGATCGCCCGGGTCGACCACTCGATGACCCCCGCGCGGTTGGCCGGGGTGGGTCGTGACCTGGAGAGTCAGGCCCTGGCGCGCGCGGTGACCTGGCACCTGGAGGACCGTGTCCTGCTCAACGGCTCGCGCACCGTCGTCTTCCGCTGAGCGTCGTCGTCCCTCGCCTTCCCTTTCCGGCCGGATTGGTCAGCCGCGCAGTGCGCCGTTGACCAGCCCGGAAACGTAGAAGCGTTGGAGTACCAGGTAGAGGATCAGGCACGGGATCACTGCCACCATGACCCCCGCCTGCAAGGCCCCAAAGTCGACCGAACCGTACGCGCCGGACCGGATGTTTACCAACATGATCGGAAGTGTGTATTTGGAGCCGTCATTGAGGAAGATGAGCGGTGCCAGAAACTCATTCCATGACGCGATGAAGGCGAACAGTCCGACAGTAACGACCCCGGGCATGACGATCCGCAGGGAGATGTGGCGCAGCGCGCCCACATTACTGCACCCGTCGACCAGTGCCGACTCCTCGAGCTCCCGCGGGATCGCTTCGAAGCTGTTGCGCATCATGAAGGTGCCGAAAGGGAGCTGGAACATGACGAGCACCAGACTGAGACCGATCAGAGAATTTTGCAGATGCAGCCGACCCAATACGATGTAGAGAGGCAGCAGGATGGTCGCGTAGGGCACCATGAGGATCGTCAGAACCGCCAGGAAGAGCGGCCGTTTCCCACCGAACTCGAATCGGGCGAAGCCGTAGCCACCGAGCACGCAGATCACCACCGTTCCGGCGACGGTCAATGCCGAGACGACGATGCTGTTGACCGCGTAGGTCGCTATGCCTTCACCGAAACTGGTCAGGTTGACGTAGTTCTGCAGCGACAGGCTGTGCGGGAACCAGGTGGGCGGTTGTTGATTAGCCTCCTGCTGCGGTTTCACCGAGTTCAGCAGGGCCCAGACCAACGGGAACAGAAAGGCCAGTGCGAGGAGGGTGGACAACGTGTGGTACGTGCCGCCTGTCAGCACCGACCGGCCGGTGCGCCCTCGACGTCGCGCCGGACCCGATTGGTGGGACTTTCGTTGCCGGCTCTGATTGTCTGCGGCATTAGTGGCCATCAGGCGTCCTTTCTGCGCAGTAGACGCAGTTGTACGACGTTGAGGAGGATCAGTGCCAGCAACAGCACCATCGACAGCGCGGCTGCCGATCCCAGATCGAAGGAGGTGAACGCCGTCTTGTAGATGGCGTAGACGAGGGTGATGGTGGAATTGTCAGGACCACCCCGGGTCAGCACGATGAACTGGTCGAAGGAGAGCAGTGACCCTGTCACCGAGAGGATGAACAGCAGGGCCAGGGTCGGGCGGAGGAACGGCACCGTGATGTAGCGCAACCGGTTCAACGTGCTTGCACCGTCCACCCGGGCCGCCTCGTACATCTCCTCGGGGATCGATCGCAGTCCCACCAGCAGCACCACGACCTGAAAGCCGATGAATTTCCACACGACCATCAGGATGACCGCAAAGGTCGCCTTCGTCGGCGTCGCGAGGAATCCGACCGGGGAATCGGTCAGGCCGACTGCTTGCAGGATTCGGTTGAACACCCCGATCTGGTCGTTGTAGTCGACGAACCACATGAGGCTGGCGGCGGCGGTTCCTACGACATAGGGCAGGAAGAAGGCCGTGCGATAGAAGAGTGACCCACGCCGGGGACTGTTTGACACCGCCACCAGCACGAAGGATACGCCGAAGATGACTACCGTCGTGATGAGGGTGTAGACGATGGTGAATCTGATGGCCCCAAGAAAGACCTTGTCATTGACAATATCCCGGTAATTGGTCAGCCCGTTCAGCTCCGGACCGCCCAGCAACGGCCAGTCCGTGAACGACATGTAGACCAGAATCCCGAGCGGCAGCAGAAAGAGAGCCACCACGACCAGGGCCGTCGGCGTGACGAAGAGCAGTCCGGTCAGCGGGCGGCGGGTCACGTTCCCGCCCCGCCGCCGTCGTCTGAGCTCGCCGGACACCCGCGTCGGTGCCGCGGTGCTGGTCATGAGCTCCCTCCCGATACGTGGTGCCCGACCCGCTGCACACTCACCCGCTGGAATCCAGCTTGGACTGGACCGCACTCTGCATGTCCGAAAGTGCCTGGTCCGGGCTGTCGCCGAAGATGGCCTTCCGAATCCCGGCGACCCAGGGACCGTTGGCATCGTTGAACAGCTCCCCGAAGGGAAGCGCCGCGGGCGTATGGCCGTTCTTGATGCCGTCGGCGATCAACTTCGTCCGGGGATCGTCGGAGGTGTATTTGTTGTCGCTGAGGTCCGTCCGCCCGGGCAGGTCGCCGTTCTTGGCGATGATCTCCACCTGCGCCTGGTCGCCCAGGGTCCACTTCAGGAAGTCCCATGCCTGGTCCGGATGGCTGGAGGAGCGGGACACACCGGCCACGTCGCCGCCGACGAAAGTCGAGGTCGCGGATCCGTCCGGTGCCATCAACGGCGCGACGCCCCACTGGAACTTGACCTTCTGCAGGTCGCCGACCAGCGGCGACCCGAGCGGGAGGATCCCCACCTTGCCGGCCAGGAAGCTGGCGCTCCATGTGGACCCGTCCTCGGTCTTGGCCCCGCTGGCCACGATGCCCTCGTCGTACATCTTCTTGTAGAGGGCAAACGTCTTCTTGAACGCCTCATTATCCAGGTCGGCCTTCGTTCCGTCGTCGGAGATCACCGTCTTACCGGCCGCCCAGGCGTAGGGAAAGGTCGAGTACCCCATGCAGCCGCCGCAGTTCCCGCCGAAGTAGAACCCGTTCACGCCACCGCCGAGCTTGTTGACCGCTTTCGCGTCGGAATAGATTTCATCGAAATTGGCTGGCGCCTTCTCAGGATCCAGTCCAGCTTTCTTGAACAGATCCTTGTTGTAGAAGAGGACCGAGGAATCGAGTTTGTGAGGGACCCCATAGACCTTCTCTTTGCGGGTGGCGGCACTGATCGAGGACTGGGCCAGTGCAGCCTTGAACGGAAGCGCGTCGATCTTGGCGGTCAGATCCTGGTAGATGCCCTGCTTGGTGTAGTTCGGGAAATACACGACATCGGCCGCCAGGATGTCGGGCAGGCTGTTCGCACCGGCCGCCGCCCCGACCTTCTGCAGGTAGCTGTCGTTGGGGATGACCGTGAGCTTGACCTGGTTCTTGTGAGAGCTGTTGTAGCCCGCCACCAGCCGCTTACTGAAGGCGTCGGTCGCCGAACGGACCCACATTGTCAGCTGCGTACCGTTATCAGGATTTGCACTGCTCGCGGAGTCGCTGGCAGGGCTGCCTCCCCCCGATCCACCGGAACTGCAGGCTGCGGCGGCGGCGAGCGGGACGACTGTCAGCAGCGCGAGCGCGCGCCGTCGGGGGATCGAACGGGTCACGATATCTCCTTTGATGGTGCGCGAGGGTTCTCGGATGAGGACTTGGCGGATGACGGGGCAATGGGTAGAAATACGCGCATTGGGCCAACCCCCCGGTTGGCCCAACCCGCGTATGGAATGGCGGTCACCCGGACATCGGAGCCGGCTCGGGCGTCGCCTGCCGCGGTATCGGGAGCATCGCCTCCGGCTAGTGAGCGGTAGGGCGGGCCGTCCGCGGCAGCGGCCCCGGTCTCTATCCGAGCGGGCACGGTCACAACGCTGACGCCACCGAGCAGATCCGGGTCTCGCTGGTCAGCCAGATCCCCGTCGGCTACCAAGAACACCTGTTCCAGCTCGACCCCCACCGGAAGGTCGGCGTGCTCCACGCAGTACACGACCGGGCCGCGCTCGATAGCGGCACATCCGCGGACCGCGTCGATGCGGGGCTCACCGACGGTCAGGCGCGGGCGCAGAGGTAGGTGGAGACTGATCAGCGTCCCGGACGACCATGTCCGGCGCAGCCGCAGCATGGTTCCCGCTCGGATCGGTTGCGTGGCCGGTTGGCGGTCCACTACGAGTCTCGCGCCCTCGGCCCAATCCGGAATCCGCAGTGACAGCGTCCACGGGCGTGCTGGCGAACGTGTGACCGTCAGCTCCACTGTCCCCGAATCCGGGTAGTCGGTGGCGACTGCGACCGCCACCGGGCCGGCCGGTAGTTCCGCGGCCAGCGATCCCTGGGCGTACTGGTGGATCTGCAGCCCGTCGTCGTCGGAAGTGGCGAGGTAGTGATGGAGCGAGGCCACCATGCGCATGACGTTCGGCGGACAGCAGGCCGTGGTGTACCAGCGCTGACGTCCGTGGGCGGGCACCCGGCTACTGGTGTCGGCCGAGCCGGGCCGGTTATGCAGGGTGTTGACATAGAAGAAACTGGTCCCGTCGGCGGACAGGCCTGCTGCGAAACCGTTGTAGAGGGTGCGCTCCATCAGCTCCGCGTAGCGCTGCTCCCCGGTGGCCAACAGCATCCGCCAGCTCCAGAGAATGCTGCCGTGCGCGGCACAGGTCTCGGCGTAGGCGAGGTCGGGCGGGAGTTCGAAGGCGTTGCCGAATGACTCGCCCTCCCAACGGGATCCGATTCCCCCGGTCAGATAGGTCTTGCCGGTGACCATGTCCTCCCATTGGGCCCGGACGGCGTCCAGCAGCGCCTGTTCGCCGGTTTCCAGGTACAGATCGGTCACGCCGGCCGCCAGGAACACCGCTCGGACCGCGTGTCCGCGGACAACCCGTGTCTCGCGGACCGGCACATCGTCCTGGTAGTAGGCCGATCCCAGCCAGCCGTCGCCGAGAACCCCTCGTCCGCGCACATCGAGCAGGAACCGGGCCAGCTCCAGATAGGCGGTCTCGGAGGTTTCCCGGTACAGCTCAACCAGGGCCATCTCGATCTCGGGGTGACCGTCGGTACTGACGATCCCGTTCCGACCGAAGGTCTCGACCAGATGGTTGGCGTAGCGAACGGCGATGTCGAACAGTGTCGACTCGCCGGTCGCCCGGAGCTGGGCGATTCCTGCCTGCAGCAGGTGGCCCCCACAGAAGAGCTCGTGGCCGCCCGGCAGGTCGGCGTAACGCGCGCGGTCCCCGGTCTGTACCTGGACGTAGCTGTTCAGATAGCCGTCCCCGGCCTGGGCGCGGCCGATCAGTTGCGAGATCTCCTGCTGCCAGGCCGCCAGCTCCGGGCTGGGCGAGCGGCCCTGTTCCCAGGCGACCGCCTCCAGGGTCTTGTAGACATCGGAGTCCAGGTACACCGGACCGCGGTATCGCCCGGTCTGTTCGCCGGCGGCCAGGCGCAGATTGTCCAGATTGCCCGCCTCGTCCAGTCGGCGCATCGCCTCGCCGAGCGTGACCTCCCGGTTGAGCTGCTGCAGCCGGGCCCAGTGGCCGCCGGTGATCCGAGCGCCGGCGGCCGGCAGCGGGCGCAGCCGCGCCCGGCTCTCAGGCCGAAGCCGGACGACTGCAGCGACCTGGGACCGCTCGGTTGCGAGGTCGCCGCTCACGGTGCTGTCCCCTCTGACACGTTCCCGATCCGTCACATGCCGGTCGGGCCGAAACCGATTGCCGTCTGAACGTACGACCCCGGGGCGGGGCAGTCAATACTTGCCAGATAACGGTTTCCTCACCCATCCTTCAAGCCGGAGCCGGAGCCGGAGCCGATCCCGGTGGCAGCCCGGACGTCCCAAGGGGCACCTACTTGCCGCCGGCCCACCGTGCTTCCGTGGGCGAGCAGATGTGGAGGAGGTGGTCGATGGTCGGGCGACGCCGGGGCTCCCAGGGCGCGGGAAGAGCGCCCACCGTCAGTGACGTGGCTGCGCTGGCCGGCGTGTCTGCCGGGACGGTGTCCAAGGCGCTGAACGGTCGCGGACAACTGCGCCAGGACACCAGAGCCCGGGTCCGGGAGGCGGCAGCCGCGCTCGGCTTCGAGCCGAACGTGCTGGCCAGGGGCCTGTTGTCGGGCCGCACCTACACCGTCGGTGTGATCACCACAGACAGTTTCGGACGCTTCACGATTCCGGTGATGCTCGGTGTGGAGGACACGCTGGACGCCGGTCAGCTCTCGGTGATGCTCTGCGACGGTCGCGGTGACCCCGCCCGCGAGCAGCACTATGTCCGCACCCTGCTGGGCCGCCGGGTCGACGGCATGATCGTGACCGGGCGGCGCGGTGATCCGCGTCCGCCGCTGGCCGAGAACCTGCCGGTTCCGGTCGTCTACGTGCTGGCCCGTTCTGCGGCCGAGCAGGACATCTCCGTTGTCTACGACGACGAACAGGGCGCCCGGCTGGCGATCGAGCACCTGCTGGACACCGGACGTACCCGCATCGCGCACGTCACCGGGCCGGAGCGACATCTTTCCGCGCGGCTGCGGGCAGCGGCGACCGCCGAGGCGCTCGCCGGGGCCGGTGGTGTCGCGGGCGGGATCCGCTGGGGCCAGTGGAGCGAGGAGTGGGGCCGCGGTGCCATGGCGCAGCTGCATCGCCGACGCGTCGACTTCGATGCGGTCTTCTGTGGCAGCGACCAGATCGCCCGTGGTGTTGTCGACGGCCTGCGGGAGGCCGGGATCGCGGTGCCCGGCGAGGTCGCGGTCATCGGCTTCGACAACTGGGACGTCATGGCGCGGGCGGCCCGGCCGGCGTTGAGCACCATCGATCCGGAGCTGACCGCGCTCGGCCACCAGGCCGCCACCCGGCTGCTCGACGCGATCGCGGGCCGGCCGGAGCCGGGGGTGTATCGCAATCCCTGCCGCCTGGTCGTGCGGGAGTCGACCGGGGGCCCGTCCGCGCCCGGCGACGACCTGCCCGCCGCGAAGTAGCCCCCTCGCGCCGGATTCTGTCGGCCGGGGCTGGCAGCATGCATCGCGTGGGAGCGCACAGCGGGCAACGGGATCGGCGCAGCGTCGTCCTGCTCGGCAGCACGGGGTCCGTCGGCCGGCAGGCGGTGGACATCCTGGTGGCCAACCCGGATCGGTTCCGGGTGCTCGGGCTGGCGGCCGCCGGTAGCAACCCGCAGCTGCTCGGCCAGCAGGCACGGGTCCTGGGTGTGCGACAGGTCGTGGTCGCTCGGCACGACGCCGCGGATCTCGCCGCCGAGCAGCTACCCGGAAACGCCGATCTGGCCGTGGGTGAGCGCGCCGTCACCGAGCTTGCGGGGATCGGCGCCGACGTGGTCCTCAATGCCCTCGACGGCGCGGCCGGGCTCCCGGCGACGCTGGCCGCCCTCGACGCCGGGTCCACGCTGGCACTGGCCAACAAGGAGTCGCTGGTCATCGGCGGAGAACTGGTCACCTCCCGCGCCCGGCCCGGGCAGATCACCCCGGTCGACTCCGAACACTCGGCGCTGGCGCAATGCCTGCGCGCCGGCAGCGACCGGGAGGTTGCCGCCCTGGTCCTCACGGCCAGCGGCGGCCCGTTCCGTGGCCGCAGTCGCGACAGCCTGCGTCACGTCACCCCCGAGCAGGCGCTGAACCACCCGACCTGGTCGATGGGGCAGCTGGTCACGATCAACTCCGCGACGCTGCTCAACAAGGGCCTGGAAGTGATCGAGGCGCACCACCTGTTCAGTGTCGGATTCGACCGGATCCGCGTCGTCGTGCATCCGCAGTCGATTGTCCATTCGATGGTCGAGTTCACCGATGGCGCCACGATCGCGCAGGTCAGCCCGCCGGACATGCACCTGCCGATCGCACTCGGGCTGGCCTGGCCGGATCGGGTCCCCGACGCGGCCCGGCCGATCGACTTCACCCGGGCCCAGCGGTGGAGTTTTGAACCGGTCGACGACGCCGCCTTCCCGGCCCTGCAGCTCGCGATCGCGGCAGGACGGGCCGGGGGCACCGCGCCGGCGGTGCTGAACGCGGCCAACGAGGTCGCGGTCGCCGCCTTCGCCGAAGGCCGGCTGGCCTTCCTGGGCATCGCCGACACGATCGCCGCTGTACAGGAACGCCACCGACGTGTCCAGGGACCGACACTGGAGCAGCTGCAGGGCGCCGACGCGTGGGCCCGGGCAGCCGCCGCCGCCCTGATCGACGGCGAGCCCGTGCCGAGTCAGCCCACCGAGGAGGAGCAGGCCCCGTGATCGCCCTGGGCATCGTGGTGTTCGCGGTCGGGATCCTGGTCTCGGTGGCGCTGCACGAGGTCGGCCACCTGGTCCCCGCCAAGCGGTTCGGGGTACTGGTCCCGCAGTACATGGTCGGGTTCGGTCCCACGCTGTTCAGCCGACGCCGCGGGGAGACCGAGTACGGGCTCAAGGCGCTGCCGCTGGGCGGCTACGTGCGCCTGTCGGGGATGTACCCGCCGACCCGGGCCGGACGCCGGGCCAGGGTCTTCGACAAACTGATCGAGGACGCGCGCACCCAGGCGCTGGGGGAGATCCCGGCCGGCAGCGAACACCGCGCCTTCTACCGGTTGCGGCCCTGGCAGAAGCTGATCGTCATGACCGGCGGCCCGGCGATGAACCTGCTACTGGGATTGGTGCTGCTGGTAGCCGCCTTCTCCGGCATCGGCCAGGCGCATCAGCCGGCCATGGTGGCTTCGGTCAGCCCATGCCTGCCGGCCGCCCAGGCCAGCGATGGCGCGTGTCGACCGGGCGCGCCGTCGGCGCCGGCAGCTGCCGCGGGGCTGCGGGCCGGGGACCGGATCCGCTCGGTCGCCGGGACCGCGGTCGGCGACTGGACCGACGCCATCGCCGCGATCGGGGCGGCATCCGGTCCCACACCGATCACCGTGATCCGCGACGGGTCCACCCAGACGCTGAGCGTCGACGTGGCCCGCGTGCAGCGTCCGGACCCGGCGCACCCCGGCCAGTCCGTGGTGCGGGGTTTCATCGGCGTGTCGGTCGGCGGCCCACTGCGCTATGACCACCTGGGGCCGGTGGCGGTCGCCGAGGTCTACGGCCAGCAGGTCGCCGGGACCGCGAAGGTGGTGGGCGCGTTCCCGCAGCGACTGGTCACGATTGCCCGTCAGACCTTTTCCAACAGCCCGCGCGGCACCGACAGCCCCGTCGGGATCGTGGGCGCCAGCCGGTTCGGTGGGGAGATCGCCGCCGCCCCCGACGTGCCGGTGCGCGCGCGGATCGCGACCTTCCTGGCCATCCTGGCCAGCGTCAACATCGCGCTGGCCGTGTTCAACCTGATCCCGCTGCTCCCCCTGGACGGCGGGCACATCGCCGGCGCCCTCTGGGAATCGGTGCGGCGACGTCTGGCGCGGTGGCGCCGCCGGCCCGACCCCGGGTTCGTCGACGTGGCCCGCGCGCTACCGGTTGCCTACGCGGTCACACTGGTGGTGGTCGCCAGTTCGGCCCTGCTGCTCTACGCCGACGTCGTCAACCCTGTCCGCCTGTTCGGGTGAGCCCCGATCCCACGCAACCTGATCTCAACCTGATCCCCAACGCAGCCTCCGAGAGGACCATCGCATGACCGTCAGCCTGGGGATGCCGGCCGCGCCGCCGCCGGTACTCGCGCCCCGCCGCAGGAGCCGCCAGATCAAGGTCGGCAAGGTGCTGGTGGGCGGTGACGCGCCGGTCTCGGTGCAGTCGATGTGCACCACCCCGACCACCGACATCAACGCGACCCTGCAACAGATCGCCGAACTGACCGCGACCGGATGTGACATCGTCCGGGTCGCCGTTCCGAGCCAGGACGACGCCGACGCGTTGCCCATCATCGCCAGGAAGAGTCAGATCCCGGTCATCGCCGACATCCACTTCCAGCCCAAGTACGTCTTCGCGGCCATCGACGCAGGCTGCGCGGCCGTGCGCGTCAACCCGGGCAACATCCGAAAGTTCGACGACCAGATCGAAGCGATCGCAAAGGCTGCCACCGACGCCGGGGTCTCGATCCGGATCGGGGTGAACGCCGGCAGCCTGGACAAACGGATCATGGCCAAGTACGGCAAGGCCACGCCCGAGGCGCTGGTGGAGAGCGCGAAGTGGGAGGCCGGCCTTTTCGAGCAGTACGACTTCCACGACTTCAAGATCTCGGTCAAACACAACGACCCGGTTGTCATGGTCCGGGCCTACCAGCTGCTGGCCGCCGAGGGTGACTGGCCGCTGCACCTGGGCGTGACCGAGGCCGGACCGGCCTTCCAGGGCACGATCAAGTCCGCGACCGCCTTCGGTGCGCTGCTCTCGCAGGGCATCGGGGACACGATCCGGGTTTCGCTGTCCGCGCCGCCGGTGGAGGAGGTCAAGGTCGGCAACCAGATCCTGCAGTCGCTGAACCTGCGCCCACGCAAGCTGGAGATCGTCTCCTGCCCCAGCTGCGGGCGGGCGCAGGTCGACGTCTATGCGCTGGCCGACTCGGTCACCGCCGGGTTGGAGGGGATGAGTGTCCCGCTGCGGGTGGCGGTCATGGGCTGCGTGGTCAACGGTCCCGGCGAGGCCCGCGAGGCCGACCTGGGCGTCGCCTCCGGCAACGGGAAGGGTCAGATCTTTGTCCGCGGGGAGGTCATCAAGACGGTTCCGGAGCACGAGATCGTCGCCACGCTGATCGAGGAGGCCAACCGCCTCGCCGACCAGATGGGTGTCACCGCCCCGACCGGCACCCCGGAGGTGCTCGTCGGCTGACCGGCTGCGGCTGCGGCTTCCGATTCCGCAACGGGCGCGGAGAAGGACGATCGAGGGGAGTGATGGTGGTTCTGGAGGCGGTCGCGGCGACGCGGCTGGTCGGACCGCGCGACGCCGCTGACGTGCGCCGGGTGCTTGGCGTCGACCCGCTGACCTCCGCCTTCGTCGCCGCCCGGATCGGCGCCGCGGGACTGGACCGGTGGCGCCTGGGTGCCCAGCTGTGGGGGTACCCCGCGGTAGGCCCGTTACGGGCGCTCTGTCATGCCGGGGCCAACCTCGTCCCGGTGCTCGACGACCCGGGCGCCGCGGAGGCTTTCGCGATCCGCGCGGCCAACGAGGGCCGTCGCTGCCTGTCGATCGTGGGGCCGCGGGCTGCGGTCTCGGCGATGTGGGAGCGACTGGCGCCCGGCTGGGGGCCGGCCCGCGACGTGCGCGACCACCAACCCTTCCTGGTCATCGACGCCGAACCCCTGGTGGCCTCGGACCCTGCTGTGCGACGGGTCCGACCGGAGGAGATGGACGCTCTCTACCCGAGTTCGGTGGCGATGTTCACCGAGGAGGTCGGGATCAGCCCGGAGTCCGTCGACGGGGGAGCCGCCTACCGGGCCAGCGTGACCGAACTGGTCCGCAGCGGACGCGCCTTCGCCCGCTTCGAACGCGGACGGGTGGTGTTCAAGGCCGAGGTCGGTGTGGTCGCGCCCGGCGTCTGTCAGGTCCAGGGGGTGTGGGTGGCGCCCGGGCACCGGGGACGGGGGCTGTCCGAGCCGGGGATGGCCGCGGTCGTGCGCGCCGTACGCGCCGAGCTGGCCCCGGCGGTCACCCTCTACGTCAACGACTACAACCAACGGGCCCGCCAGGCGTACGCCGCGGTGGGTTTCCGGGAACACGCCGACTTCATGTCGGTGCTGTTCTGAGCGCCAGCCAGCACGGGGAGGATCGGTCGATGGTCGAGCACATGAAGTGGTGGGGCTGGGGTCGGGAGGACACCTCCTTCCAGCACGCCGACAAGCCCGAGTTCGCGTCGTTCGTGGCCCGCGAGGTGGGCATCGACCTGAGCGCACCGTCCCAGTCCGTCCCGGACCTGGCCAGCCTGGACGTTCCGACGGTCCGGTCCGCCCCGCAGCTGCGCGCGGCACTGGTCGACGCGGTGGGTGCCGAATACGTGAGCACCGACGACGCCGAGCGCGTCGTGCACGCCTACGGCAAGAGCCTGCGCGACCTGGTCCGGGTGCGCGCCGGGGTGTTCGGGCGTCCCCCGGACCTGGTGGTCTATCCCGGTGACGAACAGCAGGTCGTCGCGGTGCTGGCGGCCGCGCTGGCCGCGGACGCCGTCGTGATCCCCTTCGGTGGCGGCTCGAACATCGTCGGCAGCCTGGAAGCGCCCGCCGACGAGCAGCGTCCGGTGATCTCGGTCGACCTGGGCCGGCTGAACCAGGTCCTCGACATCGACGAGGATTCCCGACTGGCCCGCATCCAGGCCGGTGCCCTCGGCCCGGATCTGGAGGCCCAGCTCAACGCCCGGGGCTGGACGATGGGCCACTTCCCCGATTCGTTCACCCACTCCACGCTGGGCGGCTGGATCGCGACCCGCTCCTCGGGGATGCAGTCCGACGTCTACGGCGACATCGGCCAGATCACCAAGGCCGTCCGCGCGGTCACCCCGGGTGGCGTGCTGGCCACCCGAGCTGTTCCCAGCCAGTCCACCGGGCCGAGCGTGCTGCAGCTGATGCTCGGCAGTGAGGGCCGCCTCGGACTGATCACTGAAGCCACCGTCCAGGTGCACCGGCTGCCGGCCAAGCGGGTCGTTCTCGGCTACTTCTTCCCCAGTTTCGACGCGGGGGTGACCGCGATGCGCGAGATCGCGGAAAGTGAGGCCGCGCCGATCATCACCCGGGTCTCCGACGCCCGCGAGACCCGCTTTTCCTTCGCCACGCGCAAGGCATCGCACGGCCTGTCTGGTCTGGTCTCGGCCGGCCTGCAGCGCTACCTCAGCCTGCGCGGCTGGGACCTGCAGGCGATGTGCCTGTCCTTCATCGGCTATGAGGGCACGCCCGCCTACGTCGCGGGTCAGCGCTCGGCGGTCGGCGCGATCGTGTCCCGCCACGGGGGGATCTGCGTCGGAACCGGGCCGGGAACCTTGTACGACAAGAAGAAGTTCGACACCCCCTACATCCGGGATTTCCTGTTGGAGCGCGGTGCTCTCGCGGACGTGTCGGAGACGGCGACAAGCTGGTCGAAGCTGCTGCCGCTCTACCGCAGCGTGCTGGCCGACGCGGATAAGGCGTTCGCTGCTATCGGGGTGCAGGGCTGGGTCATGTGCCACCTCTCGCACAGCTACCACTCCGGGGCCTGCCTGTACTTCACCTTCGCCTTCGCCCCGGCGCCCGGGCAGGAACCGGTGCCGCAGTACGACGCGGTCAAGTCCGCGGTCCAGCAGGCGTTCCTCGACGCCGGGGGGACACTGAGCCACCACCATGCGGTCGGTTTCGAGCATGCGCGATGGTTGGCGCAGGACATCAGCCCTGCCGGTACCGACATGCTCGGGGTGCTGTTCGCCGGAATCGACCCGGGGCACAATCTCAACCCGGGAGCAGTGCTCACCGATCGCTGATCCGGCCGGTCGCGGGTAGGCCGGATCAACCCGCACGCTCCGGTCGGGCCCGCGGGGTCGGCGCTGGCGTGGCTAGGGTGGCCGGTCGTGGCAGGGACCGGTTCAGACGACGTACGCGCGGTCGTGGACCCGGTGGTGCGCGCGGTCGGGCTGGACCTGGAAGCCGTCACGATCACCCCTGCCGGGCGGCGTCGCGTCGTGCGTGTGATCGTCGACGGCGACGACGGGCTGGACCTGGACGCGGTCGCTGAGGTCTCCACCGCCATCTCGCAGGCCCTGGACGGCGCTGAGCTGTTCGGGTCCGCGCCGTACACGCTGGAGGTCAGTTCCCCCGGCGTGGACCGCCCGCTCACCCGGCCGCGGCACTGGCGCCGAGCCCGGAACCGGCTGGTCGCGGTGAGCCTGCAGGACGGACAGACGTTGACCGGCCGACTGGTCGAGTCCGACTCGGCCGCCGCGCGGATCGACGTGGCCGGCACGGTGCACGAGATCAGCCTGGGCGACGTCGGCTCGGCGCGGGTGCAGGTGGAGTTCGCGCGCCAGCCCTCCGCCGGCCCCGACGCCACCACCGGCCGCGATGCAGCTGACGATGCCGAGAATGATCCAGATCAAGACGAGGAGACGGACGTGAGTCAGGACCTGCCCGAGCAGGGCCCGGGGGCAAACCCGGGTAACGATGTCGTCGGTCCGGAGATCGATGAGAACGCGGGCCGGGACGCCGATGAGGTGATCGAGGACCTGGTTGATGCCGACCCGGACACCACAGACCCGTCCGGCCCACCGGTCAACGAGCAGGTGGGGACCGCATCCGGGCGCAGTGGGGCCGAGGTCATCGGACTGGACGACGACACCGCCGAGGACGACCCGGTCGAACTGGTGGTCGGTCCGGGCACCGACGACGACACCGACCGGCCGGTGGAGGACGACCTGTCCGACGGGGAGTTCGACGACGGCAGCGACCAGGAGCCCCTCTACGCCGACAACGACGACGACCCCACTGACCTGTCCGCCGGCGGCGCCCGTGAGGCCGCCGACGAAGACGCGGTCTGAGCGGATCGGGAGCAGCGGCGTGGACATTGACCTGGCGGCACTGCGGATGCTGGAACGTGACCGCGGCATCCCGCTGAGCTACCTGGTGGAGTCGATCGAGACCGCGCTGACCCAGGCCTATCTGCAGACGCCGGGCGCCGCGTCGCAGGCGCGGGTCGAGGTGGATCGCCGCAGCGGCCGGATGGCGGTCCTCGTGCGCGAGGACGACGGGGCCGGTGGGACCCGCGAGGTCGAGGACACCCCCAGCGGGTTCGGGCGGATCGCCGCGGCGACGGCCCGCTCGGTGATGGCGGCCCGGATGCGGGCCGCCGACGACGAACGCGTGTTCGGCGAGCTGTTGGGCAAGGAGGGACAGCTGGTCACCGGCGTCATCCAGCAGGCCCGCGACCCCCGGATGAAGCTGGTCGATCTCGGCCCGGTGGAGGCGATCATGCCGCCGGAGGAGCAGGTTCCCGGCGAGGACTACCGGCACAACCGCCGGCTGCGGGTGTACATCGTGGGCCTCAAGCGGGGCCTGCGCGGACCGCAGGTCACGGTCAGCCGGAGCCACCCAAACCTGATCCGGGGCCTGTTCGCGCTGGAGGTTCCCGAGATCGACGCCGGCCTGGTGGAGATCACCGCGGTCGCCCGGGAGGCCGGGCATCGCACCAAGATCGCGGTCCGGTCGATGCGGGACGGGGTCAATGCGACCGGCGCCTGCATCGGGCCGATGGGCCAGCGGGTCCGCAACGTGATGGCCGAACTGGGCGGGGAGAAGATCGACATCATCGAGTGGGCGGAGGAACCGGCGACCTTCGTGGGCAACGCGCTGTCGCCGGCGCGCGCGATCACGGTCACGGTCACCGATGCCGAGGCTCGTAGCGCCCGGGTCGTCGTCCCGGACTTTCAGCTGTCGCTGGCGATCGGACGGGAGGGCCAGAACGCCCGACTGGCCGCGCGGCTGACCGGGTGGAAGATCGACATCCATTCCGACGCCGAACCCGCACCGACCGGCGACCCGGCCGTGACGGCGCCGCCGGCTCCCGCACCCGCCAGTGGCCAGCTCCGACGCGGCGACGGCGCTGGACCCGGCCCGCGGCGCGGCCGAGCCGTGGTGCGCCCGGGCATGCGACCCCCGGGCAGCGGCCCGGGCGGCAGACCGGGATCGCGTCCCGGCGGGGGACCGGTGCCGCCCGGCCGCGGCGTCCCGCCCCGACCGCCCCACTGAGGTGCTGGTGGCGGGGACCCCGGGTTCCAGCGTGGTGCCGATCCGCCGATGTGCGGGCTGTCGGCAACGCGCCGGCGTGGGCGAACTCGTCCGGCTCGTGATCGATCCAGGCGGTGTGCTGGTGCTCGACCGGGCCCGGCGCCTACCCGGGCGGGGTTGCAACGTTCATCCCCGTGCCTCGTGTCTGGACCGGGCGCTGAATCCTCGGGCGCTGGCCCGGGCACTGCGTGTGACTGCACCACCGCCCACCGCGGCGGCGCGCGCCGCCGCGCTCGCCTGAGCCGGCCGGCTGCGCAGCGCGGCGGTTGGTGGTGTCCGAATCGGGGCGGTCGGTGTCAGACTGGGGGATGCCCGGGGCGCCGTCCCGGGATTTCCCGGCGCGGAAGTGGGTCGACGTGTAATGGACCTCCGATGAGCCGTCAGCGATGAGAACACCCCCCGAGTAAGGCTGTCCGGGCCACCGTGCTTGGACTGCAGACAGGAGAGCAGTGCCCAAAGCACGGGTTTACGAGTTGGCCAAGGAACTGGGTTACGACAGCAAGACGGTGCTCGCCAAACTGGCCGATATGGGCGAGTTCGTCCGTTCGGCCTCATCGACGATCGAGCCCCCCGTCGTCCGCAGGCTCCGCGAGAACATGCCGCGCGTCGAGGGCGCGAAGGCCGAACAGGTGAGCGCGCCAACGGCACGGCGCACCTCCGCCCCCGGAAACGGCGCCGGCTCCCGTTCCAACATGGCGACTGCCACGACGGGCGCAATGACCGAACGGCCGACGGCTCCGGCGCCCGCACCGTGGCCGTCGGGTTCGGAAGCCGGAGGGTCCCAGACCGGGGCTTCTCCGAGCGGGCCAGCCGCCACCGATCCCCTCCCGAACGGTCCGGCGCAGCCGGCGAGCCCGCGGATAGGACCCCCGCAGCCGGGAACCGCCCAGCCGGTGACCACGCAGCCGGTGACCCCGCGCACGGTGACCCCCGGCAGCGAGGCGACTCCCGCGCGGATGGCACCGACCAGCCCGGATCGGTCAACGATCACGCCGGACGGGCGCCCGCAGCCCGGCGAAACGTCCTCGCCCCCGATCACGCCCGCCGGCCAGCCGTTGGCTCCGGCCGCGCGGGCCGGGGGACCGGGCAGCGCCAGCCCGCCGCGGCCGTCGGCTCCTGGGATCGTCGGTTCCCCGGCCCGTCGGCCAGCTCCCGCCCGCCCGGGCAACAACCCGTTCAGTTCCTCCCCGTCGGGGATGGGACGCACACCCCCGCCGACGATGCGCCGTCCTGGCGCGCCCGCCGCCCCGGGCGCTCCCGGCTCGGTGCGTCCGGCAGGTCCGGGTGGCCCGCGCCCGGCCGGTCCGGGCGGTCCTGGCGGTCCGGGAGGGCCGCGTCCCAGCCCGGGTGGACTGCCACCACGTCCGATGGGCGCCGGTGGTCCGCGTCCGAACCCGGGTGGCCTGCCACCGCGGGCACCGCGTCCCACCGCACCGTCCGGGCGTCCGGGCGCCGGCGGTCGGACCGGGCGCCCAGGTGGCTTCGGTGGTCCCAGCACGGGTCGTCCCGGCGGCGGTCCCGGTGGCCCGATGGCCGGTCGTCCCGGCGGCGGTGGTCCACGTGGTCGCGGCGGGACACAGGGTGCGTTCGGCCGGGCCGGTGGCAAGCCGGCCCGCGGGCGTAAGAGTCGCAAGCAGAAGCGGCAGGAGTTCGACAACCTCGAGGCCCCGACCATGGGCGGCGCCCGCGTGGCGCGCGGGGACGGCCGCACCGTCCGACTGGCCCGCGGCTCGTCGCTGACCGACTTCTCCGAGAAGGTCGGCGTGGACGCCGCGGCACTGGTCAAAGTGCTCTTCGGGCTCGGTGAGCTGGTCACCGCGACCCAGTCGGTCAACGACGAGACGCTGCAGCTGCTGGGTGCAGAGCTGAACTACGACATCTCGATCGTCTCCCCGGAAGAGGAGGACCGTGAGCTGCTGGAAAGCTTCGATCTGACCTTCGGCGACGGCGAGGTCGACGAGGCCGATCTGGTGGTGCGTCCGCCGGTGGTCACCGTGATGGGCCACGTCGACCACGGGAAGACCAAGATGCTCGACGCGATCCGGCGGACCCGGACCGCCGAACGGGAGGCCGGGGGCATCACCCAGCACATCGGGGCCTACCAGGTCACCGCGCACACCAGGGAGGGCAACCGGCCGATCACCTTCATCGACACCCCGGGGCACGAGGCCTTCACCGCCATGCGCGCCCGGGGCGCCCAGACCACCGACATCGTGGTGCTGGTCGTGGCCGCCGACGACGGGGTCAAGCCGCAGACGATCGAGGCGCTCAACCATGCGCAGGCGGCCGGGGTCCCGATCGTGGTGGCGGTCAACAAGGTCGACAAGGAGGGCGCGGACCCGTCGATGGTCCGCAGCCAGCTGACCGAATACAACCTGGTGGCCGAGGAGTTCGGCGGACAGACCCAGTTCGTCGACGTCTCCGCGCTGACCCGCCAGGGCATCCCGGAGCTGCTCGAGGCGATCGTGCTGACCGCCGACGCGGAACTGGACCTGCGGGCCGAGGCCAACCGGGACGCGCAGGGGGTGGCCATCGAGGCGCACCTGGACAAGGGCCGGGGCCCGGTGGCCACCATGCTCGTCCAGCGCGGGACCCTGCGGGTCGGGGACTCTGTGGTGGCCGGCGACGCCTACGGGCGGGTCCGGGCGCTGCTGGACGACACGGGCGCACCGCTGGAGGAGGCGACCCCGTCGCGTCCCGCCCTGGTGCTCGGCCTGACCGCGGTGCCCGGTGCCGGTGACCAGTTCATCGTCGTCCGCGAGGACCGGGTCGCCCGGCAGATCGCTGAGCGGCGCGAGTCCCGGGAGCGGGCCGCCTCGCTGGCCAAGCGCACCTCGACGAAGACCCTCGAGGACCTGATGAAGACCATGGAGCAGGGCGAGAGCCGCGAACTCCTGCTGGTCATCAAGGGTGACGTGTCGGGGTCCGTGGAGGCCCTGGAGGACGCACTGCTCAAGATCGACGTCGGCACGGACGTCAACCTGCGGGTCATCCACCGCGGCGTCGGTGCCATCACCCAGAACGATGTGAACCTGGCCAGCGTCGACGACGCGATCATCATCGGGTTCAACGTCCGACCGGCCGAGCGGGTCGGGGACCTGGCCGAGCGTGAGGGCGTCGACATCCGGTTCTATACGGTGATCTACCAGGCGATCGACGAGGTCGAGGCCGCACTGACCGGGATGCTCAAGCCGGTCTACGAGACCATCGACCTGGGCTCGGCCGAGATCCGGGAGGTGTTCCGGTCCAGCAGGTTCGGCAATATCGCCGGGGCGATGGTCCGTTCGGGAACCATTCGCCGCAACTCCAAGGCGCGGCTGGTTCGCGACGGCGCGGTCGTCAACGGGGACCTGGCTATCGGCTCGCTCAAGCGGTTCAAGGACGACGCCACCGAGGTGACCGAGGGCTACGAGTGCGGTATCGGACTGGGGTCGTTCAACGACATCAGGGCCGGGGACGTCATCGAGACCTACGAGGTCCGGGAGAAGGCCCGCGCCTGAGCGTAGAGGTGTTGTCGCGGTGGGTTTCCGGGTTGCCGGGAGCCCGCCGCGGCCTAGTCGTACGCCGCGGGGTGCCCGGCTCGTGATCATCGGCTGGTGCGAATTCGACCTGCTATTCGGCGACGTGCACTCGCTGAAGCAGAAGCGGTCGGTCGTCCGGCCCTTGGTCGCGGAGCTGCGACGGCGCTTCGACGTATCGGTCGCCGAGGTCGGCGCGCAGCAGCTGTACCGGCGCGCGGGCATCGGGGTTGGGCTCGTCGGGTCGGATGCGGCGCACGTGCGGGAGGTATTGGACGCCTGCGAACGCCTGGTCGCCGGCCATCCGGAGTTCGACCTGCTCGCCGCCCGTACCCGGCTGATAGACGCCGAGGACATGTGAGCTGACGGGCCTGTCGGTCGTTGCCCACAATCGGCCCGCGGGCGGGTCAGCCGGTGTGGGGGCGGCCGCGGCGACGTGCCCGGGCCGATTCGTCGCCGCGGTCGAAGTCGGCTGCCACGGTGACCGCCAGGTCCAGATAGGCCTGCCGGGTCGGTGACGCCAGGGCGTCCAGGTCGGTCTCGGCGCCGGTCTCCAGGTGCGGGTCGAACGGGATCCGCACCACTGCCCGACACCGGGTGGCGAAGTAGTCGGCGATGGCGTCCACGTCGACCTCGCGACCACCCGGGCGCACCGAGGACACGACAGTGACCGCCGAGGCGACCAGGGTCTGGTAACCCTGCGCCTCCAGCCAGTCCAGCGTCGTGGACGCTGACCTGGCCCCGTCCACGCTGGCCGAGCTGACCAGTACGAGGGTGTCGGCGGCGTTGAGGATGCCGTTCATGGCGTCATGCAGCAGGCCGGTCCCGGAGTCGGTGAGCACGACGGAGTAGTAGCGGCCGAGCATCTCCACGATCCGTAGGTAGTCCGCGCCGGTGACCGCGGTGGACACCGAGGGGTCGACGTCATTGGCGATGACCTCCAGCCTGCTGGCGGCCTGGGAGGTGTAGGCGGCCAGGTCGGCCCAGGTCCGGACCTCCGCGTAGTGGGTCAGCAGATCCCGTACGGTCGCGGAGGTCCGTCGCGGCAACCGGTCCCCGAGGGTGCCGGCGTCGGGGTTGGCGTCCACGGCGATCACCCGGTCCCCGCGCAGGGAGGCCAGTGTGGACCCGAGCATCATCGTGGTGGTCGTCTTCCCGACCCCGCCTTTCAGGCTGATCACCGCGACCCGGTGGGTGCCCACGATCGGGACCCGGACCGCGGCCACCTGCTGCTCCAGGCGTAGTTGCGCCGGAGACGGGGCGGGCGCGAGGGCGCCAAAGGTCAGGGTCCGGACGGCCCGACGCCAGCCGGTCAGCGGTGCGGGGTGCCGGCGGGTGCGCAGCAGCGCGTCGGTGGCCAGTGCGTCCGGTCGGGGCCCGGCCGTCGCGGCTTGCGCGCCGGCCGGCTGGACCCGACCGGCGGTCACCGGCGGCGGGACAGGCGCCAGTGCGGCGGGGGCCGCACCGGCGCTCGTGCCCGTCCGCCCGAGCCGCTCCGCCAACGATCCGGGGCCGCCCGGGACCCGGGCCGGCCGCTGGGATGTTGGGTCGGGCGAACCGGGAAGGCGGACCCGGCGCCCCACCGGTTGCGCGTCGGTGTCCCGATCGGCGTCGGGTAGCTCGTAGATCGGCTGGGCAGATCGTGCCGTCGCCGGTTCGGGCACCGCGGGCTCGTCCCCGTCGGCCGGTGCTGCCGTCATCGCGTCGTCCCCTCGCGCTCCCGCCGCCCGACCGGCGGTCGGTCGGTCGGTCGGTCACGTTACCGAGCCGGAGGGCCGTCGAGCAGCTGTCCACCGACCCGATATCCGGGCCGCACGATCGTCCACTTTCCTGGGCGGCTCGCTTGCGGTGGACGCTCGGGCCCGGCGATCAGGCCGGCAGCGGGGACAACGGGCCCGGCGCGGGCGGGAACGGGGTGGGCGGGGCGGGCGGTGGGGGGCTCGGCGGCTGTGGCGTCGGACCGGGGACCGGCGGCCCCGGAGCGGGTTCCGGGGGCACCGGGCCGGGAGCAGGGCCCGGCGCGGGATCCGGCATCGTCGCCGAGAGGGTCGCCGAGAGGGTCGCCGAGAGGGTCGCCGAGAGGGTCGCCGACGGGGTTGCCGAGGGCGTACGGATCCGGGTCGGGGCTGCAGGCATGGGTGACATGACTCCACCGTGCGCCTGACTCCGGCCCTGCTGTCAACCCGGCCGCCGACATCGGCTGATGTCGAGGACGCGGGCCGGCTGGGACAGCGCGAGACTGGCGGAAGCAGGGTCGAGGGTCGAGGGTCTTCGGTCGCAATGGGTTTGTGGAATCAGGGGGGACGCGATGAGTGCGGCACGGGCGCGGCGGCTGGCCGACCGGATCCAGGAGGTCGTGGCAGCGAGGCTGCAACGCGACGTCAAGGATCCGCGGCTCGGGTTCGTCACGATCACCGATGTCCGGGTCACCAACGACCTGCGCGAGGCGACGGTCTTCTACACCGCCTTCGGTGAGGAACCGGAGCGGGCCGACACCGCGGTGGCCCTGACCAGCCTGACGGGGCTGCTGCGCACCGAGGTGGGACGCCAGACCGGCATCAAGTTCACCCCGACGTTGACCTTCCAACTGGACGCGGTTCCTGAGACGGCCTCCCGCATCGACGATCTGTTGGCACAGGCCCGGGCCGCCGACGCGGAGGTGGGTCAGGCCGCGGTGGGCGCCAGCTATGCCGGCGACACCGATCCCTACCGCCGCCCCCCGGAGGAAACCGACGCCGCCGAACCGGCGCGGTGAGCGATCAGCCCGGCCCGTCCGGTTTCCTGGTCGTCGACAAGCCCGCGGACTGGACCAGCCACGACGTGGTGGCCCGGCTGCGTCGGGCCGCCGGGACCCGCCGGGTGGGGCATGCCGGGACCCTGGACCCGATGGCCACCGGTGTCCTGGTCCTCGGGTTGGGCTGGGCGACCAGGCTGCTGAACTACGTGGTGGGAGCGGACAAGTCCTACGAGGCCACGATCCGGCTCGGGGTGACCACCCTCACCGATGACGCTGCGGGTGAGATCCTGCGGACGGCCGACGCCTCCGGATGCGACGACGCCGCCATCGACGCCGCCATCGCCGGGCTGACCGGGCCCATCGATCAGGTCCCCAGTTCGGTCAGCGCCATCAAGGTGAACGGGCAACGCGCCTACGCCCGGGTCCGGGCCGGGGAACAGGTCGCCCTGGCTGCGCGCCGGGTGCTGGTCAGCCGGTTCCAGACGCTGGCCCGACGCCGGGCTGACACCACCATCGACCTCGACGTGGCGGTCAGCTGCTCGTCGGGCACCTACGTCCGGGCGCTGGCCCGTGACCTGGGGGCAGCACTCGGTGTCGGGGGGCACCTGACCGCACTACGGCGCACCCGGGTCGGGCCGTTCGAGCTGGCGCGGGCCAGCGAGCTGGCAACCCTGACCGCGGACCCCGGGCAGCTCAGGGCCGCTGTGCTGAGTATGGCCACGATCGCGGGGCTGCTGTTCGACACGCTGTCCCTGCCCGCGGCCGCGATGAGCGACCTGCGCCACGGGCGGACCGTCGCCTGCCCGGAGCCGGGCGGGGCGGCCCAGCTCCGGGCAGGCGACAACGAGGTTGTCGCGGTGGTCGACGACGGGCAGCTGGTCGCCCTGGTCCGCTGGGACGGGGCGGGGCTGCGCCCGGTCGCGGTGGTCCCGCTCGGCTGAGCGGTATCACCGTGGCCTAGGCCCGCAGGGTTTCCGCCCGATCGGAGCCGCCGCCCAGCGCGGCGGTGATCTTCGTGGTGTTCTCCCCGATCCGGAACAGCACCGCGATCAGCTCCAGGTAGATCCGTGCCACCACGAGATACGCCAGCCCGGCCAGCGGCACCAGGAAGAAGGAGGCCACAGCCGTGACCCCGCCGCGGCTGAGTCCAGCAATGAAGAACACCAGCGTCGCCAGTCCGATCAGGACCAGGGCGATCCCGTAGATGATCTTGATGAAGCGCAGCGTGATGAAGCTGGTGAAGTTCAGGTCGAACAGGGACGCGAAGAACCCACGGTCGGCAGGGGTCCGATCTGGCACGGCGTTCTCCTCGTTCGGGGGGACCCGCGCCGCATGCCGCGGTCCGGGCGCGACCATCCGAGCACCTATCCGGCCACTTGCCAAGACTGTGATTCCACGTGGTGGACGACGGCGTTGGATGGCCGCGGCACAGAGCCTGTGGTGACATTCGGTCACGGAAAGAAACTGGCAGCGGTGCCGGCGGTGGCGTTGCCGGCTCCCTGACCCGCCGGCACCGGACCCGGGCGAGGATGGGCTGGTGGCTGAGGCGGATCGGACCGCGCCCGTGCGCCCGGTCGTGACCATCGGCAACTTCGACGGTGTCCACCTCGGGCATCGGGCCGTGCTGGAGGAGGCCCGGGAGATCGCCGGGTCCGGACCGCTGGCTGTGGTCACCTTCGACCCGCACCCGCTGCGCATGCTGCGGCCCGACGCGGCCCCGGCGGTATTGACCCCCCTCGAGCGCAAGCAGCAACTGCTGCGAGCGGCCGGGGTCGACCGCGTCCGCGTCCTCGGGTTCACCGCCGAGGTCGCGAGCTGGTCACCACGGCGATTCGTCGAGCAGGTCCTGGTCGCGGAGCTGGCCGCCCGGGCCATCGTCGTGGGAGAGAACTTCCGGTTCGGCCGGGGGGCCGCCGGGGACGTGGCGTTGCTGCGTCGCCTCGGCGAGATCGGCGACTTCGTCGTCGTCCCGGCGCCGCTGACCTCGGCGCAACCGATCGCCGGCCGGGTGTCCAGCTCACTGATCCGGACCCTGGTCGCCGACGGGAACCTCAGCGATGCCGCCCGGCTGCTCGGGCGCCCGCACCGGGTCAGCGGGCAGGTGGTCACCGGTGACCGACGCGGCCGCGAGCTGGGCTTTCCGACGGCCAACCTGTCCCTACCAGCGGAGATCGCGGTCCCGGCCGACGGCATCTACGCCAGCTGGCTGACCGTCGCCGGTATCCGGTACCCGGCGGTCACCTCGATCGGGAGCAACCCGACCTTCGACGGCACGCAGCGCCGGGTCGAGGCCCACGTGCTGGACCGAAGTGACCTCAATCTCTACCGACAGCGGGCAGACCTGGATTTCGTGTCCCGCCAACGCGCGACGGTGCGGTTCGATTCCGCCGCCGCGCTGGTCGCGCAGATGGCTGAGGACGTCGCCGTGGGTCGGCGCCTGCTCGGCGCCGGGCGGTGAGTGCGTCGTCGCTGGTAGCCTGGCGGGCGCCGTCGATCGGCCGCGGGTGAAGAGAGCCCGGCGATAAGCGCCGGCGCGCCGCGCAACGAGACCGAACCCGAGTCCGCCGCGAGGCGGTCCACCGGGGCGGGGGAAGCGAGACCTGTGTCCCTGGACACCGCAGCAAAGAAGTCCATTCTGTCCGACTACGGCCTACACGAGGGTGACACCGGCTCCCCGGAGGCCCAGGTCGCGCTACTGAGCAGGCGCATCAGAGACCTGACCGAGCACCTGAAGATCCACAAGCACGACCACCACAGCCGGCGTGGCCTGCTGTTGCTGGTCGGACGACGCCGCCGGCTGCTGCAGTACGTGGCCCGCGTCGACATCGAGCGGTACCGCAGCCTGATCAGCCGGCTCGGCCTACGCCGCTGACTCCTGGGGAGCACTCACCGCCGGTGGCGTGCTCTCCGACCGGTCCCGGATCCGGCTCGACCAGCCGAGACCTGCACGACCCCCGGCACGACCCGGGTCCCGTCCGACGACGCGGGCCGGTCCTCGGTGGTGATCTCCGGGCACGCGGTGCCCGGGGGTCTCGATCGGGAATCGGCGCCCAGCTCGGACCGACCCGCGTCCGTCGGGATGCGACGCGCGGCATCCCGCCGCCGCCGCCACCGCCAGACAGCGAGGAGATCCATGTCGGTCACCGACACCACCACCCAGAACGCAGCCACCCAGAACGGCACCAGCCAGGACGCCGGCACCCCCGACGCGACGGGTGCCCAGCAGAGCACCGGACACGAGGGCGCCCGGGTCGTCACCGCCCAGGCCGTGCTGGACAACGGGCGCTTTGGCACCCGCACCATCCGGTTCGAGACCGGACGCCTGGCCCGCCAGGCCAACGGCTCGGTCGCGGCCTACCTCGACGAGGACACGATGGTCCTCTCCGCGACCACCGCCTCCAAGCGGCCCAAAGAGCAGTTCGACTTCTTTCCCCTCACGGTCGACGTGGAGGAGCGGATGTACGCCGCCGGGCGCATCCCGGGCTCGTTCTTCCGCCGAGAGGGCCGGCCCAGCGAGGACGCGATCCTGACCTGCCGGCTCATCGACCGCCCGCTGCGCCCGAGCTTCGTGGATGGCCTGCGCAACGAGATCCAGGTCGTCGTCACGGTCATGGCACTACGCCCGGGCACCCTCTATGACGTCCTGGCCATCAACGCCGCGTCGATGTCCACCCAGATCGCCGGACTGCCCTTCTCCGGGCCGATCGGCGGGGTACGCGTCGCCCTCATCGAGGGCCAGTGGGTCGCCTTCCCGACCCATGAGGAGCTGGGCCGCGCCGTGTTCGACATGGTCGTGGCCGGCCGGGTGGTGCTCGACGCCGCAGGCGAGCCCGACGTGGCGATCATGATGGTCGAGGCCGAGTCCACTCCGGACACCTGGGAGCTGGTCCGCGGCGGCGCGCAGGCGCCCACCGAGCAGGTCGTGGCCCAGGGCCTGGAGGCCGCCAAGCCGTTCATCGCCCAGCTCTGCGCCGCCCAGCAGCAGGTCGCCGACGTGGCAGCCAAGGCCACCGCGGAGTTCCCGGTGTTCCCCGCCTACGGCCAGGACCTCTACGAGGCCACCCGCGACGCCGTCGGTGACGAGCTCGCGGCGGCGCTGCGCATCGCGGACAAGCAGGACCGCGAGGCCGAGCTGGACCGGATCCGAGGGCTGGCCACCGACAAGGTCGCCGGCCAGTTCGCCGGCCGGGAGAAAGAGATCGGCGCGGCGCTGCGCAGTCTGACCAAGACCCTGGTCCGCACCCGGGTGCTGCGCGACGGCGTGCGCATCGATGGACGTGGGCTATCCGACATCCGGCCGCTCTCGGCCGAGGCCGGGGTGCTGCCCCGGGTTCACGGTTCGGCGCTTTTCGAACGCGGTGAGACCCAGATCCTCGGGGTGACCACGCTGAACATGCTGGGGCTGGAGCAGAAGCTGGACACCCTGGCGCCGGAGAAGACCAAGCGCTACATGCACAACTACAACTTCCCGCCGTACTCCACCGGGGAGACCGGCCGTGTCGGCTCGCCGAAGCGGCGCGAGATCGGGCACGGGGCGCTGGCCGAGCGGGCCCTCGTCCCGGTGCTGCCCACCCGCGAGGAGTTCCCGTACGCGATCCGTCAGGTAAGCGAGGCCATCGGGTCCAACGGGTCCACCTCGATGGGCTCGGTGTGCGCCTCGACGCTCTCGCTGCTCTCCGCCGGCGTGCCGCTGCGGGCACCGGTCGGCGGGATCGCGATGGGCCTGATCTCCGGGGAGGTCGACGGTGAGCAGCGCTACGTGGCACTGACCGACATCCTCGGGACCGAGGACGCCTTCGGCGACATGGACTTCAAGGTCGCCGGGACCTCGGAGTTCGTGACCGCGCTGCAGCTGGACACCAAGCTGGACGGCATCCCCGCCTCGGTGCTCGCCTCGGCGCTGACCCAGGCCAAGCAGGCCCGGACCACGATCCTGGGCGTGATGGCCGACGCGGTTCCCGGTGTCGGGGAGATGTCCCCCTTCGCGCCGCGGGTCCTGACGGTGCACATCCCGGTGGACAAGATCGGTGAGGTGATCGGGCCCAAGGGCAAGGTCATCAACCAGATCCAGGACGACACCGGTGCCCAGATCAGCATTGAGGACGACGGCACCATCTACATCGGTGCTGTCGACGGTCCCTCCGCGGAGGCTGCGCGTCAGGTCATCAACGGCATCGCGAACCCGACGATGCCGGAGGTGGGCGAGCGCTACCTGGGCACCGTGGTCAAGACGACCAGCTTCGGTGCGTTCATCTCGCTGTTGCCGGGCAAGGACGGGCTGCTGCACATCAGTAAGCTGCGCGCGCTGGCCGGTGGGAGGCGGGTGGACAACGTCGACGACGTGGTCTCGGTCGGGCAGAAGGTGCAGGTGGAGATCACCGAGGTCGACCCGCGCGGCAAGCTGTCGCTGTCTCCGGTGGTTGACGAGCCGGCACGGAGCACCGCTTCCCAGTGAGTGCAGTGTCCGCGGTCGGGAGCGGTGCTCCGCACCGCCCCCGGCCGTCGGGCAGCGCCCGGGGCAGACAGTCCGCGGCCGAGCAGCCCCTCGGCTCGACCCGGACCCTGCTGACCGAGCGCGACCCGGACGGCGCCGTCACCGGACAGGTCCGGCGTACGGTGCTGCCCGGCGGGCTGCGGGTGGTCACCGACACCGTGCCGGGCGTCCGCTCGGCGGCGTTCGGACTGTGGGTGGCCGTCGGCTCCCGCGACGAACGGCCCAGCCAGGCCGGCTCCACCCACTTCCTGGAACACCTGCTCTTCAAGGGCACCGCACGCCGGTCGGCACTGGCGATCTCCACCGAACTGGATGCGGTGGGCGGGGAGGCGAACGCCTTCACCGAGAAGGAGTTCACCTGCTACCACGCCCGGGTGCCCGATGCCGACCTCCCGTTGGCGATCGACGTGGTGTGCGACATGGTGACCTCCTCGCGGGTGGCGGCCGCCGACGTCGATGTCGAGCGCCCGGTCGTGCTGGAGGAGATCGCCATGCGCGACGACGACCCGGGCGACCTGGTCGGCGACGTGTTCGCCGAACAGCTGTGGGGCGACACCCCGCTCGGACGCCCGATCCTCGGCAGCGTGGAATCGATCGGCGCCATCAGCCGAAGCGTCGTCAACGGCTACTACCACCGGCGCTATACCGCCCCCCGGATCGTGGCCGCGGCGGCCGGCAACCTCGACCACGCGGCCGTGGTCCGGATGGTCCGGCGGGCCTTCGCCGCGGCCGGCATGGTGGATGGTGACGCCGCTCCACAACCTGCCCGTGCCGGCGGCCGGACCCCGAATGCCCACCCGGGGGTGCGGATCGTCGAGCGGCCGACCGAGCAGGCCAACCTTTTGCTGGGGATGCCCGCTCTCGCGCGGACCGATCCGCGGCGGCACCAGTTGGCAGTGCTCAACGCGGTGCTCGGCGGCGGGATGTCCAGTCGGCTGTTCCAGGAGATCCGGGAGAAGCGGGGCCTGGCCTACTCGGTGTACTCCTTCGACGAGCTCTACGCCGACGCCGGGTATCTCGGGGTCGGGGTCGGCTGCGCCCCGGCGCGGGCCCGGGAGGTGCTCGGGTTGTGCCGGCAGGTCCTGGCCGACATCGCCGAGCACGGCATCACCGCCGCCGAGCTGCTGGTCGGCAAGGGCCAGCTGCGGGGCGGACTGCTGCTCGGGCTGGAGGACAGCGGGTCGCGGATGATGCGGGTGGGGGCTGCAGAGTTGCTCCGGGACCGGCACGTCGGGGTCGCGGAAGTGCTGGACAATATCGCCGCGGTGGACCTGGACCAGGTCCGGGAGTTGTCGGCGCAGCTGCTGTCCGTGCCGCCCTCGTTGGCGGTGGTCGGACCGTTCGCCGACGACAACGCCTTCGCCGGTTTGCTGTAGCGATGGCCGGCGCTGCCCAGCCCCTGTTGCCGGTTGCTGTTCTCGGCGCCACTGGTCGCCTCGGGACCGTCGTGGCCGACGCGCTGGACCGCGATCCCCGGACCGCGTTGGTCGCCCGCCTCGGCCGCGAGTCCTCGAGAGCGCTGCTCACCTCAAGCGGGGCCCGGGTGGCCGTCGAGGTGTCGCTGCCGGAAGCCGTGCTCGCGAATGTGAGTGCCTGTCTCGACGCTGGCCTGGACGTGGTGGTGGGAACGTCCGGGGTGGGCGATGCCGAGCTCGCGGCGCTGCGGAGCCGGCTGGCCGCGGACCCCGACCGTGGCGTCCTGGTGGTGCCGAACTTCGCGCTCGGTTCGGTGCTGGCGAGCTCGTTGGCGGCCACTGCCGCCCGATTCCTGTCCTCGGTGGAAATCGTGGAGATGCACCATGATCGCAAGCTCGACGCGCCCTCCGGGACCGCTCGTCGCACGGCCGGCCTGCTCGCGCAGGCCCGGGCCGGTGCCGGCCTGGGCCCCGTGCCGGATGCGACCGCAACCGACCCCGACGGGGCCCGGGGCGCCGTCGTCGACGGCATCCATGTCCACGCCGTCCGCCTGCCCGGCCTGCTGGCCCATCAGGAGATCCTGTTCGGCGGGACCGGGGAGACGTTGAGCATCCGGCACGATTCCACCAGTCGGGAGTCATTCGCCGCCGGAGCAGTGCTCGCCGCGCTGGCCGTCGGCGCCCGGCCCGGGTTGACCGTCGGGCTGGAGTCCGTCCTCGGCCTGTAGGCACGGTCGACAGCCGTCCTGCCCGCCAGACCAGAACGGGACACCTCGCTACGCTCGCCGGCCGTGATGGTCATCGTCCGGCGGTGGGCGCCGCGGGCGCTGGCCGTGCTGCTGCTGGCCGCGGCCGTCGGGCTGCTGGGATGGCGAGCGGTGCTGCTCATCACCGCCGGCCGGCCGGCCGCGGTTGGCCTCGGGATCGCCGTGCTCGTCGTGGTGGCCGTCGGCGTCGCCGCGGTTGCTGCGGAGCTGCGCTTCGGGGTGCACAGCGCGTCGCTGGCCAACCGCCTCGACGCCGAGCACGGGCTGCCGGAAGACCTGCTGGCCCGCAGGCCATCCGGGCGCGTCGTGCGCTCGGCCGCCGACGCCGACTTCGCCCGATGGCAGGCCGACGTGCAGACCGCTCCGGGTGACTGGCGGGCCTGGTACCGCCTCGCACTGGCCTACGACGCCTCGGGGGACCGCCGACGGGCCCGGACGGCTGCTCGCAGGGCCATCGGATTGGCCCGCTCCCCGGTCGTGCCGGGCGAGGATTGGCTACCGAGGACGCCGACGGGGGAAGCTGGGCGACGTCGGAGTCGTTGAACCCGGCAGTAACAGTGCGGCCCGCAGCAGCGCCGCGCCACGGATCGGGCGCGCGACGTCCATCAGACGCGGCCCCCGTTGGCCGCCGGGAAGGTTTCTGCAATGCCGGAGAGCACCACGCAGCTGGAGAAGACCGTCTTCGTTCTCTACGGCGCCACCGGGGACCTGGCGCATCGGCTGGTGCTGCCCGCCCTGTACCAGTTGGCGCTGGACGGTCTGCTACCCAAGGACTGGCGGCTGATCGGCAACGGTCGCGGCGACGTAAGCCACGAGAACTTCCGGGAGACGGTCCACGACAGCCTGGCCGATTCCGGAGTCGACCCGAAGGGTCAGGTCTGGGACGACTTCGCGGGACGGTTGCTGTTCGCCGGCGGCGGGTTCAGCAAGGACGACCCGGGAACGTTGCCGGAGGTGTTGGAGCAGGCACACAACGATCTCGGCGAGCACGGGCTGATGGTTCACTACCTCGCCATCCCGCCGCAGGCCTTCGACACGATCACCGAGGGGATCGGTCAGCACGAGTTGGCTGATCGCGCCCGGGTCGTCTATGAGAAGCCGTTCGGGACCTCCCAGACGGAGTTCGAGCACCTCGACCAGTTGGCCCACTCGGTCTTCGACGAGTCCGCGGTGTTCCGCATCGACCACTTCCTGGGCAAGGAGGGCGCCCAGGAGATCGACCGCGTGCGGGCCGCCAATGCCATCATCGCCGCCGGATGGGATGGCCACCACATCCAGCAGGTACAGATCGACATCCCGGAGACCCTCGACGTCGGCACCCGGGCCCAGTTCTATGACCGCACCGGGGCGTTCCTGGACATGATCGTCACCCACCTGTTCCAGATCGCCGCGCAGGTGGCCAAGGAGCCGTCCGGCCCGGACGTCGCCGACTCCGGACAGGCCCGGGAGCAGGTGATCGCGGCGTTCCGGCCGCTGGCCCGCGAGGAGGTCGTGCTCGGCCAGTACGACGGGTACCACAAGGCCGACGGCATCGACCCGGATTCGCAGATGGACACCTTCGTGGCCGCGCGGCTCTGGATCGACAACGAGCGCTGGCAGGGCGTGCCGTTCCTGCTACGCACCGGCAAGGCGATGGCCGAATCCCACCAGCGGGTCAGTCTGGTCTACCGGGTGCCGGACGGGGCGCCTCCGGGTACCAAGCCTGCGGTACTCGCCTTCGAGCTGTCCGGGGAGGGGTCGCTGTCGCTGACGCTGACCGGCAAGCAGCCCGGCCCGGGCGAGCAGCTGGCGACCGCGACGACCACGCTGCCCCTCTCGGACTTCGGCGGAACCTCACTACCCGCCTACAGCCGCCTGATCCACGACGTGCTGCGCGGGGAGCGGGCGCAGTTCACCACCCCGGACGGGCTGGCCCACGTCTGGGCGGCGGCGACCCCGCTACTGCAGCACCGGCCCGAGGTGGCGCCCTACGCCTACGGCAGCTGGGGACCCGACGCCGCGGCGGCGTTGGCCGCGCCGATCGGTTGGCTGGTCGGCGAGTAGGTCGCTGGTTCCTGCTGGCGGGCACCCCGGCCGGATGTCGCCGGGACCCGCGTTGGGAGACGTTGTGCACCGCTGGGGGCCCGGTGGGGGTGCGAAACGTATCCCAGCGCGAGGTTGGGGTCTGCTCCCGCGTGAGACGAGCCGGGTGGGCCCGAACTATCCGGGCGTGGGCGGGTCTGAGATGGGCGGCCCTGTGACGGGCAGATCTGTGACGGGCGGGTCGGCGGCCGCGTCGTCGCCAGCGAGACCGATGTGCAGGCGGATCTGGGCCAGCTCCAGCCCTGCCTGCTCGGCACCGTCGGTCGGGTCCGCGGCCAGCCGGCGATGCGCGCCGTCGGGAAGCCAGCCGGCGCTGTCGGCGACCCGGCGCAGCCGGTCGTCGTCGGCGGCAACCCAGAGCTGGGCACGACCGAAACCGTCCGCTTCCAGGGTGTCCGCGGCCGCCGTGAGCAGCGCCGCGAGCAGGGCCTCGTCGGCGAGTGCGGTGTGCAGGGCGAGCACCTCGCCGTCCGCTCCGGGCACGGCATCGGGATCACCGGCTGGGCCGGTCGCGGCGAAACCGACCACGGCACCGCCACCGACGGACAGCTCGGGTCCGGCGATCAGCTCCGGCCCGTCGGACGCGCCGCTCAGCCCGGACAGCGGATCCGCGGATTCGGCGGCCACCAGCACCCGGTGTCGCGCGGTGGGCGGACGGCTGACGGCGGCCCGCCAGGCTGCTTGCAGCTCCGCGGTCGCCACCGCCCCGGAGAGCGCCCCGGGCAGGCGGTCCCGGAATGCGCGCGCCTGGATGTCGGCGATGGTCGCGACGTCGGCGGCCCAGGCCAACCTGACGGTGCGCCGCGGGATCGATGTGCCGGTGCTCACATCCCGATGCTCGCACCGGCGCCGATCGATCGACGCCGGGGCGGGCGGTCCGCCGACCCCGGCGCACCGACACCGGACCGACCCCGGCGCACCGACACCGGGTGATCGCGCCGGCCGCGGTGGGTTACGTAGGGTCGGGGGCGTGCAGGTGGTGGTGTCGGGGATTCTCTTCGACCTCGACGGGACCCTGCTGGACACGTCCGGCCCGATCGGGCGCAGCTGGATCCAGTGGGCCGGCGAGCATGGCATCACCGCAGCGGACTTTCAGCGGGTCGGCTCGCACGGTCGTCGCTCGGTGGACCTGGTCAACGACCTGGTCGAGGCCGGCCGGGCCGGCGCCGCGACACGGCGCATCCACGCCCTGGAGCTTGCCGACATGGCCGGAATCGTGGCCATCGCGGGTGCCGAGCAACTGTTGCGGTCGCTCCCGGCCGACCGCTGGGGCATCGTGACCTCCGGTGACCGGTCGCTGGCCACCGCCCGGTTGCAGGCCAGCAGCCTCGGCTTCGCCACCGACCGGCTGCTGGTCACCGGGGACGAGGTGGGGGCCGGCAAGCCCGACCCCGGCCCTTACACCGCCGGCGCCGCCGCGCTCGGGCTGCCCCCGCAGCAGTGCCTGGTGATCGAGGACGCTCCCGCCGGGGTCGTCTCCGGCCGCGCGGCCGGTGCCCGGACCCTGGCCCTGACCACCACCGTCGAACCGGAACAGATCGGCGACGCGGACTTCGTCGTCGCCGATCTGAGTTCGGTGCGCGTGCTGTCGGTGGCGGTGGGCATCGTGCTGGAGGTGGACCTCGAACCAGCATCAAGACCGGCACCGGCACACAGCCTCGGTGACCAACCACACCCGGCTCAGCAAGCTTCGAAGGGAGCCCGCCCGTGAAAGCCGTCGAGCCGCAGGTGTTCCTCATCGCCCGCCCGGATCTGGACCATGCCGCCCTCGGGGGATACCTGGCCGAGGTCGGGGGCGGGGACTGGTTGGCCCGCCTGGACCGCGGGGAGATGGACCCCGCAGCGGATGATTTCGCCGCGGATGACCCGTCATCGGAGGCGGTGGACGGGCCGGGCACCGGTTCCGCGCGCCCGGGTGGGTCCGATGCGCAGGACCTGGCGGAGGCGGCCGGTCGGATCTGCTACCGGTCCTGGGAGCCGGGTCTGAACCCGAATGTCAGCAAGATCCGCACGGACCAGACCGCGTATCTGCAGAACGTCCTGGCCAGCGCCCACGGCTCGGTCCTGGAGCACGTCAGTTTCAGTTTCGTCCTGCACAACGTGTCCCGGGTGCTGACCCACGAGCTGGTGCGGCACCGCGCCGGAGTGGCGGTTTCGCAGGAGTCCCTGCGCTACGTCCGGCTCGCCGAGCTGCCGTTCTGGTTCCCCGACTGGGCCCAACAGGATCCGGAGCTGCTGTCCCGGGCCAGCGCGGTGCTCACCCAACTGGAGCAGTTCCAGGAGTGGATGACCGGGCACTTCGGGTTGGCGGACGAGGGCGTCCCGTTCAGTGAGAAGAAGCACAAGACCTCGTTCATGCGCCGCTTCGCCCCGGAGGGCCTGGCGACCGGGCTGATCTGGACGGCCAACGTGCGCACGCTGCGCCATGTGATCGCGATGCGGACCGCGCCCGGGGCGGAGGAGGAGATCCGGCTGGTGTTCGGGCTGATCGCCCGGCTGATGATCGCCGAGGCCCCCGCGTTGTTCGGCGACTTCAGCGAAGCCGACGGCAGCTGGGAGCCGCGCTGGCGAAAGGTCTGATCAGCTCAGCGCGGGGCCGGACCGAACCCAGATGCCGGAAGGTCGCGCTCGCCGTTGACGATCGCGTTGACGATGCGCTCGGCGACAGCGTCAGGGTTGTGCCCGGCAGGCAGTTTGGGAGCAGAACCGGTGATCGGCCGGGACGCCAACCCCGTCTCGGTGTGGGGCGGGCGGACGTCCAGCACCCGGATGCCGGCGCCGCGAAGCTCCCGCGACACGGCGTTGTCGAAGGCCGTCAACGCCGCCTTCGCAGCCGAGTAGGCGGCCATCCCCGAGGTGGGGGCTTCGGCGGTCACCGCGCTGAGATTGGCCACGAACGGCGAGCGGTGCGCCGACGCGGACCGGGTCAGCGCCGGTAGAGCCGCCCGCAGCAGCCGGATCGGCGCGAATACGGTGACGTCGAACAGCTCACCCAGCGCATCGTCGTTCAGCTGCCCCGCCGGGCCGAAGGCGACCACCCCCGCAGCGAAGACGATCCCGTCCAGCCCGTCGTGGGCCGACACCGCCGCCTGCACCGCGCGCCCGGCTCCCTCGGACGTGCGCAGATCCGCCTCGACCAGCTCCGCGTCGAGCCCGAGCGCGGTGAGCCGACGCGATGACCGGGCCGTCAAGGTCAGCGCCGCGCCGGCGTCGGCCAACCGCTGGGACAGCCGCGACCCCAGGCCGCCGGTGGCACCGGCGACGAGGATGCAGCGACCGGTCAGCGGTCCGCGGTCCGCGGCGGGTGGGGAGTCCGCGGCGGGTGGGGAGTTCTCAGGCATTCCGGGAGGTTCCCACGGCGTCGCCGGCGCCCGGCCGCCGGGCTGGCTCAAGGCGCCTGCCATGCCCGGCGGACCCCGGCCAGGACAGCTCGCGACGGTAGGTTGACCGGTGTGACAACGACCACCCCCGATGCGCCCTTCGGCACCGTCGGCACGGCGATGGTGACCTGTTTCACCGACGACGGGGAGCTCGACCTCGACGCGACCGGTGCCGTGGCCGCCCATCTGCTCGACACCGGACACGACCTGCTGGTGGTCAACGGCACCACGGGGGAGTCGGTCACCACCAGCGACGCGGAAAAGGACGCGGTGCTGCGCGCCGTCCTCCGGATCGCCGACGGCCGGGCCAGGGTGCTGGCCGGGGTGGGGACGGCGGACACCGCGCACAGCGTCCGGCTGGCACGCGCCGCCGCCGCCGCCGGCGCCGACGGGCTGCTGGTGAACACCCCTTATTACAACAGGCCCCCGCAGAGCGGCCTGCTGGCCCACTTCGGAGCTGTCGCCGACGCCACCGGCCTGCCGGTCATGCTGTACGACATTCCCGCGCGCGCCGGGGTCGCCATCGCCACCGACACACTGGTCCGGCTCTCGGAGCATCCGCGGATCGTCGCGGTCAAGGATGCGAAGTGCGACGTCGCATGTGCGAGTGCGGTGCTCTCTCAAACTGATCTGATCTACTACAGCGGGTCGGACGAGATGAACCTCGCGCTGCTGGCCGTCGGCGCCGTTGGGGTGGTCTCCGTTGTCGGGCACGTAGCCGGCACCTGCTATCGGGACATGGTCGACGCCGTTGCGGCCGGCGACCTGCCCAGGGCCCGCCGCACCGACCGTCGGTTGGCGCCGGCCGTGCGGGCCATCATGACGAGAACCCAGGGAGCCATCATGGCCAAGGCCGCACTGCAACTGACCGGCGTCATCCGGGGCCGCGCGATGCGCCTGCCGCTGCCCGCGGCCACCGATGACCAGGTCGCCGAACTGGCTGCTGACCTGCAGCGCGCCGGGCTGCTGCCGGGGAACCGGGCGTGAGCGCCGTCGAGGTCAGCGTTCCCGGCAGTCCCTCAGCGCGGGCCCGGTTGCCCCAGCCCCGCAAGCTGCGCCGCGGGACCCTGCGCATCACCCCGCTCGGCGGGTTGGGCGAGGTCGGGCGCAACATGACGGTCTTCGAGATCGACGGCCGGCTGCTGATCATCGACTGTGGGGTGCTGTTCCCCGAGGACCACCAGCCCGGCGTCGACCTCGTGCTGCCCGACTTCGACCTGATCCGCGACCGGCTGGGCGACGTCGAGGCGCTCGTGCTCACCCACGGCCACGAGGACCACATCGGCGGGGTGCCCTACCTGCTACGCGAACGACCGGACCTGCCCATCGTCGGCACCCGGCTCACGCTGGCGATGACGGCGGCCAAGCTGCGAGAACACCGGATCCGGCCGCTGGAGCTGACCGTCGCCGAACGCACCAGCGAGCAGTTCGGCCCGTTCCGCTGCGAGTTCGTCGCAGTGAACCACTCGATCCCGGATGCGGTCGCGGTCGCGGTCCATACCAGCGCCGGCAGCGTGCTGCACACCGGGGACTTCAAGCTGGACCCGGTGCCGCTGGACGGGCGGGTCACCGATCTGCGACACCTGGGTCGGCTCGGCGAGGCCGGCATCGACCTGCTGCTGATCGATTCCACCAACGCCGAAGTGCCCGGGCACACCCCACCCGAGCGCGAGGTCGGCCCGGCGCTGCGGCGCGCGGTCGCCGAGACCCGTGGGCTGGTGGTGGCCGCATCCTTCAGCTCCCACGTGCACCGGGTTCAGCAACTGGTCGACGCGGCCGTGGCAAACCGGCGCAAGGTCGCCTTCGTCGGTCGGTCGATGCTGCGCACAATGACGATCGCCCGCGAACTGGGCTACCTGACGATGCCGCCGGACACCCTGATCGACATCCGGGCCGTCGACGATCTGCCGCGGGACCGGGCCATGGTCATCTGCACCGGATCGCAGGGGGAACCGCTCTCGGCACTGGCCCGGATGGCCGGCGGTGCGCACGCCCAGGTCAGCCTCGGGCAGCGGGACACGGTGATCCTGGCGGCCGGCACGGTGCCCGGCAACGAGGTCGCGGTCTCGCGGGTGATCAACGGGATCGTGGGCTGCGGCTCGCGCATCGTGCACCGCGACAACGCGTTCGTGCACGTGTCCGGGCATGCACGGGCCGGGGAGCTGCTGGTCGTGCACGACATCGTCCGGCCCAAGCAGGTCATGCCGGTGCACGGCGAGCTGCGCATGCTGACCGCCAACGCCGGGCTGGCCGTGTCCACCGGCATCGACCCGGAACGGGTGCTGATCGGTGGCAACGGCGTCAGCGTGGACCTCACCGACGGCAAGGCGGAGATCGCCGGAGCCGTGCCCTGCGGTTACCTCTACGTGGACGGTCGCGGGGTCGGGGAGGTCGACGAGGAGTCGCTGCGGGACCGGGTCACCCTCGGGGAGGAGGGGTTCATCCTCGTCGTCGTGGTGGTGGACGCGGTGGGCGGCACGATCGTGTCCGGCCCGGATGTGTCCTCGCGCGGGTTCGCCGAGGGTCCGGCCGTCTTCGACGACGTGAAACCGAAGATCTCCGATGCGATCGCCCGGGCGCTGGCCGGCGGGGAGCACGAGCCGTATGCCCTGCAGCAGGTGGTCCGCCGGGTCGTGGGGCGGTGGGTCTCCGACGCGCACCGACGCCGCCCGATCATCATCCCGGTCGTCGTCACCACCTGAGGGCCCAGCGAGGCGGGTTCGCGTCATCTACGGGCGCCGCAGCGCTGTGACTGGTGTGATTCAGGGGGCTGGTGGGACTGCTCGCGTACTCTTCGACCCGTGATGGGAACGGGGCAGCGGTGAGTGGTGCGGAGCGAGCGGGGACCTCGCGCTCCCAGACGACCGGTCACCGGTCCCGGGCCCGGGTCGAGCAGGCGGCCCGGCGGGTCCCGCACGAGCACGCCGCCGGGCGACCTCGCCGGCCGACCGGGGGATCGTCGGCCCGTTCGGCGGGAGCCAGCCGCGCGGGCGGGGGATCGACCCGTGCCACCGGCGCCGCCCGCTCGGGTGCCGCTCCGCGCTCGGCGCCCACGACGGCCTCGCGGTCGGGCTCGTCGTCGCGGTCTGGTTCGTCGCGGTCGGGTTCGTCGTCGCGGTCCGGCACGCCCTCGCGTTCGGGTGCTGCCTCGCGGTCTGGTTCGTCGCGGTCCGGGGCGAAACCGCGCCAGGGTCGGCAACCGGCACGCCGCAGCGCCCCGCACGGCGCGCGGGCGGCCGGACGCGAACGCCAGCGCTCGCCGGTGGCCGCCCGACTACTGCGCGGGCTCGGTCACCTGGTGGCCACCACCTGGACCGGGTGCGCCCGCGGGGTCGGCTGGTCCGTGCGTCGCGTTGGCGGATCGGCCACCGCGAGCCCGGTCGAGCACAGTCGCGACGCGGCGGCGCTGGGACTGCTGGCGGCCGCGCTCGTCACCGCGGCGGCGACCTGGGTCCGCCCGGACACCGCCGGACTGCTGGGTCTGGTCGACCTGGCCAGTCGGTCGGTACTCGGGCTGGGCGCCTTCGTGCTCCCGTTGGTGCTGGCGGTCACCGCTGTCCTGCTGTTCCGGCATCGCCCGGAGAGCTCGCGTGCCGGTCGCCTCGGCGTCGGTTGGGCGGCGCTGACCGCGGGGCTGCTCGGCACCATCTCCTCGTTGCGGGGTGTGCCGGCGCCGGGCGCGGACTCCGCCGGCATGCGCGCCGCCGGGGGCGGCATCGGCTATCTCGTCTCCTCGTTCCTGAGCCAGCTGGTCGGGGTGGCGCTCAGCGTGCCGCTGCTGCTGTTGCTGGCCGGATTCGGGGTATTGGTGATCACCGCGACACCCGTTCGCGCGGTCCCGGCCCGACTGGCTGCGCTGGCCGGTCGGCTGCCGCTGCGTCGTCGCGGTCACGGCGGCGATGCCGCCGCCGGCGACGACGAGGGCAGTGACCCGGACGACGGTCAAGGCTGGGGCGAGGAGGCGTACGACTCACCACTGCTGGCCGACCGCGACCAGCCCGACCGCGACCATCCCGACGGCGACCAGCCCGAGGGTGCTCGGCCCACCGCCGGTGACCAGGTGGAACCGATCGATCACTGGAGCGAGCCGGGCTCGGTTCAACCTGGTCGCTACTCGACGCAGCCGGACCGGGACGGCGATCCCGCCCTGGTAGCCGCATCACAACTACCCGCATCACCGACACCGGATCCGGCCTCGCTGGTGGCGAGCGAGGGCACCGATCCCACCGGGGAACCGACGGTGGTCATCGGGCCGGTCGGAGCGACCGCCGCCGGCCCGGATCCGGCTGGGGCGACCGCCGCCGGCCTGCGCCCGGGCCCGGCCAGCCCACCGAGCGGTGACTACGCACTGCCGCGTCCGAGCCTGCTGGAGGAGGGCAGTCCGCACCGGGCCCGCACCCGGGCCAGCGACGCGGTCGTCGACCGGCTGCAGGACGTGCTCACCCAGTTCGGCATCGACGCCACAGTCACCGCTTACACCCGCGGGCCGACGGTGACCCGCTATGAGGTCGAACTGGGCCAGGGCGTCAAGGTCGAACGCGTCACCGCCCTGGCGAAGAACATCTCCTACGCGGTGGCCAGCGCCGAGGTCCGCATCCTGTCTCCGATCCCGGGTAAGTCCGCGATCGGCATCGAGATCCCCAACGTGGACAAGGAGACGGTCAGCCTGGGCGACGTGCTGCGGGCCCAGGTGGCCAGCCGCGACCCGCACCCGATGGTCGTCGCCTTGGGCAAGGACGTCGAGGGCGGCTTCGTCGTGGCGAACCTGGCCAAGATGCCGCACCTGCTGATCGCCGGAGCCACCGGATCCGGGAAGTCCGTCTGCATCAACGCCCTGATCACCTCGCTGCTGACCCGGGCCACCCCGGAGCAGGTCCGGCTGGTACTGGTGGACCCCAAGCGGGTCGAGCTCAGCAACTACGCCGGCGTCCCGCACCTGGTCACGCCGATCATCACCAATCCCCGGAAAGCGGCCGAGGCGCTGCAGTGGGTGGTGCGGGAGATGGATCAGCGGTACAACGATCTGGCCGCGTTCGGGTTCCGCCACATCGACGACTTCAACCGCGCCGTGCGGTCCGGGGCGGTCAGCCCGCTGCCGGGCAGCGAGCGGATCCTGTCGCCCTACCCCTACATTCTGGTGGTCGTCGACGAGCTGGCGGACCTGATGATGGTGGCCCCGCGCGACGTCGAGGAGTCGGTGGTGCGGATCACCCAGCTGGCCCGGGCCGCCGGCATCCACCTGGTGCTGGCCACCCAGCGGCCCTCGGTGGACGTTGTCACTGGGCTGATCAAGGCCAATGTCCCGTCCCGGCTGGCGTTCGCGACCTCCTCGGTGACCGACAGCCGGGTCATCCTGGACCAGCCGGGCGCGGAGAAGCTGGTCGGGCAGGGCGACGGGTTGTTCCTGCCGATGGGCGCCAACCGCCCGATGCGCATCCAGGGCGCGTGGGTCACCGAGGCTGAGATCCGCGCGGTGGTGGCCCACTGCCAGGCCCAGGGGCAGACGCAGTACCGCGAGGACGTGGTCAGCGCAGCACCGGCACCGGGCCGCGACGTGGACCCGGAGATCGGCGACGACCTGGAGCTGCTGCTGGCCGCTGCCGAGCAGGTCGTCACCACCCAGCTCGGCTCCACCTCGATGTTGCAGCGCAAGCTGCGGGTCGGCTTCGCCAAGGCGGGCCGGCTGATGGACCTGATGGAGAACCGCGCGATCGTGGGACCCAGTGAGGGATCCAAGGCCCGGGAGGTACTGGTCGCACCGGATGAGCTGCCGGCGGTGCTGGCCGACATCCGCGGCTGAGGCGGGCCGTCGCCGCGCAGCCGGGGCGGAAACGTCCGGTCGCGCTGGACGCTCCTAGTGTTGTCTGTCGTGCCTGCTCCCGCTTCCGCCGTTGACCGCGTGCCCGCCGACCGCATGCCCGTAGCCCCGAGTCACGGCCGGCCCGCCGTCGCGATCATCAGCCTCGGCTGTGCGCGCAACGAGGTGGACTCCGAGGAGCTGGCCGGACGCCTCGCCGACGGCGGCTTCGACCTGGTCGAGGACGCTGCGGCTGCCGACACGGTGCTGGTCAACACCTGCACCTTCATCGAATCGGCGAAGAAGGATTCGATCGACTCGATCCTCGCGGCGGCCGACGTGGCCGGGACGCAGCGGGCTGCCGGCCGGCCGGAACCGACCGTGGTCGCCGTCGGCTGTATGGCCGAGCGCTACGGCACCGAACTGGCGGGTGCGTTGCCCGAGGCCGCCGCCGTGCTCGGCTTTGACGCCTACCCGGATATCGCGCAGCGGCTGCAGGCGATCGTTGCCGGTCAGCGGCCCGACAGCCACGTCCCGCGGGACCGGCGGACCCTGTTGCCGCTGAGCCCGGCTGCCCGGGCCGACGCCGCCGCACGGACCGCCATCCCCGGGCACGGAGCTCCTTCGGGTCAGCCGGTGCCCACGGATCTGCCCGTCCGGCTGGCCCCCGCGTCCGGTCCCCGCCCGATCCGCCGCCGGTTGTCCGGCGGCCCGCTGGCCAGCGTCAAGTTGGCGTCCGGGTGTGACCGACGCTGTGCATTCTGTGCGATCCCCAGCTTCCGGGGCTCCTTCGTGTCCCGGCAGCCGGCCGATGTCCTCTTCGAGGTGGCATGGCTGGCCGAGGACGGGGTCCGGGAGGTGTTCCTGGTCAGTGAGAACACCACCAGCTACGGCAAGGATCTGGCTGACATCCGGTCGCTGGAGTCGCTGCTACCGCGCCTGGCCGCGGTCGAGGGCATCGACCGCGTCCGTGTCTCCTACCTGCAGCCCGCCGAGATGCGCCCCTCCCTGGTCGACGCGATCTGCGCGACACCCGGGGTCGCGGCCTACTTCGACCTGTCGTTCCAGCACGCCTCCGGGCCGCTGCTGCGTCGGATGCGGCGCTTCGGTGACCGCGGGGCGTTTCTGGATCTGCTTGCGGGGATTCGCCGACACCGACCGGATGCGGGGGTCCGCAGCAACGTCATCGTCGGCTTCCCCGGCGAAACCGAGCAGGATCTGGCCGAATTGACGCAGTTCCTCGGCGCCGCCGAATTGGACGCTGTCGGTGTCTTCGGGTACTCCGACGAGGAGGGCACCGAGGCGGCGGGGATGGCCGGCAAGCTCCCGCAGACCGAGATCGACGACCGGGTCGCGACGGTGTCGGCGCTGGTCGACGAGCTGGTGGCCCAGCGGGCCGAGCAGCGTCACGGCCAGCGGCTGCGCATGCTGGTGGAACGTGTTGACCCCGACGGGAGCGTCGAGGGGCGCGCCGAGCACCAGGGCCCGGAGGTCGACGGCACCACCACGGTGCCCTCGGCGCCGCCCGGCACCCGGGTCGGGCAGCTGATCGAGGCGGTGGTGACCGGCAACGACGGCGTCGACCTGATCGCGCGGCCCGCGACCGGGGTCGGCGTGCAGCAGTCGGCCGTCGTGGAGCCGACCGTGCGGGAGCCTGCTGTTCCACCCTCCGACCGGGCGGCAGGTCGAGCGGCCGGTCGGCGCGTCGCGGTCTAGCCTGGCGCGATGGCCGACCCGGTGACGACCGCTGTGCCGTCCCGGAGATTGGGCGAGCCCAGAATTCAGACGGTTAGTCGCCTCAATGTCGCCAATCTGCTCACCCTCGTCCGCTTTCTGCTCGTGGTGCCATTCGCGTTCGTGATCTTCGCCGGGGGCGGTCACGCGGTGGGATGGCGGGTGGCCGCGGCGCTGCTGTTCCTGCTCGCCTCGGCCACCGACCGCCTGGACGGACAGGTAGCCCGTCGCTACGGGCTGGTCACCGATCTCGGAAAGTTCGCCGACCCGCTCGCGGACAAGGTGCTCACCGGCACCGCGTTGGTCGCCCTGTCGGTGCTCGGGGAGCTGTGGTGGTGGTTGACGCTTCTCGTGCTCGTGCGGGAATTCGCGGTGACGGTGCTGCGCTCGGCGCTGGCTCGCAAGGCAGCGATGCCTGCCAGCAAGGGCGGAAAGGCCAAGACCGTGCTGCTCACGATCGGTATCGGACTGCTGCTGCTGCCGATCGGCGGGGCGGTCCACATCGCGGGGCTGGTCGCTCTGGTGGGCGCAGCGGCGGTCTCGACGGTGACTGGGGTCGACTACGGGTTCCGGGGCGCTCGCATCGCCCGCTCCCGGTAACGGGCTCCAGGCACTCCGCCATCTCCGGGCACGCATCGGCGGTGGTCGTTGCCCTGCGCAGCCGCGGGTGGACGCTGGCCGTAGCCGAGTCGCTGACCGGTGGCCTGCTCGGTGCCGCGGTGACCGACGTCCCCGGGTCGTCCTCGGTATTCCGTGGTGGGGTGACCGTCTACGCCACCGACCTCAAGAGCACTCTGCTGGGCGTCGATGCGCAGCTGCTGACCCGTGTCGGGCCGGTCGCCGCGGAAACGGCGCTGGCCATGGCGATTGGAGTGCGGGACCGGCTGGGCGCCGACTGTGCCCTGGCGACCACCGGGGTGGCCGGGCCCGGATCCCAGGGCACCCATCCGGCCGGTGAGGTCCACCTCGCGGTCGCCTGGCCTGCGGGAACACGAACCCTCGAGCTGCGGTTGAGAGGTGACCGGGACACGGTGCGGCAGCGAACGGTGGACCAAGCGTTATTACTGCTGCTGGACGCCGTGGCGGCCGGCACCGATGGACGAAGTCCCGGCGACGCTGGGGAGGAACCGGGCATCGGGGCGTCTGCTCGGTAGTCTCGACGAACCGGCCGGGCCCGTCCCGGGGCGTAGACGGAGGGGGAGGATGCGGATGATCCTGTTGCGGCGGACGCTCGGTGAAGTCCTGCGCCGTCATCGCGGCGCCCAACACCGGACGTTGCGTGACGTTTCCGATGGTGCCCGGGTCAGCCTGGGTTACCTCTCCGAGGTTGAGCGGGGGCAGAAGGAGCCCTCCAGCGAGCTGCTGGCGGCGATCTGCACCGCTCTTCACGTTCCCCTCTCGACGGTGCTCCGAGAGGCCAGCGACGACATCGTGCTCGCCGAGACCGCCGCGGCGATGGCCGGTCACCGGGGGGCCGAGCGGATGCTCGAACGACGCATCGGCGGTCGCCTGGTGGTGGCGCCTCGCGTAGCGATTCAGCGCGACGAATCCACGGTGCAGGCGCAGTTGGCGTCCGCGGCAGCCTGAGCCGCCCTTCTGCTCAGAGCGGAATGATCGCGCCGGTGTTTCGTTGGATCTGATGGGCAGGTCGCGTTTCGGCGGCCGCCCCGGATGAGTCACCGATCGGACGGAGGCACATTTCATGGCAGATATCAAGGGACCGCTGAGCGATGTCAACCGCAAGGAGACCGGCGAGGCCTTGCAGGCCAGCGTCGTGGATCTGATCGACCTCGCGCTGACCAGTAAGCAGTTGCACTGGCACGTGCAGGGCCCGCGGTTCCGCGACGTCCACCTGCAGCTGGACACGGTGGTGGAGTTGTCCCGCCGGTTCACCGACGTCCTGGCCGAGCGAGCCGTGACCATCGGATACCCGGTGGACGGCCGACCCGCGACCGTGGCCAGGGAGACGAAAATCGAGAGCCCGAGCACCGGCTTCCTGAAGGACTCGGCCGTTGTGCACGAGATGTCGGTGGCGTTGCAGGGAGTGTCGGAGCGTTTCCAGCAGCGCATCGACAAGACCGCCGACACCGACGCGGTTTCGCAGGATCAGCTCATCGCCGCGGCGCAGGAGGTCCAGGAGCAGTCCTGGTGGTTCCAGTCGATGGACGCCTGAGCTGCTCTCAGTTCCGGATTCTGCACGACGACGTAGGGGTCCGTCCGCCATCGCGGACGGACCCCTACGTCGTCCCGATCCGCCGGACCGCCCCGCCTCACGTGTCATGTCAGCTTGTGGTGTGTGTCAGGGCCGGTACCGGGTCCGTCCCAGCGGCGCCGGTCCCAACAGCTCGCGGGTGCTGCGGCTCGGTGGAGCAGGCCCGGCCTGGCAGCTCGGACACCAGTAGGTCAGCCGCTGCCTGCCCGAGCCGGTGGTCGCCTCGACGGCCTGACCGTCGCCGTCCTGCAGATTCCTCGCGATGGCCGTCCCACAGCGCAGGCACCGGCGCTGCTCGAAGACGTAGTGCCAACGGCCGCGTCGGGTATCACCGGTGGTGACCTGCAGCGCCCGGTCCCGGTTGGCCCACAGCAGCCGGTGGGACAGATCGACGATCCGGGCCAGGTCGACCTCGGCTGCCGGGGTCCACGGGGTCACCCCGGCCAGGAAGCACACCTCGGTCCGGTAGAGGTTTCCGAGCCCGGCCAGCAGTGTCTGGTCCAACAGCGCCGCCCCGATCGCCCTCCGGCCCTGCGCGGCGAGATTGGCCTGAACGAGATCGGCGTCCCAGCCGGGGCCGAGCAGATCGGGTCCGAGATGCCCGACGACGGTATGTTCCGCGCTGGTGTCCAGCAGCTCCACGACGGGCAACCGGTAGCCGACGGCGGTCCAGGACGAGACCGCCAACACGGCGCGGACCTGCCAGTCGGGACCGCCACGCCATCGCTGGTCCGGCTCGTAGAGATGCCAGCTGCCGTCCATGCGGAAGTGGGTGTGCAGAGTCAGCCCGCCGGAGAGCCGGAACAGCAGGTGCTTGCCGATGGAGGTGACCTCGAGCACGCTGCGCCCGGCCAGGTTGTCCGTCGCGTGCTGGGGGACCCGCAGCTGACCAGTGGTCAGCACCTGCCCGGACAGCGCCCGGTGCAGGTTGCGCCCAGCCAGCCACACGGTGTCACCCTCGGGCATGTCGCCCCCGGCTAGCGGTGATCACGCCCGAAGCCGCAGGCCGCGGGGGGTGGCGTGGAAGCCCGCCTGCTCCAGCACCTGGCCCAGCGCCGAGCTCAGGACATGCTCGCCGTCGGCCTTCTCCACCGTCAACCGACCCAGCGCCCCATCGCGGACCGCAAGGGCCAGCGCGTCCGCGGCCGGTCCCAGCCGGGCTGGCTGCTCGGACCAGCTGAGCAGGCTCCGACCGCCACGCTCGACATACAGGGCCAGTTCCCCGTCGACCAGCACCACCACGGCGCCGGCCTTGCGTCCCGGCCGGTGCCCGCCGGGTTCCTCCCGGGCCGGCCACTCCAGCGCGGCGCCGAAGGGGTTGGCCGGGTCGGTGGCGGCCAGGACCACCGCCCGCACCGGCTCACTGCGGCGCGATCCCGGTCGGTCCGTGGCAGCGAGCATCTGTCCGGGACCGTCCGGCCCGGGGCCACCGGGGCCACCGGAGCCGGGGTTGTCGTCGGCGGCGCGGAGTCGGTCCACCGCCCCGGTCGCTCCGAACTGCGCTGCCCCCAGACCGGCGACGAAGTACCCGCGCCGGCACCGCCCGGCCTCCTCGAACGCGGCCAGCACCCGGTACACCGCGGCGAATCCGCCGGGGACCCGTTCGGCCTGCACGCAGCCCCGGGTGACCACCCCATGCCGGTCCAGTAGCGCCTCGGCGAGGGCGTGCATCCGCCGCGTCGGATCAGTGTCGAGTTCGCCGGTCAGCGCCCACCGGCCGCCAACGATCGGGGGGGCGGTGCGGACGGGCATCCGCGGGCCCGGCCGGGCGTAGCGGACGCGGCGTGGCGCGCGGCGCGGTCCACCCCCGCGCCGGCCGCCCGCGCCGTGGGGACCGCCGGTCAGCGCGCGCAGCGGGGCCAGCGTGTCGTTGGTTAGGTGCCCGGACCAGACCAGCTCCCAGATCGCCGCGCTGAGGTCGCTGTCACTGACCCGTTCGGGCCCGTCGCCACCGGAATCGCGCGAGGCCGCCACCGCTGCGGCAAGTTGGGTGAAGAAGTACGCCCCACCACCGTTGAGCACGTCGAGCACCGCGCGGTAGAGCTCGGGCAGTTCCGCGACCGGATCCGGCTCGGGCAGGGTCAGGTGGGCGGTGTCTGCCACGTGCAACGACACCCAGCCGTCGCCGCCCGGTAGCGACCCGTGACCGGCCCACACGACCTCGCCGCCGGCCGTCAACTCGTCCAACAGCCCGGGGTGGTAGTTGGCCACCCGACTGGGCAGCACCAGGGTCTCCAGCGCCGACGCCGGCACGGGCACACCGGCCAGCTGTTCCACGACGCGCAGCAGCCCGTCGGCGCCGTGCAACGGGGAGCGCACGTGCTGCCAGGTGGGCAGGAACCGGCCCAATGCGGGCTGCGGGACGGGCTCGATCTCCCGGCGCAACGCGGCCAACGAACGTCGGCGCAGCAGTCGCAGCACGTCGGCCTCGCACCACTCGCGCCCCTGCCCGGCCGCGGCCACCGGGTCCGGACCGCTGCCGACGGGCAGTCCGGTGCCCTCCAGCGCCAGTGCGCGCAGCCCGGGCACGGACTCCGGCGGCAGCAGGTCCCCGATCGCCACGCGCCCGGTGGCCTCCAGCCGCCGCAGCGTCCCCTCGACGACCGCGATCCCCAGCCCGTACCTGGTCGCGACCGCCGCGGCGGTGAACGGAACGTTGCTGCGGGCATAGCGCAGCACCAGCTCCGCGACCGGGTCCGCGACGGGCTCGGTGAACACCTCCGGAATCCCCACTGGCAGCGGGACACCCAGCGCGTCCCGCAGCCGGCCGGCGTCCTCTACCGCGGCGACCCGTTGCGCGCCCGCGATCCGGACCGTGATCACGCGCCGGGCCGCCGTCAGCTCCGCGACCCGGTCCAGTGCGGTGTCCAGGTCGCGTCCGACACTGCGCGCGGCGATCTCGGCCACCGAGAGGGGGCCGAGGCGGCGGACCAGGTCCGCCACGCCCTCGCCGTCGCGGACCCGGCGGTCCTCGGCCAGTCGCTGCAGCTGTTGCTGGGCCGTCACGACGACCCCGGCGTCGAGCAGTTCGCGCAGTTCGGCCTGACCCAGCAGCTCGGCCAGCAGCGAGGAGTCCAGGCTCAGCGCCGCGGCACGGCGTTCGGCCAGGGGCGCGTCGCCCTCATACATGAATGCCGCCACGTAGCCGAACAGCAGCGAGCGGGCGAACGGCGACGGCGTGGGGGTCTCGACGTCGACGATCCGGATCTGGCGCGCCTCGATCTGGCGCAGCAACGCGGTCAGCGCGGGCAGGTCGTACACGTCCTGCAGGCACTCCCGGACGGCCTCCAGCACGATCGGGAAGCTGGCAAACCGGCGCGCCACCTCCAGCAGCTGGGCCGAGCGCTGGCGTTGCTGCCACAGCGGGCTGCGCCGACCGGGATCGCGCCGGGGCAGCAGCAGGGCCCGGGCGGCGCACTCCCGGAACCGGGAAGCGAACAACGCCGACCCACCGATCTCGGCGGTGACGATCTGTTCGACCTCAGCGGCGTCCAGGGCGATGATCTCCGCGCCCGGAGGCTCGGCGTCGGTGTCGGGGAGGCGGAAGACCATCCCGTCGTCGCCGTGCATGGCCTGCACGTCCATCCCGTAGTGCTCGCGCAGCCTGGTTCCCACCGCGAGCGCCCACGGGGCGTGCACGGGCGCGCCGAACGGGGTGTGCACGACCAGCCGCCAGTCCCCGAGCTCGTCGCGGAAGCGTTCGACGACAACGGTGCGGTCGTCGGGCAGGTGCCCGGTGGCGGCGCGCTGTTCGCTCAGATAGGCGACCAGGTTGGTTGCGGCGTTCTCGTCCAGCCCGGTGTCGCGGCAGCGCTCGATCGCGCCAGCCGGATCATCGGCGGCCAGGGCCCCCGTCTCGCGGACGAACGCGCCGATCGCAGCGCCGAGCTCGGCGGGCCGGCCCAGGGAGTCCCCGTGCCAGTAGGGCAGCCGCCCGGGTTGGCCCGGCGCAGGGGAGACCAGCACCCGGTCGTGGGTGATGTCCTCGATGCGCCAGCTGGAGGTGCCGAGGGTGAATACGTCGCCCACCCGGGACTCATAGACCATCTCCTCGTCCAGTTCGCCGACCCGCGACGCCTTCTCCCCGACCAGGAACACCCCGAACAGGCCCCGGTCGGGGATGGTCCCCCCGCTGGTGACGGCCAGCCGCTGGGCTCCCGGGCGCGCTGAGACCCGCCCGGCGACCCGGTCCCAGACCAGGCGGGGCCGCAGCTCGGCGAAGTCCTCGGAGGGGTAGCGGCCGGTGAGCATGTCCAGCACGGCGTCGAACGCGGACTGTGGCAGCGCCGCGAACGGGGTTGCCCGGCGCACCAGCGCCAGCAGCTCGGCGACGTCCCAGTCCTCCATCGCGGTCATCGCCACCAGCTGCTGGGCCAGCACGTCCAGCGGGTTGCGGGGCACGGTGAAGGACTCGATCAGCCCCTGGGTCATCCGCGCCACGACGACCGCCGTCTGTACCAGGTCCCCGCGGTACTTCGGCAGGATCACTCCGGAGCTGACCGCCCCCACCTGATGCCCGGCCCGCCCGACGCGCTGCAGCCCGCTGGCCACCGAAGGGGGGGATTCCACCTGTACGACCAGGTCGACCGCGCCCATGTCGATACCCAGCTCCAGGGAACTGGTCGCCACCACCGCCGGCAGCCGACCGGTCTTGAGTGCCGTCTCGATCTCGGCGCGCTGCTCCCGGCTGACCGAGCCGTGATGGGCCCGTGCGATCTCGGCCGGTGCCCCGGCGCTGGCACCGGATGCCGCGATCACCGCGGCGGCACTCAGGTCCGGTTCCAGCTGCTCCCCGGTGGCCCGTTCGTACGCGATCTCGTTCAGCCGACCGGTCAGCCGCTCGGCCAACCGTCGGGAGTTGGCGAAGACGATGGTCGAGCGGTGCGCGTTGACCAGGTCGACGATGCGTTCCTCCACCGCGGGCCAGATGGAGGCGCGGGCACCGTCCCCGGCAGCAGACCCGGCAAACTGTCCGGTCTGCTCCCCGAGGGCGGCCATGTCCGTGACCGGGACGACGACCTGCAGGTCGAAGCGCTTGTCCGCCGGGGGTTGCACCAGCGTGACCGGACGGGTGCCGCAGAGGAACTGGGCCACCTGCTCCGGCGGGCGCACGGTCGCGGAAAGCCCGATCCGCTGGGCAGCTCTGGGCAGCAGCGCGTCCAGCCGTTCCAGCGACAGCGCCAGATGCGCGCCCCGTTTGGTCCCGGCGACGGCGTGGATCTCGTCCACGATCACCGTCTGTACCCCGCGCAGGGACTCCCGGGCCTGGGAGGTCAGCATGAGAAACAGCGACTCGGGGGTGGTGATGAGCACGTCGGGTGGGGTGCTGACCAGTCGGCGCCGCACATCGGCCGGGGTGTCCCCGGAGCGCAGGCCGACGGTCACGTCCGGCTCTGGCAGCCCGAGCCGGGTGGCTGCCTGCCGGATGCCGGCCAGTGGCGCGCGCAGGTTGCGTTCGACGTCGACGGCCAGCGCCTTCAGCGGGGAGACGTAGAGCACCCGGCACCGGTGCGCCCGCTCGGTCGCCGGCTCACCGAAGGCCACCCGGTCCAGCGCCCACAAAAAGGCGGCCAGGGTCTTCCCGGACCCGGTCGGTGCCACCACCAGGCCGTCGCGGCCGGCGGTGATGAACTCCCAGGCGCCGACCTGGGCTGGCGTCGGCGCCTCGAAGGCGCCGGTGAACCAGTCGCGGGTCGGCGCGGAGAAGCCTCCCAGCGGGCCGGGTGACGCGGTGGACGATGCCATGCACCCATCCTGGCGGTGCGGTCCGACAGGACGTCAGCGGCCAGGGCAGCGGCCGGGTAACGGTTGGGTCAGAAGCCGGGCAACGGCCCGGTCAGCAGCCGGTGAGCAGGGGTTTCAGCCCCGGCCGAGCGGTGACCAGCTGTGGCCGCCGTCCACTGAGCGCCACAGTCGGGTCGAGCCGGAGTCCGTCGCGCCGATGGCGAACCCGTTGTCAGGGGTGCTGAAGCCCACCCAGCTGACCGTCGACGGACCGCCGCGGACCGCGGTGCCGGCCCCGGACCGGCCGGTCAGTCGCAGACCGCTGCCGGTCTGATAGGCGAACACGGCTCCGGACCCGGTGGGCGCCCCCGCCGCGTGGTTGCCTCCGGAGGCATCGGTGCGGGTGAAGCCGGCTCCGCGGTCGGTGGACAGGTACCCGACGCCCGCTGTTCCCGTCGCGCACCAGGCCAGCACTGCCGAACCGGCGGCCGACACCGTGCCCCCGAGGTCGGCTCGGCACGGGCCTCGGCTGGCGGTGAAGGAGCGCCCGCCGTCGCTCGAGCGCAGCGTCCGGTCGCCGGAGATGACCACGACCGTGGTCCCGCTGGTGGCCAGGTACGGGGTGGTTCCGGTCAGCCGGTTGCCGTCCAGCACCGGCTTGGCCTCGACCGTTCCGGCGGCAGCTCGGCCGAGGACGTAGCCCCCGTTGGCGGTGCGCAGCAGGACATAGCCGGCGTTCGGCCCGGCGGCGATCTGGCGGACCTCGGCGTTGGCCGGTCCACCGGTCCGCCAACTGTGCCCGCCGTCACCGGTGGCCCAGAACGACCCGCCCGCCGCGAGCAGGCCCCGCTCGGCGTCGGAGAAGGCGACCGCCGTTCCCGGGCCGGCGTCCCCGAGCGAGCTCAGTCCCTTCGGGAGCGCGAGCCGCGTCCAGGACGAACCCTCGTCGGCGGTGGTCAGCAGCGACGGACCGCCGACCGTGGTGCCCAGCACGAACCAGCGGCGGCTCGCCGTGGCCGAGAACGAGATCGGGGTGAACCCGGCCGGCAGGGTGGTTGTCGGCGCGGCGGGGGCACTCGATGTCGATGTCGTCGGCCGGCGCGCAGTGGTGTGCGCCGGGGAGCTTGTGGCAGTGGCCGGCGTCGTGGGCGGCGCGGCCGGAGTCGTCGGCGAGGGCGGAGTCGTCGGCGAGGGCGGTCTGCTGGTCGTCGCCGACGGCGCGGCCGGGCTGCCGGTCGAGGCGGTGCTGCGCGACGCTGTCGTGGCGGTCGCCGCCGAGGTCTGCGGTGGGGCAGGGGTCGTCGATGCTGTCACCGCAGCCGTCGTCAGCGCGGTCGCGGAGGTCCCAGAGGTCGCAGAGGTCGTTGCGGTCGAGCCGCACGCACCGACGAGCAGGACAAGTCCGGCGCTGGTCACAGCTGCCGCCTGGGAACGTCGCGCCCACGCTCGACCGGTCCGGCCGTTCTCTCGACTGGTCCGGCCGTGGTGGAGCGGCTGGGGATTGTCGGCACCAGCGGTGCCGATGGTCCGGGTCATATCGCAGTCTCCCTGTCGTGCCGGACTGGTGGGGACAGATCGCCAGTTCCGATGCACAGGGACAGTGTGTGGTTCGCCGGCTCCAGAAAGTCGATAATCGGCGGATGCGTGTCAGTGAGTTCTGGGCACGGTTGGAGCACCAGCTCGGGCGGACCTTCGCCGAGTCGTGGGCCAGCGACTTCGCGATCGGCGATCTGGGTGGGCGGACAGCACGCCAGGCCCTGGCCGAGGGGGAGGACCCGAAGTACGTCTGGCGGGCGGTCCACCAGGCCCTGGAGCTTCCCGACAGTCAACGCTGACGCGGTCTGGCAACGCTGACCAGGCCGGCAACGCTGACGGGCTGGTGACCATGACCGGGCCCGGCGTGTCGTCCGGTGTCGAACACACGTTCGGTCTACTGTCGCTGCCACGACGCCTACTCCATCCCGACCGACAGCACCGGGCGGCTGTCCACAGGCCCGCCCGGGCGGCCGTTCAACCTGTCCGTGGTCCACACCACCGGCAGCGCGGACGGTTCTGTCCGACCCCGCCCCTAACGTCCGAGACCACCCCACCCACGCGGGTCGATTGAGCCCGCAGACGCAGGACGGACACCGCCATGGCAGTCAACCGCAGCACCGACCGCACCCCCGTCGAGCGCACCGCCCGCAGTACCGGGGCGGACCGCGAGACGGCACTGGACACCGCGCTGGGCCAGATCGAACGACAGTTCGGCAAAGGCTCGGTGATGCGCCTGGGCGACGAGGGCCGGGCACCGGTCGAGGTCATCCCCACCGGTTCGATCGCCCTGGACGTCGCCCTGGGTATCGGGGGACTGCCGCGTGGTCGCGTCGTGGAGATCTACGGCCCGGAGTCCTCCGGTAAGACGACGCTGGCCCTGCACGCGGTGGCCAGCGCTCAGCGCGCCGGCGGGATCGCCGCCTTCGTCGACGCCGAGCACGCGCTGGACCCGGAGTACGCCGGCAAGCTCGGCGTCGACACCGATGCACTGCTGGTGTCCCAGCCCGACACCGGCGAACAGGCCCTGGAGATCGCGGACATGCTGATCCGGTCCGGGGCCCTGGACATCCTCGTCATCGACTCGGTTGCCGCGCTGGTGCCCCGGGCCGAGATCGAGGGCGAGATGGGCGACAGCCACGTCGGACTGCAGGCCCGGTTGATGAGCCAGGCGCTGCGCAAGATGACCGGGGCGATCAGTGGCTCCGGGACGACGGCGATCTTCATCAACCAGCTGCGAGAAAAGATCGGCGTCATGTTCGGCTCGCCGGAGACCACGACCGGCGGTAAGGCGCTGAAGTTCTACGCATCGGTGCGGCTGGACGTCCGGCGCATCGAGACGCTCAAGGACGGCACGGACGCGGTCGGCAGCCGGACCCGGGTGAAGGTTGTGAAGAACAAGATGGCCCCGCCGTTCAAGCAGGCCGAGTTCGACGTCCTGTACGGGGAGGGCATCAGTCGTGAAGGCGGACTGATCGACATGGGGGTCGAGCACGGCTTCGTCCGCAAGTCCGGATCCTGGTACACCTACGACGGGGACCAGCTCGGGCAGGGCAAGGAGAACGCCCGGGCCTTCCTGCGCGAAAACCCCGACCTGGCCGAGGAGCTGGAGAAGCGGATCAAGGAAAAGCTGGGCGTCGGCCCGCGGGTGGATGCCCCAGCCGAGCCGGTCGTGGCGGCCGGGACCGACCTGGAGTTCTGAGATGCCCGGACAGGGCCCGCCCGCGGAACCGGAGGGCCGCGGCCGGCGGCCGGCAGGCGGCGCTCGGGGGCGGAGCATGGGCCAGCCTGTCCGGCCCGATGCCGCCGGCGAACACGACCCGGACGTGGCCTATCGGCAGGGGATGGACATCGCCATGCGCGCGCTCTCCGCCCGGGAACTGACCCGGGCGGAGATCCTGCAGCGACTGTCCCGCAAGGGGATCACCGAGCCGGCCGCCGACGCAGTGGTGCAGCGGCTGACCGAACTTGCTCTGATCGACGACGTGCGCTTCGCCGCCGCCTGGATCGACTCCCGACAGCGCACCCGGAAATTGGCCGGGCGGGCACTGGGTGTGGAACTGAACCGTCGCGGTGTGCCTGCCGAGGTGGCGACTCGCGCGCTGGCCAAGATCGATCACCAGACCGAAGCGCGGGCCGCCTTCGAACTCGCCCGCCAACGAGTCGCCAGGTCCCCGGGCGTGGGTCCGGACGTTCTCACCCGGCGGGTTGCTGCCGCGTTGGCCCGGCGGGGATACCCCCCAGATCTGTGCTTCCGGGCGGTGCGCGCCGCGCTGGCGGACACCGGGCCGGTCGACGACCGCGCTGAGGGGGTCCTCCCCTGACCGGATGATGACGAGGAGGGCGAGCCGGTAAACCAGCGGCCTGGGCTCGGGCCTTGACCGTGACCGGACAGTGTCCGTACTGTGGCAACCGTTACCTGAATGTCATCGAAGAGTTCATCCCGAACCCTCAGTCATCATCAGTTCGCACCACATGTCACGCGCAACCGGCGCCGGAAGGTCGACGTCAACCTGCACGCTCGGGCTTTGAATCGTTGGGCTCACCCTCCGGCCGCTCTCATGGCGTGCTCGCACCATAAGAGCAGGCGTCGGGACCCGGCTCCTGCGACCAACGGGGTCTGAGTCGAGCGCCTGAAGCGTTCGCGCGGCCGGGCCAGGCGCGCCGGAGCGGTGTGCGCTGATCGCGTCGCCGGCGAGGGTCTGGTCGGGTCACGTTCGGCCCACCCGAGTTCTCGATGCGCCGGGTACCCGTCGGCACCGGCCGGTGGGCACTGCCATGGCAGGAGATCGCGATGGGAACCCCGACCGCAGCAGCCTTCTTCGTGGGCGTCGTGCTCATCGTGGCGCTGCTGGCGACGGTGCTGGTCCTGCTACTGCGCAGTGGCGGCGCTCGACCATCGACCCTGGTCGGCCGCGGGGGATCGGCCACGGGCCCGACGCAGGCCGACCGGGACCAGATCGAGCAGGCGCGCTTGGCGGCACTGGCCGAGCTGGCGCAGGCACAGACCCGGGCCGTGGACATCGTCCGTACCGCCGACGCCGACGCCGGCCGTGCCCGCGCCGCCGCCGAGACCGGCGCCCGGGAGCAGCTGAGCGCCGCCGAGATCGAGGTGTCCGCCGCGCGCTCGGCGCTGACGGCCGAGCAGCGAGCCGCCCGCGATCACGATGCCGAACGGGATCGGGAACTGCAGCGGCGCGAGCAACGACTGGACGGCGACCAGTCCCGACTGGCCGACGAGCAGTCGCGGCTTGCTGACGAACGAACCCGACTGACCGACGAGCTGAGCCGGCTCAGTAGCCGCGTCGAAGCCGCGGAACAACGCCAGGCCGAGCTGGACACCCGCCAGGAGGACCTGCTCGACGCGCAGCGCGAGGCGGCCGCGGAACGCGAGCGGGTCGCCGGACTGACCGCGGACGCGGCCCGCGCGGAAGTCCTCGCCGCCGCCGAGACCGCCACCCGTCGCGCTGCTGCCCTGCTCAGCCGGGACATCGAGGCCGCAGCCCGTCGCGGTGCCGAGCGGGCCGCCCGGGCCGTTGTCGTTACCGCGATTCAGCGGGTCGCCTCCGAGCAGACCGCCGAGTCGGTCGTCTCAACCCTGACGCTGCCCGCGGAGGAGATGAAGGGCCGGATCATCGGGCGAGAAGGCCGCAACATCCGGGCCTTCGAACACGTCACCGGGGTCAACGTCATCATCGACGACACCCCGGACACCGTCGTGCTCTCCTGCTTCGACCCGGTTCGCCGCGAGGTTGCCCGGGTTGCGCTGGCGGGGCTGGTGGCCGACGGCCGGATCCACCCGCACCGCATCGAGGAGGCCCACGCCGCCGCCGAGCGCGACGTCGAGGCGATGTGCCACCGGGCCGCGGAGGACGCGCTGGTCGAGGTCGGCATCGTCGATCTGCACCCGGAGCTGGTCGACGTGCTCGGACGGCTGCGGTTCCGGACCAGCTACGGCCAGAACGTCCTCTCCCACAGCGTCGAGACGGCCCAGTTGGCCGGGGTGATGGCCACCGAACTCGGACTGGACGCGGATCTGCTGCGCCGGTGCGCCTTCCTGCACGACATCGGCAAGGCGCTGACCCACCAGGTCGAGGGCAGCCACGCCATCGTCGGCGCGGATCTGGCCCGCCGACACGGCGAGCACCCCGACGTCGTGCATGCCATCGAGGCCCACCACAACGAGATCGAACCACGGACCCTGGAGGCCCAGCTGACCCAGGCGGCGGACGCGATCTCCGGCGGCCGCCCGGGTGCCCGCCGGGAGTCGTTGGACGCCTACGTCACCCGCCTGACCCGCCTGGAGGAGATCGGCAAGTCCCACCCCGGCGTGGACCGGGTGTATGCGATGCAGGCCGGGCGCGAAGTGAAGGTGATGGTGCTCCCCGATGCCGTCGACGACCTGGCAGCGCAGGTGATGGCCCGTGAGATCGCCAAGCAGATCGAGGACGAGCTGACCTACCCGGGCCAGATCCGGGTCACCGTCATCCGCGAGAGCCGGGCCACCGAGATCGCCCGCTGAACGGTCCGGCGCCCCGGACCTACCCTGGTCGGCGCGCCCGCCGGGTGCGTTGACGGGAACGTGTCGTCGACCCCGACCCGACCGGAGGGCCATGTCCACCCCGTCCACCCTGTCCACCCCGACCGATCCGCCGGGTGTCGTTGGCAGCGCGCCGGCCCGGACCTTCCAGGTCCGGACCTACGGCTGCCAGATGAACGTGCACGACTCCGAACGGCTCTCCGGGGTGCTGCTGGAAGCCGGCTACGCGCCCGCCCCACCGGACGAGCCGGCCGACGTTGTGGTGCTCAACACCTGCGCGGTCCGGGAAAACGCCGACAACCGCCTCTACGGCAATCTCGGTCACCTGGCATCAGTGAAGGCGGCAAGGCCGGGCATGCAGATCGCGGTCGGCGGCTGCCTGGCACAGAAGGACCGCGGCGAGATCACGCGGCGCGCCCCCTGGGTCGACGCGGTCGTCGGGACCAACACCATCGGCTCGCTGCCGGTGCTACTGGAACGGGCCCGGGTGCGCGGACAGGCCCAGCTGGAGATCAGGGAAGAACTCGAGGTCTTCCCCTCCACGTTGCCGACGCGGCGGGAATCGGCCTCGACCGCGTGGGTCTCGATCAGCGTCGGCTGCAGTAACACGTGCACGTTCTGCATCGTCCCGAGCCTGCGGGGCGTGGAGCAGGACCGACGCCCAGGTGACGTGCTCGCCGAGATCCGTGCCCTGGTGGCGGCCGGCGTGGTGGAGGTGACCCTGCTCGGGCAGAACGTCAACAGCTACGGGATCGGTTTCGGGGACCGGGCCGCTTTCGCGAAGCTGCTACGCGCCTGCGGGGAGGTCGACGGGCTACAGCGGGTCCGCTTCACCAGCCCACACCCGGCGTCGTTCACCACCGACGTGCTGGACGCGATGGCCCAGACCCCCAATGTCATGCCCAGCCTGCACATGCCATTGCAGTCCGGGTCCTCGCGGGTGCTCAAGGCCATGCGCCGCAGCTACCGCAAGGAGCGCTATCTGTCGATCATCGACGAGGTGCACCACCGGCTGCCCGACGCGGCCGTGACCACTGACATCATCGTCGGGTTCCCCGGCGAGACCGAGCAGGACTTCTCCGAGACCCTGGACGTGGTCGGTCGGGCCCGCTTCGCCAGCGCCTACACCTTCCAGTACTCCCCGCGCCCCGGAACGCCGGCGGCCACGATGGCCGACCAGGTCCCGGCCGACGTGGTCCGGGACCGCTACCAGCGGTTGGTCACCCTCGTGGACGAGATCGCCTGGGAGCAGAACCGGGCGCTGGTCGGGACGGAGGTCGAGCTGCTGGTGGGCGAGTCCGGTGGGCGCAAGGACGACGCGACGGCCCGTCGATCCGGCCGCGCCCGGGACAACCGCCTGGTCCACTTCGCCGCCGGTGGCGGTCCCCGCGCGGGCAGCGACCCGGTCGCGATCCGGCTCGGCGGCCCCGTCGCGATCCGGCCCGGTGACCTGGTCGGAACGCGGATCACCACTGCCGCCCCGCACCACCTCATCGCCGACGGAGCACCGCTCTGGATTCGGGCGACGCCAGCCGGGGACGCGTGGCAGCGGGGACTGGGTGCCCCGGTTGCGGCCACGCCCGGTTCGGCGGACCCCCGCCCGGTCAGCGTCTCCCTCGGTATGCCAGGCGTCGGGCGTCGGGCCGTGCCGGCGGCGGCCGGCCACTGAGCCCAGCGGCGGCACCCCCGACGCAGACGCCGAGCCCGCCGCAGCCGGAGACGCCGAGGCCCACGGTCGCTGTCGTCGGACCGACCGCGACCGGAAAGAGTGCGCTGGCGATCCGGTTGGCGCAGCAGCTGGACGGGGAGATCGTCAACGCCGATGCGATGGCGCTCTACCGCGGGATGGATATCGGTACCGCCAAGCCTGCGCCGGCCGAGCGCGGCGGCGTCGTCCATCACCTGCTCGACGTCCTGGCCGTCACCGAGCCTGCCAGCGTAGCCGCCTACCAACGCGATGCAAGAGCAGCGCTCACCGAGATCGGTGCTCGCGGTCACGCCAGGCTGCTGGTGGGAGGCTCCGGGCTCTACGTCTCGGCAGTGCTGCAACCACTGGACTTCCCGGGCACGGATCCCGCGATCCGCGAACTGTTGAACGTCGAGCTGTCCGAACACGGCCCCGGGCCGTTGCACGAACGACTGGTCCGGGTGGATCCGGCTGCCGCCGCGGCCATCCTGCCGGGCAACGGTCGCCGGATCGTACGGGCACTGGAGGTCGTCGAGCTCAGCGGAGCACCGTTCACAGCACGACTGCCGCACACGAGAGCAGGGGACTCACCGGTCGGTCCCGTGACCGTGCTCGGACTGGACCTGCCACGCGAACAGTTGGACGAACGGATCGCGCGGCGGGTCGCAGCGATGTTCGCGGCCGGCCTGGTCGCCGAGACCCGGCACCTGGTCGCCGCGGGGCTGCGCCGGGGGAGCACGGCTGCCCGGGCGCTCGGTTACGCGCAGGTGCTGGACCTGCTGGACGGCAAGTGCGACGAGGCGGCGGCGGTCGCTGCGACCGTGACCGCGACCCGGCGCTTTGCGCGCCGACAGCTGTCCTGGTTCCGTCGTGACAAGGCGACCATCTGGCTGCCCGCCGATTCCCCGGACCTGCTCGAGCGCGCCCTTGCCGCGGTCAGCCGGCCTACCGTTGCCCCGTGAGCATCGCCGCCGGGACCAGGACCGCCGTCACGGGGACCGTGACCACCGGAACCAGCGCGGCCGGGACGGCTCCGGCCGATATCGCCTGGGTCAAGGGTCACGGCACCCGCAACGACTTCGTGCTGCTGGACGACCCGGACGGAACAATCTTCGGCGAGCTGGACCCGCAGCTGGTCCGCCACATCTGCGACCGGCGTGGCGGGGTCGGGGCCGACGGTGTGTTGCGGGTCATCCGGACCTCGGCGATGCCCGGGCTCGGCCCGCAGACGCAGCTGCCGGGCGCGGAGTGGTTCATGGACTACCGCAACGCCGACGGTTCGCTCGCGCAGATGTGCGGCAACGGGGTGCGCGTGTTCGCCCAGTACCTGCTGGCCACCGGGCGGGCCGCACCCGGCGAGCCGGTCGCGGTGGGCACCCGCTCCGGAGTCCGGACCGCGCACCCGCAGCCGCACGACCCCGCTACCGGGCCGGTCGACCCGGGCCGGGGCTGGTGGGCGGTCGACATGGGAGTGGCCGAGCTGGCAGCGCAGCGCGACCCCGTGCTGCGGGTCAGCACCGGCCCGGACCAGCCGGCCCGCGACGCGGTGGCCGTCGACGTCGGCAATCCGCACGCGGTGGTGGTCCTCGACGACGTCGCTGCCGCCGGCCCGCTGATCCAGGCGCCGAGCATCAGCCCACCGGACGCCTTCCCCGACGGGGTGAACGTGGAGTTCGTCACCCGAATCGGTCCGCGGTCGTTCCAGATGCGGGTCTTTGAGCGAGGGGCGGGGGAGACCCCGTCCTGTGGCACCGGCATCTGCGCGGCGGCCGCGGTGCTGTACGCCACGGACCGGCCTCCCGGCGCCGCGCGGCACGATCCGGTGCCGTACCAGGTCGACGTGCCCGGTGGCCAGCTGATCGTCACCGTCACCGACGCGGGACCCAACCGGTTCGCGGTTGGACTGGCCGGACCGGCGGTGCTCGTCGGCGAGGGACGGCTGAGCTGCCTGAGCTGATCGGCGGACCCGGTCAGCCCGGCGGTGTGGCGCAGGCAACAAAGCCGTGGGCGTAACTGCCTCCCCAACAGCGGCCGGTGGTGTCACCATGGCAGGGCAGGCCACTGCACCGGCCGCGCGACGCCGAGGCGAGCGCGGGCCGACCGCCCGGCAGAAAGAGCAACCTTGAGCCGAACGCTCGCCGCCCCCGGCACCGGCACCGCCGCCGAGCTGCCAACCACCGCCTCCGATCAGGAACCGGTATCCGCGGGCGGGCTGGACCCCGCCGGGGCCGAGCCGCGCGACCCTGGTGCCGAGCCGCGCGACCCCGACCGCGGCCCCGACCTGGACCGGAACGGTGTCGAGCTGGACCGGAACGGTGTCGGTCTGGACCGCGGCCGTGTCGATCTGGACGGGGCCCAGTGGGACCGGGAGGACCGCCGGGCGCTGCGCCGGGTGGCCGGGGTGGGCAGCACCACTGAGCTCAGCGACGTCGGCGAGGTCGAGTACCGCCAGCTGCGCCTGGAACGTGTGGTACTCGTCGGGGTCTGGACCGGCGGAAGCGCAGAGCAGGCCGAGCGTTCGATGGCTGAGTTGGCCGAACTGGCTCGCACCGCCGGCTCGACCGTGCTCGATGCCCTGGTCCAGCGTCGCGACCGCCCGGACCCGGCAACCTTCATCGGCTCCGGCCGGGTCGCGGACCTACAGGCAACGGTCGCCGCGACCGGCGCGGACACCGTCATCTGTGATGGCGAGCTGACGCCGGCGCAGTTGCGCACGCTGGAGGATCGGGTCAAGGTCAAAGTGGTCGACCGGACCGCGCTGATCCTGGACATCTTCGCCCAGCACGCCTCCTCCAAGGCCGGCAAGGCCCAGGTGGAACTGGCCCAGCTCGGCTACCTGATCCAGCGACTGCGCGGTTGGGGTGGGAACCTGTCCCGCACCGGTGGTGGCATCGGCACCCGCGGGCCTGGTGAAACCCGGCTGGAGACCGACCGGCGTCGCATCACCGCCCGGATGAGCCGGCTGCGCCGGGAGCTGGCCCACCTGACCGACACCCGCGGGGTCACCCGGTCCACCCGGCTGCGGCGCAACGTCCCCGCGGTCGCCATCGTCGGGTACACCAACGCCGGCAAGTCCAGCCTGCTCAACCGGCTCACCGGTGCCGGCGCGCTGGTGGAGGACGCGCTGTTCGCGACCCTGGACCCCGCCGTCCGCCGCACCCGGACCCCCGCCGGGCGGGTGGTCACCCTGGCCGACACGGTCGGGTTCGTCGCGCATCTGCCCACCCACCTGGTGGAGGCGTTCCGCTCCACGCTGGAGGAGGTGGCCGTCGCCGACGTGGTGCTGCACGTGGTCGACGGCAGCCACCCCGATCCGGCCCACCAGCTGAGCGTGGTCCGCCAGGTGCTCACCGACATCCGCGCCGCGGCCGGCAAGGGCCGCGCCGGACGCAACGCGCCGGTCCCGGCGGGGGACCAGGTCGAGATCGTCGTGGTCAACAAGACCGACCGGGCCGACCCGATGGCGCTGGCCGCGCTGCGCCGGGAGGAGCCGGGCGCGGTGATGGTCAGCGCCCGCACCGGGCGGGGCATCGACAAGCTGCTGGCCGCCGTCGACGACGCGCTGCCGCAGCTGCCGCAGAGCGTCGACGTCGTGCTGCCCTGGGACCGCGGGGACCTGGTCGAGGCGATCCGCCGCCACGGCGACCTCACCGGCATCGACTACACCGCCGACGGGTCGCGGGTCCAGGCCCGGGTGGGCAACAAGCTGGCCGGCGCGCTGGCCCCCTACGCGGTGTAGCCGTCGGCCGGGCAGTGCGCCGCCACGGAGAATGCCGGGCGTGACGGCGCAAGAGCAGGGCCCAGCCGAAGCGCCGATAGGCACGTTGGATGCCGTGGTCGCAGCGATCCCCGGTGGGGTGGTGCGTCCGGAACAGGCCGCGATGACCCGGGCGGTTGCCGCGGCCGCGTCCGGGGGCGATCACCTGCTCGTACAGGCGGGCACCGGCACCGGGAAGAGCCTGGCCTACCTCTGCGGGTCGCTGCCGGCGCTGCGTCGGCGCGAGGCTGGGACCCGCCGTCCCCGGGTGATGATCTCCACCGCCACGTTGGCCCTGCAACGCCAGCTCGTGGAGTCCGACCTGCCCCGCCTGGTCGACGGGTTGCGGGCCGCCAGCCCGGGCCAGGACGTGCCGCGCTACGCGGTGCTCAAGGGCCGGTCGAACTACGCGTGTCTGCACCGGGTACGCGAAGGGGTCCCGGACGAGCAGGGTCAGCTGATTCCGGCGGCCAGCGCCGCGCCGGCCGGGTCGCTGGGCGCGGAGGTGCTGGCGCTGCGTGACTGGGCCCAGCGGCAGGCCGCCGGTGCCGATCCGATGCCACCCGGTGGCGTGCGCGGGGATCGCGACGCGGCCCCCGAGCACGGCGCCCGGGCGTGGCAGCAGGTCTCGGTCAGTGCCCGGGAGTGCCTGGGTCAGAGCTGCCCCTACGTGGGGGAGTGCTTCGCCGAGCTGGCCCGGGAGAAGGCCGCCGGCAGCGAGATCGTGGTGACCAACCATGCGCTGCTGGCCGTCGACGCCGTCGAGAACGTGCCCGTGCTTCCGGCCTACGACCTGCTGGTCGTGGACGAGGCGCACGAGCTGGCGGCGCGGTTCACCGCCTCGGCCAGCGGTGAGCTGTCGATGGCCACCGTCGAACGGGCGGCGCGTCGGGCCGCCGGTGTGGTCGTGGACGAGGACGGCGCCCAGCCGCTGGCCCAGGCCGGCCCGGCGTTGGCGGCGGCGATGGCCCAGGCCCGTCCGGACGTGCGGCTGGACGCTGACTGGCAGGCCGACCAGGGCAGCGAGCTGATGGCGGCGGTGGCCGCGGTCCGCGACGGGGCCCGGACGGCGCTCAGCGCCCTGCCCGGGACGAGGTCGGGGGCAGGGCCCGGGTCGTCGTCGTCGGGGTCGGGGTCGGGGGCCGGTGACGAGGGCGTCTCGGCGGCGGTGCGGGTGGCACGCGGGGCCGTGGAGGAGGTGTTCACCCTGGCCGACCGGATGGCCGCCGGGTCGGGCGGGGATGTGCTCTGGGTCAGTGACCGCATCGGCGGGCCGATGTCAGGGCGGTCACTGTCGGTGGCTCCACTGGGCGTGGCCGGGCTGATCCGGGACCGCCTGCTCACCCGGGCCACCACCGTGCTGACCTCGGCAACGCTGACCGTGGGGGCAGCTTCGAACACCTCGCCCGCTCGGTCGGCCTGCGCGCCGGCGAGCAGGTGGGCGAGCAGTCCGGTGATCGGGGCGGTTCGCGTGGCGCCGGCCCGGACGCGCAACCGTGGCGGGCACTCGACGTCGGGTCCCCGTTCGACTACCCGCGGCAGGGGATCCTCTACAGCGCTGCCGCACTGCCACCGCCGGGCCGCGATGGGCTGGGCAGTCAGACCCTGGCCGAGATCGTCGAGCTGGTCGACGCCGCCGGTGGGGGAGCGTTGGGCCTGTTCAGCTCCCGTGCCGGCGCGGTCGCAGCGGCCGCCGCCCTGCGCGAGGCCCGTCCCGGGCTGCCGGTGTTCTGTCAGGACGAGGGCCATCTGGCGCAGCTGGTGCGCAGTTTCATCGCCGATCCGCGGGCCAGTCTGTTCGGCACCCTCTCGTTGTGGCAGGGCTTGGACGTGCCCGGTGACACCTGCCGGCTGGTGCTCATCGACCGGATCCCGTTTCCCCGCCCGGACGACCCGGTGCTGTCCGCGCGTGCCCGTGTGGTCGCCCAGGCCGGGGGCAACGGCTTCCTCAGCGTCTCGGCCGCGCATGCGGCGCTGCTGTTGGCCCAGGGCGCCGGCCGGCTGATCCGTCGGGACACCGATCGCGGCGTGGTCGCCATCCTGGACAGCCGGCTGGCCACCGCGCGGTACGGGCCCTACCTGCGGGCCTCCCTGCCGCCGCTGTGGCCGACCACCGACGGGCAGTTGGTCCGTGCGGCGCTGCGGCGCCTGGCCGGCGGACCCACCTAGGGCGTGTCTCCCGGATGTCGACGGGGACGGCCGCGACGATCGTGCGGTGACGCGTACTGGGGTGCTCTCGGATGAGGTGTGGGCCCGGATGGAGCCGTTGTTGCCCAGCTCAGCGGGGCGC